>Ga0182013_10001098_pt1 | contig 37516 bp, 29 predicted proteins | sample 612S2MmetaG_FD_120487 | JGI IMG/M metagenome (GOLD analysis project Ga0182013, IMG submission 120487) | Permafrost microbial communities from Stordalen Mire, Sweden - 612S2M metaG | ecosystem: Environmental > Terrestrial > Soil > Wetlands > Permafrost | place: Sweden: Stordalen | collected... | reverse complement strand
TTCTATTCTTTGGCGGTCAAAAATGAGCCAAAGAAAATTTGTAGACCCCCCAAATGAACTCACCTGTTCACAAATCGTTGTTAATCAATAAGTTTGTCTCAGAAAGCTGCAATGTGGGTTAAAAGTCGGGGCTATATGTTGCCCCACTCTTCAGAGTGGGGGTTATTAAATAAAGAATTTTGGCTTTAGCCGTTAATTAGGTAATCATGCGGATAGTCATTGTTTTTTGTTTTTGACTTTCGCCAGCCCCTTGCTATTATTCTGTTTGGTTATTTCAAGGTCCTGAAAATAAAATCAAACACGGGGTAGCTAATGTTGAAGTTGGATTTATCCATCTGGTGGAGATCGTGATGGCGAAAATGGAGTTTTCGCAATGTCAGGACGCCGGGTACCCGGTAAACCCAATGTGTTTGGGGCAGATGATAAGCCAGATGCAGCCACTCGTAATTCAAATAATAAGCCAGGGTGGTTGCCACATATAACAAAGCAGCGTTCAGCGAGAAGAAATGATAAATAATGGCGAAGACAAGAGCCACGAAAAATGCTGAAAAGAAAATGAGGAGAACGGGAGGGAAGAGCACTATCCTGAAATCATTTACTGAATCGTAATTCATGTAGTCACTTGTAAAAAAGTGGTGGTGCTGTAAAGTATGCCGCTTAAAAACAGCCTGCAAAAACCGGGTGCGGTGGTGCATGGGGTAACGGTGGCCGAGGTATTCAAACAGATTGGTGTAAAGAAAAGTGAGAGGTATAACGGCCAGTTGCAAAAGTGTTGGCCGCTGGATGTAATAAAGGCATATCCCTATACCACAGGCGCACCATAACGTAATAAAAACAAAATGCAGCCTGCCTGAATAATATTTTCCGATATACTCATTTCTGTAGCGCTCTCTGAATACGGATGTTTCCACCATATATTGAAATTACTAAAAACGATGTTAAAAACCATTTTTTAGTAGCAATACTCCCCTTGTTTTTTCGTTGGTGCCTCTGAAATGTTTGCGTTTGTAAGGTTTGGCAGGTATTGCTAACAGATGCGTATAAGGCATATTTAACAAACCATAAGAACCTTGCCGCCGACCCTTTGTTATGTTTACATTATATTAATTCAGTTGCGGCTGCGAGGCCAAAAATGAAATGAAAAATAAATACATACATCCTGTTCTTTTACCGTGCCTGATTTGCCTGGGTTTATGTATTTCGTTCGTTCAGGTACATGCCCAGGGTTGTGTTAATGCTGATTTCTCGGAAGGTAATTTTACGGGCTGGACCGGTACTTATTCGTTAGACCAGTGTTCGGAGGTGGAAAGCAATGGTAATTGCAAGTGTAGCCCTACCAACCCATACAATTCCACAGGTTTTAACCAGGGGCCCAATGATGACCCTGTGAACGACCGCATTAATGAGTGGAACCAGATTATTACCACCAGCGCCGGTGGCAATGATGTTAACCTGGTCAATTATGGCTTTAATATGCCAACAGTTTGGGCGGGTGATGCTTACAGCGCCCGCATAGGCAACATGTGGCAGGATGTAAGCGATGCAAAAACGGGCGATGGTGAGAGTATTTCATATTCGTTTGTAGTTACCCCGTCAAATGCAAACTTTATATATCATTATGCGGTGGTTTTGTTTAATGGCAACCACACCGAGGGTGAGCAGGCTTACTTTAACATCCACATGTTTGCAGGTAATGGCGATACCGTTACCTGTGCCACTTATGAAGTGGATGCTACCACGGCAGCCATTATTGGCGGCTTTACTGCCAGTGCCGATTCTGTTTTTTATAAACCGTGGTCGTCTGTGGTGGTTCCGCTGGTTAACTACATCGGGCAAACGGTTACCATTACTTTTACTACCCGTGGCTGTATACCCAAAGGTTGTGCAGGTAAGCATTACGCTTATGCTTATATAAGTGCCGAGTGCGCACCTTCAGAATTAACCGCAACGGCGGCTGTTGACTGCGGACAGCCGGATACCCTGACGGCACCTGCAGGCAGTGCCACTTATAGCTGGACAGGGCCCGGCATTGTGGGCAGCAGCACCAACCAGCAGGTAATTATTGACGAGCCGGGAGAATATGTAGTTAATATGACCACCCATGGTAACGTACCCTGTAATTTTTCGGTAGATACTTTAATAGCGGGCACCAATCCCAAGCCCAACTTTGTTGCTTCATTTGCCTGCAAAGGCGACCCAGTGGATTTTCATGATATTTCAACACCTGCGGGTGGTATTTCATCGTGGCAATGGAGTTTTGGCGATGGTGGTACCTCAACTGCCCGGAACCCCACGCATACTTACAGCACAACGGGTACTTTTCCGGTGACGCTTACTATTGTTGCCGGGCCTTGTACCAAAGATGCCACTATGAATATTACGGTTGTTCTTCCGCCAACCTCAACATTTACAGCTGTATCGCCGGAGTGCGAGGGGAGCAACTCGAATATAGTTTATACCGGCAATGCCCCACCGGGCTACAGCTACACCTGGGATTTTGATGGTGGCACCGGCATTCCGTTAACAGGTCCGGGCCCGTTGAATATAAGCTGGCAAATTCCGGGTATTAAAACTATTATACTTGTTGTAAGCAACGGTGGGTGTTACTCGTTACCCGATACACAAACGGTACTGGTTAAACCCTATCCGGGTATGACTTTAACGCCTTACACCACCATATGTGTGGGCAGCAGTGCGGTGCTGAATGCTGCCAATGCCACTATTTATACCTGGGCAGCCAACCCTACTCTAAGCAATACCGATAGCAGCACTGTTGTGGCCACGCCGCTGGTTACAACCACCTACAGCGTTACAGGCAGCAACAGCAACTGCATAACGCTTGACACTGTTACTGTTGCTGTATTTAATTACCCGACCGCGCGGTTTACCGCCACCGGGCCGGTGTGTATTGGGCAAAACAGTACAGTAACATATACCGGCAATGGTGGCTCTATATCTACTTATAACTGGAATTTTAACGGCGGCACGGCAGTGCCTGATACCGGGCAGGGGCCGTTGCTGGTTAACTGGCTAACACCCGGTAACCATGATATTACATTGAACGTAGCAAACAATGGTTGCGATAGCGCCATTACCAACGTTGTAAATGTTTTTTCGAGCCCGCCGCATCCGGCATTAACCGCGGATACTTTGACCGGGTGCCCGAATGTAGAAGTATGCTTTACCAGTGCACCGGTAGGTAATACCATTGGGTACATCTGGAACTTTGGCGATGGAGATACTTCGGGCACACAGAATACCTGCCATAGTTATCTTGCAGCAGGGGTTTATTCAGTTTCTTTCCAGGTGGCGTTATCGCCGGAATGTATTTATGATACTACGATGAATGACCTGATTAACGTAATTCCCGATCCTGTTGCGGCGTTTACATCTTCAGCTACAGTTATTCAGCCGCCGCTGAGTTTAGTAAGTTTCACTAATCAAAGCCAAAATGCGGTAAAGTATTTGTGGAACTTTAGTGTGGCGGGTAATGGCAATCAAAGTATCGGTACTTCTACCGATTTTAATTCCCAGTTTAACTTTACGCAATACGGGCAGTATAATACCACGCTGTATGCCTATAACCAGTTAGGATGCCCTGATTCGATGACGCAGGGTTTAACTGTTTTGCCATCTGAAGATTACTTTATACCTAATGCTTTTACACCTAACGGCGATGGTGTTAACGATGTGTTTTATGTAGAAATGCAGGAGGGCGCCACGTTATTATCTTTCCAGATATTTGACCGGTGGGGCGAAAAAGTACATGATGGCCTTTACCCCTGGGACGGAAATTACAAAGGCGAAAAAGCCCCTGAAGGTGTTTATGTTTACCGTATTAATATTCACCTGATAGATTTGGGACAGGATGAAGAGAAGAGGGGGAGTGTTACTTTGTTGAGGTAGAGGCCGCCCCTTTCCTCTGGCAATAGGCATCTCCTTTCGCCGAAAGGGAGGCATAGCTGTTCGGAAGATGCGGCTTTCGCAGTTGACGCGTTCGTTAATTACGGATACTCACCACCCCCTACACCCCAATGTCATTGACTTAACAAAAAGTAAGGTCACTTTATCTGCGCCCAAGTGCGACCCCGGATGGGGTCGTATATTTATAGGCCGTATATTGCTATAAAGCTTCGACCCCATCCGGAGTCGCATGTGGTCATCTTCTATAAACGCGCTACTAAGTCAATGACATTGCCCCTACACCCCCGCCAGCGGGGGATATTCTTCGTTTTTCAGCGCTTCGCTTGAAAAACGAAGCGCAAAAACCATCTTCCGAAGAGTTATGAAAGGGAAGGAAGAGGGGCCTTTATTCGGGCTTCCTTACGCAAACTAAATACATAGGCGTAAATATTTCCAGCTTACCACCGGCAGGCAGGCTATCTGCCGCTATAATCAGAATGCGGTGAGCTTCGCCGGTTCCTTTCGGGACAATATGGAGAAATTCTAAAGTGTTCAGCATATATTGAGTAAATGTGCGAAACACTTTGGTATGGCGCGTTTGTGATAATGACCAGCCGCTTTGCAGCGTTAAATACCACGGTACATCATTACCGTAATTAGCGTGTACCAGGTCAATGGTTTCGTCTTTAATAAATCCGGCCTCTTTTATTGCCACATCAATTTCGGCGGTGGTACTTAGTTCGCAAATGCTGTTACCATATTCAATATCCTTTTTAATCTGAACGTGCTCAGGATTATTGGGGTCGTATTTGTCGGTCATGGCCCATTCGTAAAAGCAGGCTTTGCCACCGGGTTTTAGTTTGCCGATTACCTGTTTGTATACACCAACCAGGCTGGGGGCGTGGCAGGTTGCTTCAATGGCGTACATTTTATCAAAAGTATTATCAGGAAAAGGCATAGCCATAAAATCTCCCTGCTTTACATCCAGCAAATGGTTAACGGTAGAGGCCTTATTCAAAATTTTGCAACGCTCAATCTGGTATGCATTAATGGTAATACCGGTAATGTGAGCGCCTGACACATGTGCTATGTTACGGGCAGGCCCCATTACACCGCAACCAACATCCAGGACATTATCTTTAGACGACAAACCAAGTTTTACTGCTAAAAAATGTTCGTGGCGGATAATGCTGGCTTTAAAACTTTCTCCTTTAAAACGGGGGGCAAAGTGAAAAGATTCGCCCCATCCTTTTTCGTAAAATTCAGTTACAAGGGTGTAAAAATTGTTGGTTGCCTTTTGTGCCCCACCTTCACCGGCCCGTTTGCTATAGTCTTTCTCGTTAAAGATTTTATTATAGTCTGTAACTTTTTCTTCCAATACTTCGGTTTCCATATGCAGGGCTTTATTTATGTTATAGAATTAATTAAACTGTATTTAATGGTTACACAAATACTGCTTGCCACGCAATATTAAGATTTTTTGCTTGAACAGCGCCCCACAATTATGTGGGTTTTTACATGTTTTGTATAACTACTCAGGTGAAAGCTTAACAACTACATGCGCCCTGTTTTCAGTAACAGATATTTTAAGGGTATTGGTGCGGTCATCTGCCTGGCTGGCCCACGGTGTGGTACCGGTTACAACTAATTTATAACCGTTTGGAAACAGGGAACGCGGCACAGCAATTTCAGTATTACCTTTAATTGATGAGTCGCTTACAAACTCCATTTCAAAAGCTTTTAATGCCGGGTCGTAGCTATAACTCAGCAGATGGCCGGCAGTGGCCTGCGGATAAACGCGTAATAGTTCCTGCAGGATAGGAGTGGGGGCGCCATCGGGTTTCAGCGGGCTCCAGCCGCCGTGGTCATTGCTCCAGTAGCTCCAGGAGGCATGGCGCTCATCGGCCAGGCGGAAAAGGTCGTGCAGGTAGGCATCAAAATCTTTTTTCCCGGGCGAAAGGCCGAATTCGCCAATCATCAGGGGGCATTGCTGTTTTTTCAATTCGCGGTCGCGGGCGGCAAACCAATGGGGCATTTCTTTAACATGTTTGGGCTTATAATCGCCACCTATATCTACAAACTTTAAATAGCAATGGGCAGAGTAAACCAGTTTGGGATGTCCGGCCGGTGTGTCATACACCTTAGGCAAGTGGCTGGACATTCCGAAATTTACACCGAACGAGCGCGGCTCGAAAAATATATAATGCGTGGTGTCTATTGCCCTTATAGCCGGTATCAGTCTTTTATACATGGCCGAAAGCTGGCGGCGTTCAAAGCCACCGGCCAGTGTTTTAATAACTTTGCCACCGTGGGGTTCGTTCATCAGGTCGTAACCAATTACGTATGGGTTATCTTTAAACATTCCGGCCACTTTTTGCCAGCAGGCTATGTAATGTTGTTGCCGGTTTTTGTGTTTTTTATAAGTAAAGAACTGAACGTACGATTTAATAATCTTCGGTTCTAAATTCTTCATCCACCATGGCCATTTGTTGGGTATCAGGTGTTTAATAACGGCATCATGCGCGGCGGCCCAGGGAGGGGCGCCGTTATCACCTATGCCGTATCCGAAAACATCCTGGTGCATATCAAATATTACATACATGTGTCGGCTGGTGTACCATTCCACCCGTTTTTTTACTTCGGCCAGGTAGTGTTCGTTGTAAACACCTTCTTCAGGTTCAATGGCACCCCAGAAAATAAGCAGCCGTACCGTATTAAATCCAAACTGGGTATGCTCGCGCTCTACATCACTTTCTTTTATCCAGGGCATGTGCGCAGTATCGGACTTGGCGCTGCCGCTGGTGTTGAGGCCATGCAGTATTAACTCGCGGCCCAGCGCATCTTTAATGGCAGTGGTTGATTGGGCGCGGGTGATATCCGGGACAAGCAGGATAAACAGGAAGAGAAGGCTTTTTCTCATGATGTATGGGTATTCAGGTGTTCAAGTGTTCAGGTGCGCAAGTGCTCATGTATTTGAGTGTTCAAGTGTTCAGGTATTAATGTTGAGCATGTAGAATGGATAAAACATTATTTTGCCGATGGTTCGTTAGGCTAGGGTTTTAATACTAACAGATACAACCGGTTTTATGGGTTGACTACCTGACTACCTGAACACCTGCACACTTGAACACCTGCACACGTTCGCCATGAACACCTGCGCACCTGAACACATTACTTTATCAACTTACTAATAGCCTTAAACTCATCTGTACCTGCGTAATCCAGCAGTTGAAAAAGTATCATTTCTACCGATGTAATATATGCCCCGGCATGGCGGAGGCGTTTAATGGCCAGTTGCTTGTTTTCGTTGCTACGCGATGATACGGCATCTGCCACCACATGCACTTCGTAACCGGCTTTCAGCGCGTCTAAGGTGGTTTTTAAAACACAGATATGAGCCTCTACCCCGCATATAATCAACGATTTTACATTAGTTAGCTTTAACTGGTCGTTTACCGACGTGCTTAGCATAGAGCTGAAGCAGGTTTTTTCAATGATGTTGGGCGTTTCGGGCAGTTGAATTTCTTTGCAGGTATGGCCCAGGCCTTTGGGGTATTGCTCGGTAATAATGGTTTCAAGGTTTAGTATTCCGGCCCCGCGCAACAGTTTGTTTACGTTGGCAAATACCTTGTCGTTTTCAAAAATAACGGGCATCAGGCGCTCCTGCACATCAATAACAAGCAGGGCGGTGTGTTCTCTTACGGGTAGTCCTAAGTTCATTTTATGTAGTTTTTAATTGGATGTGATAATGCAATCCTTTCTCCGCTCAAAACAACAGATTTTTTTTGATAATTAAACGCGTGAAACCCTTATTAAAAACATTAGTTTGGTAATTCGGAAAAATGTCTATTTTTATTGATGTCCTTGATGATAAATAGTTTTCAGGGCATTGTTTTTATTCAATCAAACCACCCCACTGTATGAAAAAATATTTACTCTCTGTTTTAGCACTTCTCAGTGTTGCGTTTTCCTTTGCTCAGAATGGTACCACCAAATGGAATGCCTCTATCGGGCCCCGCAACGTATTTATTGAGAACAAAGGCCAGTTCAATGCCCTTACCAAAGATGCGGGCAATACCATTTTATATGGTACGGATGGCGGAATCAATGTTATCCTTTTTACAAAAAACGGCCTGGCTTACCGGATGAAAGAGCATCATTCTAAACGGGAAGATGAAAGAGAAGAGATGGCCCGCAAAAAAGGAGGGAATAAAAAACAGGACGATGATGCTGAAGACGAAAACAGGTCGGCTGTTGTTCAAATGGAATGGGTAGGGGCAAATGCCGGCGTACAGGTTGTGGCAGAAGATAAGATGCCTGATTATTATAACTATCACATATCGGGTAAATGTATAAGCAATGCTTCGGCATTTCAGAAAATAACCTACAAAAACCTCTATAATAACATTGATGTTGTTTATACTTTTCATGAAGGCACAGGTATTGAGTATTCGCTGATATTGCATCCGGGCGCTGACGTATCGCAGGTGAAAATGCGGTATTCGGACCCTGAGAAATTTTCGGTGTCAGAAAAAGGGGAGATTCACCTGCCTACGATATTCGGAGATATTATTGACCATGCCCCGTTAACCTATTATGAAAATAACAGGGCAAAGACGATTTCTTCCTCGTTTGTTTTGGGAAATGGGCAGGTTACATTCAAACTTGGTAGTTACGATAACACGCAAACTGTAGTTATTGACCCATGGACCACAACACCGACCCTGCCAACGGGAAATATTGCTTACTATATAAAAGCCGATAGTATTGGCGATGCTTATATATATGGCGGTGCAAGCCCGTTTACGTTGGTGAAGTATAGCGCTGCAGGCAGCCTGATATGGACTTATTCTACTACCTGGGATGAAAGCTCTGATTGGTTTGGAGCGCTGGCCGTTGACAGGACGGGAAATGCATACATTACCAATGGTGATGGTGCAACGCTTGCCAAAATTAATCCTGCCGGTGGTTTGGTTTGGTCAAATACTTCGGGTAACTCGTTAAGCCTGAGTATGGAATTCTGGAATTTGGATTTTAATTGTGACCAAACGGAGCTTTATGTAGGTGGAATGCGCGGGCCGTTTACGATAGACCCGGTAGGGGTTTGGTATGGTGTTGTGAATCAAATGAATCTTACAAACGGCACTATTTCCAATTACACTGAGGTATCTATTGTGCCCCATACCGGTGGCGAGGCTATAAATGAAGTAAGGTCGCTATGTATGTCGCCCAACGGCAATATATATTGCCTTTCGCTCGATACTTTAGCCTCACTCACCCAGGCGCTTGCTTTCAATTACCGTGAGATGCAAGCCTATAACTATGATTATTATCTGCCTTACAGCCCGGGTGGTGGACAGGGACAGGGCTCTAATAATATCAGGGCTACGAGTTATTTTTTATATACTACTGACGGAGTTACGCTTGACAAACGGGATATCAATACCGGCAACATTCTGGCTACTACAACCATACCCGGAGGCTCATCTCAGTTAAACAGCGGTGTGGCTATTGACACATGCGGCAACGTTTATGTTGGCTCGCAAAACCAGGTGGTAAAATATGATGCCAACCTGAACCTGTTAGGCACCGCAGCAACAGCCGGGCCTGTGTATGATGTTTCTATCGGCGTAAATGGGGCTGTATTAGCCTGCGGCTCTACCTTTGCCGCATCGCTTGCTTTTAGTGCATGCCCCCAGGTTTTACCTATTTGCTATAAGATATTTACAGCTAATTTAACACCTGCACCACCACCTTGCCTTGGGCAATGTTCGGGTCATGCATCGGCCGGAACAACAAACGGTACCGGGCCTTACAAGTATTTATGGAGCAATAGTGCTACCACTGCTACCGTTAATAATTTGTGTCCTGGAAGCTACAGTGTTACAGTTACTGACCTCTCTAATAACAGCACTGCCGTAGCCTATACCAGTATAGACTCGGCAACTGCATTTATAACCAATGTAGTAACATATCCGCCATCATGTGGCCAAACCAATGGCAAAGCGGTAGCCGAGATAATAACAGGTGGCAGCACGCCCTTCACGTATGCATGGAGTGGCGGGGCAAACCAGGGGGTAGATTCAAATCTTGCTCCGGGCCCTTATTCGGTAACAGTAACCGATGCACATGGTTGTTCGGCAAGTGCCAGCGCTACATTAACCCAGTCTTCAGCTCTGTCGCTTGCCCCGGCCTCTACTGAGACTGCCTGTGCAGGCAATAGCGGCACAGCTTCAGTAGCGGTAACCGGTGCTCCCGGCCCGTTTCAATATAACTGGTCGAACGGCCAAACCAGCGATACTATCAGAGGATTGGCTACAGGCACATATAATGTAACAGTTCAGGATACGTCTGCAGGCACTTCGGTGTTTTGGTCTGAGTATTTTACAAGCGGTGGTACCAACTGGACTTTGAATAATACCGGAACCGCTCCCAATGGTAATTCAGCCAATCAATGGATTGTAAACAATGATGCTACCTGTAATTGCACTTCGGGCAATTATCTGCATATTACCAATACCACAAGTACTTCCTGTTTGGAATGTATAATTATGCCGGCCGGTACCTGCCAATATCTTGAATTTCCATCTGCTTTGGGTGAGGGCGATTTTCAAACGGATGTGCTTGCAATATCACCGGTTATTTCCACTGTTGGTAAAACCAACATTACGTTAGGCTTTACCTGGGAGTCGCTGGGCACTCCCGGCTCGGATTATGGTTTGGTTGACCTGAGTAGCGATGGTGGCCTGCATTGGACCGCGTTGCCTACGCAATACGATAACGTGTCAACTTGTACCTACGCCAGCATCAGCATTCCTTCCAACTATCAGAATATTACAAATTTCAGGATAGCATTTGAATGGATAAATGGTGTCGGGTCTTTGACTGGCGGCACAGGAAATCCACCGGGGTTTGCTGTTGACAGCATTACTTTAACAGCAGGCTCAAGCAACTGCCCTGCAACCGCCTCAGTAACCATAGGTTCAACTTCAAATTTCAGTTTAACACCCAATGCTATCGGGGCCACATGCGGTATCAGCAATGGTACGGCATCGGTTGCTACAACAGGAGGTTCGAATTATAGCTATAACTGGAGCAACGGAGCTACCACCGATACGATCAGCGAACTGGTAGGAGGCACTTATACTGTAACGGTTTCAGCATCAGGCGGGTGTTCGGCAACTGCAAGTGCAGTTGTTAGCTCAACATTTGGTGTTACTTTATCACCGGTGATTACCAATACCACCTGTAACGTTAATAACGGCTCAGCAGATGCTGGTGTTTCATCAGGCAGCGGCCCATTTACTTATTTGTGGAGCAATGGCGGCACTACTGCGCATATATCAAATCTTGCCCCGGGTACTTATTCGGTTATAGTACAGGGTGCCGGAGGCTGCGAGGCTAAAGCAACTGTGGTGGTTGATTCGTCAAGCAATATTACCCTGGCGGCAACCGGTGGCAGCGTTGCCTGCGGTGGCGGTGGCGGGGCTTCGGTGAGTGTAACTACAGGCACCGGTCCGTATTCATATTCCTGGAGTAATGGCGCCACTACTGCTGGTTTGAGTGGTGTTGGTGTTGGTAATTATTCGGTTACGGTTACCACTGCGCTTGGCTGTAGCGCCAGCGCTACGGCAACCGTTTCAAGTTCAGGTAGCAGCGTTGTATTTTCAGCCTCCTCTTTACCAACAAATTGCGGCAATGATATCGGAGCTGTAAACATTAATATAACCTCCGGTACACCTCCATATACATATAGCTGGAGCAACGGTGCTACTACTGATAGCCTGCGCAACCTTGCGGGTGGCAGTTATACTGTAACAGTGACCGGAAGTAATGGATGCACCGCTACTGCAGACGCTGCTGTTTCGGTAAGCGGAACATTGCTTATTAATACCTCAGTTGTAAATACAACCTGCGGTAATGCCAATGGCTCTGCCAGTGTAACAACTACCAGTGGTTCTTATACTTATATCTGGAGCAATGGTGCTACTACAAGCACAATCAGTAACCTTGCGTCAGGCACCTATACCGTAACCGTTAATGCCCTTTCAGGTTGTAACGCTACATCAAGTGTGGTGATTAATCCTTCAGGTGGTGCAGTAACCATAACACCAAGTGCCAGTGCTATATGCCAGGGAGATACCAGCACTATATGTGCGCCTTCGGGATACAACAGTTACCTGTGGAATGTTGGCGAGACCAGCAGTTGCATTGATGCCATTTCCAGTGGAAATTACTACGTAACTGTTACTGACAATGCTAACTGTACTGCTGTTTCGAACCATGTTACAATTACCGTTAATGCGCCGCCTGCGGTTACTATTACCCTGCATGGGGGTGATACCCTGGTTGCCACCGGTGCAGTTTCGTATCAATGGTATAACGGCACTACGCTTATAGCTGGTGCAACATCGAGCATCTACGTAGTAACGCAGGATGGAACTTACAGCGCTTCGGGTACGGATGGTAATGGTTGTACTTCCAAATCAAATTCTGAAAACATTAAAATTGTATTAGGTATTGCGCAGGTAATTGCCGACGGAAATATTAAAGTGTATCCAAACCCGCTGGCAAACGGAAGCTGGCACGTTGATGTTAGTGACGATTGGATAGGCAGCAACTGCGATATAGTGGATGAGGCAGGCAGGGTTATTTACCATACCCAGCTAAAAGGCAGCCAATCTGAAATTGAGGTTAATGTTGCACAAGGCGTTTACCTGATGCGCATTAGCTCAGGGCAAAAGAATTACACGGTTAAGCTTATTAAATTGTAATATTTAAACTTCCAATCCAAAAAGCCCTTTGTTACGCTGGTAACGGGGCTTTTTTGTTTTTGGCTGGGTTACAGACCGGATTTGTATTGGTAACAAATACAATCAGAGTTCTTCGGAAAATAGCCCAACAGCCAACTCATCCTCCCGCCCAAAGCGGCGGGACAGACTGTCCTGTCGGACACCTTCTCTTTGAAAAAAAGAGAAGGGAACAGCCAATACAAATACAGACTTCAAATTTATCGAAGAGGTCTGTTGTAACCGCATGCCCCTATTCGCTATTTTAGCCCCTTAAAACGGAATCTATGAAAGCAGCGGTATTGCATGAACTGGGCAGGGCGCCTAAGTATGAGGATTTTCATGAACCGGTAGTTCAGAACGATAACCAGGTAATTATAACAATTAAAGCAGCTGCGGTAAAAAACCTGGATAAAGCCCGGGCAAGCGGAAAACATTATGCCAGTTATACTGACCTGCCGGTGGTTGTGGGCCAGGATGGCGTTGGGCTTTTACCCGATGGTACCCGGGTGTATGCCGCAGGCATTACCGGCACCATGGCCGAAAAGGCTTTAACAGATAAACGCAAATATGTGGTTATCCCCGATGGAATTGATGATGCTACAGCAGCAGCATTGCCCAATACTGTTATTGGCGCAGCACTGGCTTTGCTATACCGGGCCGGGCTTAAAAATAATGACACTGTTTTAATTAACGGGGCAACAGGAGTTACCGGCGCTGCCGCAGTGCAAATGGCCAAACACTACGGGGCAAAAAGGGTGATTGCCACAGGACGAAACCAGGCTGCGCTTGAAAGGCTTTTGTTACTGGGGGCTGACGAAATAATATCATTGAAACAAGATGACAGCCGGTTTATAAGCCGGTTGAAAGAAATTAATACCGAATCGCATATTGATATAGTTATTGATTACACCTGGGGGCACCCGGTTGAGCTTATTATAGTGGCTTTAAAGGGAGGCAGCCTGCATAGTGTTGCAGGTAATGTGCGGCTGGTAACATGCGGCAGCATGGCGGGTGAAATGATACAACTGCCATCGGCTGTTTTGCGCAGTTCGCCTATTGAAATACTGGGATCGGGTTTTGGTAGCCTGTCGGCTGAAGCGCTGGCTAAAATGAATGTTGAAATTCTGCCTGAAATGATGCAACTGGCAGCCACCGGGAAACTTAAAATTGAAACTACCACGGTGCCGTTAAAAGACATAGAAATGGCCTGGGATATGGATGTTGAACCGGGTAAAAGGCTAATAGTTTTTATGTAATCGGTTCATGGGCCTTGTAAACGGAATGAGCTCCCCAATTTTTATGCAGTATTGAGGATAAGAGCATATATTTATGGGTTCGCAGAAAACGGGAATTTAGCAATGAAAAAAATATCAGGTTACCTGATGGCAGTGGTTTTAATAATATCCAGCCTTACGTTTATGGGTTGGGTACTGGATATCGAATTTTTAAAACAACCCTTTGACGGTAACGAGATGATGAATCCGTTAACGGCGCTGAGTATGATATTGGCCTGCATTTCGTTTTACCTGCAATGTAAAATACCTTATGATACCCGCACTATTATTTTAGCCAAGATTTTTGCATTTAGCGTTTTAAGTGTTGCTGTGCTGAAACTGCTGGCTTTAACCGGTATAAATGTTGGTGTTGAGCATCTGCTGTTTAAAGATAAAATGCTGGCTGAAAGCGAAAAGGTAACCCGGTCGGCCAGGCTGGCCATTATAAATTCTTCCATTGGTTTTTTTATAACAGGCACGGCCCTGTTGTTAACCGGAATGAAAGGGAAATGGCCCGGCAGGCTCATTAACATCCTGGGGCTTATAGGTTTTATTATAGGGGCGTTTATATGTATAGGGTTCATTTACCATATAAATGAATTTTACGGCATATTGCCTTATATGTCGGTATCGCCGGTAACCGGCCTTTGCTTTGTTGTTTTTGCGCATGCCATGATGTTTGAAAACAGCGATGCGGGCTTTATGGCCGAGCTAAGCAGCAACTACCTGGGTGGTAAAATTGCGCGGGGGCTTATTCCCATTGGCATTGGGGTACCCGTTCTTTTTGGTTATATAGGGCTGGCCCTATCGTGGTGGTTTCCGTTTTCGGCTGCACTTGGAACAGCCCTGTTAAACACCAGTATCATTATTGTGTTTCTGATTGTGCTGTGGTTTTTGGCCAGAACACTGAACCACGCGGATGCCGAAAGGCAAATGGCCGAAATGCAACTTCAGCGCCAGGCCCAGCTATTTACGGTTATACCCGATGCCGTAATTTACGGAAACAAAGACCTTACCATTACCAACGCTAACCCAGCGGCTGCGCAGATATTTAATATCAGGGAGGAAGAAATAGGCAGGCTTACTATTGACGATATTTTTGAAATTGAAATGAATGGTGTAAACAGGGATACTGTGCAGCGCGACCTGTGGGGCGAAAGAGGATTTTGGCGTGGCGAATCGGTATTAACCATGCGCGATGGAAAAAAGATTAACGCCATGATGTTGCTTAAAGCGGTAACCAATGAACAGGGCGAAAAAATTGGCTGGCTTGGGGTATACACCGATATCAGTTTCCTGAGATTGAATGAACAGTTGCAGGCGGCCAACAACTATCTTGAACAACTAGCCTTTATCAGTGCCCACGATATTAAATCGCCTATTGTTACGTTGCAAGGGCTTACAGATTTGATGACAGCCTCGAAAAATATGCATCCGGATGACCTGCATGTTTTGAAGATGCAGAAAAATGTAATTCAACAGATGCAGGCAATTAACCAGGCCCTGAATGAGATATTAAAGCTGCGCCAGAAATTAAAAATTAAGGACAAAAGTGAAACAGAAAACGAACCGGTGCCTTTAAAGATGCTGATAGATAATATTACCGGGTTGTTTGAAAATGAAATTAAGCAGGCAGGCGCAAAAGTAGAAATAGAGATTGACCCGCTGGCATCGCTGCCTTTACAACAAATATATTTTCAAAGCCTGTTTTACAACCTGTTTTCAAACGCCATTAAATACCGCGATGCTTTCAGGCCGCTGGAAATTAAATTTACGGGACGCAAAGCTGACAGCGACACCATCCAATTTATTATGGAAGATAATGGCCTTGGTTTCGATATGGTGCACAACCGGAAAAGGCTGTTTGGTATGTTTAAACGCTTCCACAACCACGTTGAGGGCACCGGTGTGGGCCTGCACATGGTAAAGTCGATAGTAGATGCATTTGGCGGCACTATTGATGTTGAAAGCCAACCCGGCAAGGGCACGCGGTTTGAGATTACTTTTAAGGTGGGGATGCTGGGGTAGAAGAAAACAGCAGCCTCCTTCCTAAATCCCTTTGAAGCATGGGGTTACACTTTTGCTGAAAATCGAAGTTTTTAGAAAGGTGCTTTTTGTAACCTGCTGGTTGTTATTTGATTATATATATATTAGTGTAACCACCTCAATGTCATTAACTTAACGAATAATTAAAAGAGAAATTAACCACTAAGGCACTAAGAACACTAAGTTACACTAAGATCGTTTTGAACACTTTAATATGATACCAAAAGGAAACATCAGCCTGTAGCAAGGTCAATCAAAATCGGTTTTGAATATTTCTTCTAATTCTTAGTGGTTCTTGTTCTTAGTGCCGTAGTGGTTAATTTCCCTAAGTTAATGACATTGGCGGCTTACCCATTAATTGGCTATGTAAAAAATATAAAGATTAAAAGCAGATCTATTCAAACCCTCAAAGAACTAACAACTTCACTTGATTGTAATAGAAAGGAAAACGAATTTCACCCTCAAATGTTGCAGTTGACCAAAGAAGCTTTTCAACAATATTTATCTGAGTTCCGGTTCGATAAGAATCCGGTGGCAACCCGCAAGAGCAGCCTGGTTGTAAATGGCCGGCCTTTTCCGGTTTTCAGCAATGAGTTCTGGACACCGAAGCAACGGCAGGCCAACGCACTGCACGAAGTTTCTTACAGGGCCTGCTTTAAGCCCCAGTTGCCCCGCTTTTTCATCAACCTGTTTACTACCCGGGGCGATAAAGTTTATGACCCGTTTAATGGCCGCGGAACCACTATTATTGAGGCAGCTCTATTGGGAAGAAACATCATCGCCAACGATATTAATCCGCTTAGTTTGATATTAAGTGCCCCGCGTATCGCAATCCCTTCCCTGAACGCGGTTGAAGAAAGGTTAACAAAATTGCCTGTTGATAAAACCCTGAAATCTGATATTGACCTATCCATGTTTTTTGAGCGGAAAACGCTGGCAGAGATAGTTTCGCTAAAAAATTACCTGCGGAAACGAAACACCGCTGGTAAGGAAGATGATATTGACCGATGGATACGCATGGTAGCCACCAATCGCTTAACGGGGCACTCCAATGGTTTCTTCTCCGTTTATACCCTTCCTCCTAACCAGGCCATGTCTGCCGAAAGACAGAAAAAGACAAACAAAATCAGGGAGCAGAAACCTGAATACCGCGATACTAAAAAACTCATCCTCAAAAAGTCGAGGATATTGATGCGCGACATTGATGAAAAACTGGCTATAAATTTGAATGAGACCAATGCTAAGTTTATAAACGGCGATGCTGGGAGTACTAAAGAAATACGAGCCAATTCCGTGTCCCTTACGGTCACTTCTCCCCCGTTTTTAGATGTGGTACAATATGCTGATGATAATTGGATGCGCTGTTGGTTCAATGGCATCGACATAAAAAAAGTGGCCGCAAAAATAACTATGAGCAAAACCGTGGAAGAATGGGGCATTAAAATGCAACAGGTTTTTAACGAACTTTACCGTATTACAAAAAAAGGCGGAATAGTAGCATTTGAAGTGGGCGAAGTACGCAATGGTAAAATAAAATTGGAAGAAGTGGTCATTCCCCTGGGATTGAATTCGGGTTTCGAATGTGATGCGGTCCTGATAAACGAACAGCAGTTTACCAAAACTGCCAATATTTGGGGGGTAAACAATAATACTGCGGGCACTAATTCGAACCGGATTGTAGTATTCCGGAAAATCTGAGTTACGGGGGCTTGATTTATAGAGGAAGCATAGTTTCAAACTTTCCTTATTTTTGCAATCAACCGGGCATTTCGATGGGGGCCAATTGTATTTTATTTTCAGCGATAAAATTTTTACGGCCTGCTTTCGTCTGGTAACCTGAAAATACTTGCGTGAATACAACCTTACCGTGTTACTGTGCTGCTGCGGCAGAAAATGAGACTATAAAAGATTTCTCTTTTATCCTGTTTGATAGGATTGATAAGGTATCAGAATTACAGTGGAATAAGCATATTCCCGAGCCTAACAAACTGATGCAGTATGATGAATTAAAGCTCATTGAAGCAACACAACCGGGCAAAATGGAGTTCCGCTACGTGTTTATCAAAAAGCAGGATATTACAGTTGGGGTAATTTATTTTCAGATAGTCAGGTTTACCGGTAATGACCTGCTCAATTACTTTCCGGCAGAACCTGCCGAAATGTTTAAAAAATATGCCTGGAAAATAGCCCGCAGTGTAAGTGAGCCCCTGATTAAAACTGTTGATTTAAAGTTACTGGTAAGCGGAAACGTTTTTATGACCGGGGAAAATGGTTTTTACTTTAACCACGAGATTGAATTAGCACAACGGGCAGTTTTATTACGCAAGGCTATTAAAGAAACGGCTAAAACCGACACTCAGATAAAGGCCGTTCTGGTAGGGGATTTATATGAACCAAAATCTGCGTTCGACTCCTCTTTTAAAAATTGCGGGTATAGTGAAATAACCGTAGAGCCCGATATGAGCCTGAAATTAAACCCTGAATGGAAAACCCTGGCCGATTACATCGCAGCCATGTCGTCTAAATACCGTGTTCGGGCTAAAAAGGTATTTGCGCTTTGCAAAGAAAACGGCGTAAGGAGAGTTGACCTGGATGCCGAAGGGATAACCCAACACCAGGACAGGATTTTCGACTTATATAATATGATAATAAGTCAGGCGGAGTTTAAACTGGCCGCGCTTACTAAAGATTTTTTCAGTTTACAGAAACAACTAATGGGCAACGGCTATAGGCTGTTTGCCTATTTTAAAGGTGATGAAATGATAGGGTTTATCTCGCTTTTCCAGGTTGGCAAAAAAATGGAAGTACATTATACCGGCATGGATAAAGATGTAACCCGCCAAATCAATTTATACCAGCACATGCTGTACGATATGATAGAATTTGGAATAGAAAACCGGGTAGAAAAACTCCATTTCGGCCGTACCGCTCCCGAAATAAAGAGTACCGTTGGCGCCGCGCCTTCGCCTATGTACGGTTATGTAAAACATTTTAGTCCGGCCTTCAACTACATAATGGTGCGTACCTTTACAGCTAACCTAAAACCGAAACATTACATTATCCGCGATCCATTTAAGACCGGCTCCCAAACCCCCGAAGGGGGCTTAAAAGACACCTTGTAGCTTCGCTACTTCGGATTATTTACCACAGCCATCTTCGCATCAAATACTCCCGAAACATATAGTTTGTTGTGGAAGGCCAGCCCGGTTGAGCCTGCACTTAACTTAGCTCCATCATCAAAAAAGGCAACCGATTTATGCCCGCTTGCGAGGTCAATCCTATAAACGGTTGTAGGGGAATAATTACCTGCTTTTTTCATATTACCCAAAAAAGCAAGAAACCGAAGATGACACGCCACATACAAATTGCCATCGGTAATGCGGATATTATCAGGCCCATTTACCCTGGCCACTGTTTGTTGATTAATCAATTTGCCATCCTTAAAATCAAACTGCCATACCTTATTCTGCAGGGTGCTGGCCAGGTATACCTTACCAGCCTGATTGGTTATGCCGTTTGCAAAGCAGAATTTACCGGCAGCAACCGAACAGGTATTATAGTTCCAGTAAATAATTTTACACCGCTTTAGCTTAAACAAGGCTTCAGTGTAATCGCCCATTTTACCCGCATCATTCGAAATAAGCAGAGTGCCATCCTGAAAACCCGTAACAGCATTTGGAGAAACAATAAGAGGGTCAGTAATTTTGTTCAGAAAAATCAGTTCGCCGGCCTTTACGGCATATCTTAAAATACTCTGCTCGTGGTTCCGGAAATCATTATTAACTACCAGCAAAATCAGTGTGTCGTTTACTTTAACCAAATCAATACCATGGGGGCAAAAATGGATGTTGGTTGGTTCAGTTCTCTTCATAACACCAACATTTCCATTGGCAGGATAATAAACGTTTATCTCCCCATAGTAAGGGTCGCTTTTCCGTCGCGCATTACACGATATTAATAAGCGGGGTTGCCCGGTAATAGTATCTACCACCATATCTTCAGGCCCGGGGCCAACGGTTAAAATTTGCTTATCGGGGTTAGCGCTGCTTTTGGGAAGGGTTGTGCATGAGGCGATGCCCAACAAGAGGAGCAATAAATAGTTCAGTTTCTTCATGCGTGGCACATAAGGTATAAGCCGTAAAGTTAAAACCAATAAACAATACGCAAAAGGTTTCTGCAACTGTGTATTAAATAGTTTTGAATGGTTGGTGCTTAACTTTAAATTGCACCCTTAACCTAAAATAAATATACGGGGCCAATAACTCCCTGTCTGAAAACAATATGGCCGCAGCGACTTTTGAATCAATAGTAACAGACCTGAAGAACCGCAAATTTGCCCCTATATACTGTTTTTGCGGGGAAGAGGATTTTTATATTGATGAGCTTACAGATATGGTTGAAAAATATGCTTTGAATGATATGGAAAAGGCATTTAATCAAACCATAGTATATGGTAAGGAATTAACAGCCCGCCAGGTAGTTGAAATTGCAGGAAGATTGCCTATGATGGCCGAAAGACAGGTCCTTATTATTAAAGAAGCTAATTCTTTAAACTTAAAGAGCAGTGAGGAAGAAGAATTTCTGCGGTATTTAAAAAAACCCGTAAAGAGTACCATTGTAGTTTTCTCGTGGAAACACGGCAAGCCTGATGGCAGGAAATCATTTGGCATAGAAATGAAAAAAGCTGCTGTGTTCTTTGAATCGCTGCCATTAACCACTTATCAGGTTGTGCCGTGGATAAAAAACTGGTTAAGCCAGAAAAAATATAAGATTGACGGACAGGCTGCGGAACTGCTGGTAGAATATACCGGAAATGAACTTTCAAAAGTTGCCAACGAACTGGAGAAGCTGATTATAAACAAGCAACCGGGCGCAACCATTACACTTGATGATATTGAAGCGGGTGTGGGTATTAGTAAAGAATATAACCCCTTTGAATTAAATAATGCACTGGCAAACCGGGATAAAACAAAGGCTTATAAAATAGTAAACTACTTTATTGCCAATCCTAAAAGCGGGCCGTTTATAATGATATTAGGTACACTTTTTGGCTATTTTACAAAAGTTTATTTATACCATCTCAATAAAGGATTGCCCGACAAAGATATAGCCGGGGCCATAAAAGTAAGCCCGTTTTTTATAAAGGATTACAAAAGTGCAGCCCAGCAATACCCACTGCAAAAGCTGGAACAAATTTTTAATATCCTGGAGGAGTTTGACCTGCGGGTTAAGGGTATCAATAACCGCTCCCTTAAAGAAGGTGAGCTTTTAAAAGAAATGGTAACCCGCATTTTGAACTAAGCACATGAAGCATAAGATTGTAATTTTACTGCTGTTGATTATTCAGTTTGCACAAGCCCAGGACAGGCCTCCCTATATAAAAGTAATTTCAGCCACTACCCAGGATTGGATTTCAGGTGCGCCCGGCGGAAGGTCCGGAACAACTTATAACATCAAGGTAGATATACAGACAGGCAAACCTATTACTTTTAAAAACATGTGGTTGGGTAAGCAGCAGGTTACCTTCGATGTTCAGACTTATTTTACCGACCCGAATAAAAAGCCGGCAAAAGGCGATTCTGTCCTCTTAGTATATGTAAAGCCACACGCAGTTCAAACTGAAAATATTGACAACAAACCTTTGCCAATTGAATACAAAGGAGAAGCCTTGGTGGAATATCTTATAGAGGGGCAACTTCGGTATTTTATCGTAAAAAAGTTCAGCAAGCTTGAGATTTTCAAAGGCCGCTAACACCGATTGTTTTGCGGGTAACCTTTTCGTCATTCTTTATTTCCTCCACCAAAGCATCAATTGATTCAAACTTCTTTTCGTTTCTGATAAAATCAACAAATTCCAGTGTCAGGCTTTCGCCATAAATATCTTTATTGAAGTCAAGAATGTTCACCTCAATTGTTTGCTCCTTTCCCTCAAAAGTAGGGTTATAACCTATACTTAACATGCCGGCATACTTAAACCCGCTATAATGCACATGCACCGCATATATCCCTGTTTTGGGTATCAGCTTATACTCATCATTCACCTGTATATTGGCCGTGGGGAATCCAAGTTTTCTTCCGTTTTGCAAACCGCGTACCACGGTTCCGCTTAGCGTGTAATTATTGCCCAGTAATTCATTGGCCAGTTTAATATCGCCTTCAGCAATGGCCTGCCTTATTTTTGTTGAACTGATGCCAATATCATCCAGCGTTTCTTTGGTTATTTCTTCCATCCGGTAGCCATATTGCACTTTCATGTTTTCAAGCAGTTTAAAGTCGCCGCTTCGGTTTTTCCCAAACTTATGGTCGTAACCAATTACAATGTATTTGGGATGAAAATTTTTGACCAGAAATTCGCTGATATACCCTCCTGCCTCCTGCTCTGAAAAAGCCCGGCTAAATGGAACTATAACCAGGTTATCAACTCCGTATTTTTCCAGCAACGCAACTTTTTCATCAATGGTGTTAAGCAGGCGTAAAGATTTATCCTCAGGATTAATAACAATACGCGGGTGGGGATGAAATGTAACCAGGATGCTTTCGCCATCAATTTGTTCAGCCAGCAACTTTATTCTTTCTATCAGTTTCTGGTGGCCCCGGTGCACTCCGTCAAAAGTGCCAATGGTTACCACCGAATTTATAAACTCCGGAAGGTCATTCAAGTCTCTGAAAACACGCATGGGGCAAATATAATGATGCAGACGATACCTGCCATCTCTTTAAACAATTGCCTTGGTAAACTAGCCGGTAATTTCCCTCACCCAGGTTTCTACATCTTTAGCATCTTTCACATCATAGCCGCCAATTTTAGTACGGCAAAGGCCTGCAAGGTATGCTCCGCTATTAAGCGCTTTGCCATAATCGTAAGCCAGCGAGCGGATATAGGTGCCTTTACTGCAAACCACCCTGAAATGTACCAGGGGCATTTCAATTTTAGTTAGTTCAAATTCTTTAATGGTAACATGGCGTGCTTTCATAACTACCTCCTCCCCTTTCCTGGCAGCTATGTAAGCGGCGCTTCCATCAATTTTAATGGCAGAATAGATGGGTGGCATCTGCTCAATGTCTCCAACAAAGCTTTGGGCCACGGTTAGCAGCATCGGCTCATCAATATGACCGGTGGCAAAGGTGGCGTTCATTTCAAGTTCGCTGTCGTAGGTAGCAGTGGTTCCTCCTATAAAAAACGATCCGGTATATTCCTTATCCATCCCGGTAAACTCATCTATCTTCTTGGTCATTTTACCAGTGCAGATTATCAGCAGGCCGGTGGCTAAAGGGTCAAGTGTACCGGCATGGCCTACTTTAATTTTATTGCCAAGCTTTTTTTTGAGGGCATAACGCAGCTTATTTACTACGTCGAAAGAGGTCCAGGTAAGGGGCTTGTTGACCAGCAAAACCTCACCGAGTTCGAAGTCCATTAACCGGCAATTTCGAGTTTATGGCCAGTGGCCAGCAGTATCAGTACAATGGTGCCCAGTATAATCCGGTAATAGCCAAAAAACTTTAAGCCAAAGCGGCTTATCAGTTCTATAAAAAATTTAATCGCAAGCATTCCAACCACAAAAGATACTATGTTCCCTATTATTAAAGCTTGTAAATCAATACCCCTGATATCATTATATCCTTTGAAAGTTTCATAAGCGGCGGCGGCAAAAACCGTGGGCACTCCAAGAAAAAAGGAAAATTCAGCCGCAACTTTAATATTAAATTTCTGGGTCATACCACCAATAATAGTAGCTGCCGAACGCGAAACACCCGGAATCATAGCTATAACCTGAAAACAGCCTATAATAAAGGCCTGTTTCCAGCTAACGTTTATATCAACAAGCTCTTCCCTGGTTACTTCAACACCAAACTCATTTGTTGATTTAACAAGCATAGTATCCTCATAGTCAGCAGCCTCATCAATCTGTTTTCTGAATAACCTGTCTGCAAGTACCAGTATAATACCACCTATTAACCACGATATGGCAACCGTAGTAATACTTGATAACAGAACGTCAATGTGCTTTTTCAGCAGCAAACCTAAAACAGCTGAAGGAAGAAATGCCACGAATATTTTATAATAAAAGTCCATGGATTGGAAAAACCTTCTCCAATAAAGAAAAACCACTGCCAGAATAGCACCAAACTGAATGTTGATAAGAAAAATTCTATTAAAAATGGTGTTATGCAAATGAAGCAATGCCTGAGTCAACATCATGTGCCCGGTGGAAGAAACCGGTAAAAACTCTGTCAACCCCTCAACAATTCCGAGGATAACCGCTTCGGTTGTTGTCATTCGCTCTTAGGTCTTTTTAGTATTGCTACAATTTCAATGGCAAAGCCAATCATAATTACAATGGGCGCCAGGGTAATTCTCCTGAAACTATACAATTCTTCTTTCGGAAACACCTTAACATCTGTAGTAGCGCCGCCGCTCATTAATAAAAAGCCAATTATAATCACAACTACGCCTGCCACCATCAAAGCATAATTACTACTGTCAAAAATAAACGGAATAGCTGCTGTCTGCCTTTGTGCAACAGCGCCCTTTGGCGGAGCCGCAGTTACCTGCTTTTCCTTCTGTGGTTGTTTGTTGGCCATAATATCTGATAATTTAATATAGGTCTTCTACTTTTAACCGTAAATAGCGTAAAACCGCTATCAGGGTGCTAATAAAGGATATAAAAACTCCAAACAACACTATACCCCCTAAAAGCACGGCAAATGTAATTAAATCCCTCTGCAAAGCAAGTTCAGGAAGTTTGTTGTTAACGTAATAAAACAAGCCGGCCAATAAAGCCGAAGCAACAATTCCGCTAAGCACTCCGTTTACAATACTTCTGCCTAAAAGAGGGCTTATTATAAACCATTGCGTGGCGCCAAAAAGCTGCATGGTTTTAATAGTAAAGCGTTTTGAAAAAATAACCAACCGGATTGTATTAAAGATAAGCGATACTGCAAAAATAAGAAGTGCCACAGCCACAATGAGGATAATAAGTGAAGCGCTTTGCACATTCTTGTCCAGCGATTCAAGAATATTGTTTTGAATATTGACCTGCTGAACAATGCTGAGCTTTGAAAGGTCGTTTTTAACCCAGGCAAAAGTGTCTTTATTGGCAAAATGTTCGTTCAGGTTAATGTTAAATGAAGCATACAACGGGTTATAGCCAAGAATATCTAAAAAATTATCCCCTAAATCTTTCTGAAGTATTTTGGCGGCCTCGGCTTTCGAAATAAAACGGATGGTCTTAACATAGGGTTTGGCCTTGATAGCATTTTGAGTAGCAGTAATGTCAGTCACAGTAATGCTATCTTTTAAAACCACCTCTACCGTTAAATTTTCTTTAAAATCAGTAGAAATCCTCTGGGCTTCAACTATAAAAACCGCAGCTACGCCCAGCACAAAAAGTACCAGGGTAATACCAAATATGGCATATAAATAAGACGCGTGTTTTCCGTTTGCCAATGGGTGTTAATTTGTTGAGCCAAACTTAAATCAATAACAGCGCCTCTGCAACCTGGTTTTTGCGTTAAAATTGTGGATTGTCTAAAAAAGGGGGCTGTTAGATGGGGGTATTGTGTTATAAAGCGGTGTTAAATCAATGGCCATGTTATCCACCAACCTGCAACTAATTGTGAACTATTTATGATAAAAATAAATGCGGGCTTGGTGCTTAGTTGGAAAAAATTATTTTTGCGCCCTAAACAAAAACGGAGATAGCCTATGTTTTGGACACTTGAATTAGCCTCGTACCTGGAAGACGCTCCCTGGCCATCTACTAAAGATGAATTAATTGACTATGCAATCCGCTCAGGCGCGCCTGTTGAGGTGATTGAAAATTTGCAGGAATTGGATGACGATGGAGAATTATATGAAGGCATAGAAGATATATGGCCAGATTACCCCACCAAAGAAGATTTCTTCTTTAATGAGGATGAACATTGATAAATAGAGTCAAGAAGCAAGATATTAGATTCAAGACTTGAATTTTCATTCTTCATTTTACATTGCCCCTTAACAAAACAAAATACAAGAGCCGCTCCAAATATGGTAGCGGCTCTTGTATTTTGCTGGTTCCTGGTTCTAATATCTAAAATCTGTTTAGAGGATCAACATAGCATCTCCGTATGTAGAGAAGCGATATTTTTCTTTGATAGCTACTTCATACGATTTCATAATCAAATCGTAACCACCAAAAGCGCAGGCCATAATAAGCAGGCTTGACTTAGGCATGTGGAAGTTGGTGATCATAGAATTGGCAATACTAAAATCATATGGTGGGTGAATAAACAGGTTAGTCCATCCTTTATAAGGCTTTAAATAATGCTCGGCCGATACCGCCGATTCAACGGCACGCATGGTAGTAGTACCTACTGCGCAAATCTTTTTATTCTTACCCTTAGCTTCGTTAACAATTTTCACTGCCTTTTCAGGGATAATTATCTCCTCCGCGTCCATCTTATGCTTCGAAAGGTCTTCTACATCAATAGTACGGAAAGTACCTAACCCGGTGTGCAGGGTAATTTCGGCAAGTTCCACACCTTTAATTTCAAGGCGCTTCAGTAACTCTCTACTAAAGTGCATACCAGCTGTAGGGGCCGCGACGGCTCCTTCAACACGGGCGTAAACTGTTGGATAACGCTCGGCATCCAAAGGTTCTACCGGGCGTTTAATATACTTAGGTAGCGGGGTTTCACCCAGGCCGTATAATACCTTCTTAAATTTCTCGTAGTCGCCATCGTATAGGAAACGAATAGTTCTTCCGCGAGAAGTTGTGTTGTCTACTACTTCGGCAATAAGATCATCATTCTGGCCAAAGTAAAGTTTGTTGCCCACGCGTATTTTACGTGCAGGGTCAACTAAAACATCCCACAGAAACTGGCTTTGATTCAGTTCGCGTAATAAAAATACTTCAATCTTGGCACCGGTCTTTTCCTTGGTTCCATATAAACGGGCAGGGAAAACCTTGGTGTTATTTAATAATAACACGTCCCCATCACCAAAATACTTTAAAACGTCTGAGAACTTCTTGTGTTCAATCTTTTTGGTTTTACGGTCGATAACCATCAATTTGGCTTCGTCGCGGTTTTTAGCAGGATACTGGGCAATAACTTCTTTAGGCAGGTTAAAAGCAAAACTGGATAGCTTCATATTTATATTTGGGTTTTGAATTTTACGGAATTCAAACTGAAATTTCCGTTGCAGCAAAAGCGCTGAAATTTCGAGGCGCAAAAATAAGATTTGCATTCGAACTGCAAAGGCTTTAGCATTTTTATTTTATGAGAAATGCGACTGCCTTTGAATTGTTACCATTGCTAACATAAAAGGCCGGATAATGTTTATCAGGATTAAGATATTGTTTGACCCGGGCATTTTTACGATTTGATTTCCATGTCAGACGCTCCGGATTGCACATACGCCAGCTTAACCAAATAACCATAGCTACAATCCTGTATTTTCCTTACGTTTGCCCGCAGTGGGCATTTATCTAAAAATATTCTGGCAGAGCCTGGCGCTTTCATTTGCCGAAATACGTGCGGCAAAGTTGCGTTCGTTTCTTTCGTTGCTGGGTATTACAATTGGCATCCTTTGCATCATATCGGTGCGTACTGCGGTTAATTCCCTACAGATAAATGTGCAAAATAGTTTTGCTTCCCTCGGAAATGATATTTTATACGTTGGAAAAATGCCCTGGATTTGGACCGATGATTATCCCTGGTGGAAATTCATTAACAGGCCCAGCACCAATAACCGCGAATTGGAGCAGTTGCAGCAAAAGCTAAAAGGTGCAGAGGCCAGTTGCATACTTTATTTTGCCGACGGAACTACAGTTATTGCCGGCGACCGGGTAGCTGATGGCACTCAAATACTGGGAACCAGTTACGACTATAACAAGATTAAGGAAATGGACTTTACCGAGGGCCGGTACTTTACGCCTGCAGAAGTTACTGACGCACAGCCTGTGGCTATAATAGGGGCAACAGTAGCAGAATCCCTTTTTGAGGGTAAAGGCCCGGCTGAAGGGGAAAAGATAAAAATTAATGGTGTAAAGGTTACGGTAATAGGTGTATTAAAGAAACAGGGAAGCGATATTTTTGGCATTTCATCTGATAATAATGTGATAATTCCTTATAGCGCGATGGGAATGTTGGTTAATCTCAAAAATGATGCAAGCGACCCGATGCTGGAAATTATAGCTAAAAAAGGCGTGCCGGTTGAGGAATTAAAATACGAGCTAAAAGGAATCATGCGTTCGGTCAGAAAGCTCTCGCCTTACCAGGATGATAATTTCGCTATAAACCAGGTAAGTGTATTTGCCGATGGTATAGCCGCTGTTTTGGGTATAGTAAGCGTCGCCGGCATTTTTATAGGTGGCTTTTCAATTTTAGTAGGTGCTTTTGGCATTGCCAATATTATGTTCGTTTCTGTGCAGGAAAGGGTTTATCAGATTGGCATCAAAAAAGCGCTGGGGGCGCGCAAAATTTATATCCTGATAGAGTTTTTGCTGGAGGCCATTATTCTTTGCGTTTTAGGGGGTATTATGGGGCTGGTGCTGGTTATAATCGTGTTTAAAATTTTAGGTTGGCTGGTAGTACAAAGCGGCTCTGATTTTAAATTTTACATCACTACCAAAAATGTCATTATTGGCATTTCTATATCGGTGGTTACTGGTATTATAGCCGGTTTTCTGCCCGCATGGAGTGCTGCCAATATGAAACCCGTTGATGCTATCCGGGGTGAAGTTTCAGATTTGTTTAAAAGCTTCTTCGCCATTTTTAAGCGCAATAAAGTCGGATTATAGCGGTTAAACAACATTAAGTCTTAAAGGTTGGCTATATATGGTTTCGCTTCCCTCCTGTTTCATAAAAATAATGCTGGTTTCAGTTTTATTGCCGGTATTTAGCATAACCAAAGCGCAACCCGGACTATTTAATGTTCCAGAAGCGTTCAATGCAATTGCAACAACGCCTCTTCTCCTGCATTTAAAAAATAATGCGGTCAAAATTCCATCCGGAGGGCATTTGCAGGGCATACAGAGTATATCGGACAGTACACTGATAATAACGGCAAGCTCAGGTAGCTTTTCATACTATCTGGCCGCAAAGCCTGGTGCAACTTCTAACGACTGGCAAATAAGCAAGCTGCAAAAAATTACCCCCAAGCCTTTCAGGCATGCAGGCGGATGCCAGGTAAATGAAGGCAGGCTGATTGTTGGTGTAGAGGATAATGTTGCGAAAAACAAGTCAGACATTATCATGATTTCGTTTAATGATTCGTTACATGAAATAAGCAGGCATATTATCGCACACCGGCAGGGAGTTGTAAAGCGATCAACTGCCGGTGCCGTGGGTTTTACGAAAACTAAAACAGCCCAAACCCTGGTAGCTGTGGGCGATTGGGATTCAAGAAATATTGACTTTTACATCTCCCGAAATGCAGCTGATACTTTGTTTGACTCACTTACAACTTTCCACGCACCGGTCAGTCAAAAATGGTGCTCCTATCAAGCCATCAACCTTCTAACTGATACTGCGGGCAATATCTACCTTATTGGTTTTGGCTTAGATGGTTTAAACAACCGTGCTGATTTATTTAAGGTTGAGTTAGATAATAACGCTGCTACGCTAAACCTAATCAGCGCACGCAATTTTAAATGCAGGGGTGAGGCCGGCTTTAGATATGGAGCAGGAATATGTGTTTCGGGAAAACAATCTCTTACAATTTATACTTGCGCCAGAAATGTAGGCAGGCGGCTTGCCGTAAATATTTTCAAACAGCAATAGAAATATTGTCGCACCCATAAAACGCTCTTTGTTTTCACCGGGCTCGCCCCTTCCGTCCCCTAAAGGGGAAACCAGGGCCGAATGCAAATACCAGCGTTGCCCTATATGTTTGTATGCGGCCGTTTTGCCTTGGTTTCCCCTTTAGGGGACGGAAGGGGCGGCTGTTGGGAATGCGACAAGATCATATACACAGCAATTTTTACCACCGCCTGATTATTACAAAGGAAACCTGCAACTTTACGCCATAACGACAAAAATGAAAAACATAGTAGTAACCGGTGCAGCAGGCTTTATTGGATGTAACCTGGTTAAAAAGCTTAATCAACAGGGGTTTGAGCAACTTATACTGGTAGATAAATTTGATAATCCGCTTAAAAATAAGAACCTCGAAGGCACACAATTCAATGAGCAAATTGACCGCGACCAGTTTATGGATTGGCTTACGGAAAACAGCGGTGAAGTAGACTTCGTTTTCCATTTAGGCGCCAGGACTGATACTGCCGAGTTTAACTTCAGGGTACTTGATTCACTTAACCTCAGTTATTCAAAATCGCTTTGGGAAGTTTGTACCGTTAAGCAAATTCCACTGGTATATGCATCCTCTGCCGCTACCTATGGATTAGGTGAGAAAGGCTTTAGCGATGACCTTGCGCTGATCAAAAACTTGAAGCCCCTTAATCCTTATGGTCTTTCAAAACACCTGTTCGATTTGTTTGTTTTGGAACAAAAGGCCACTCCACCCATGTGGGCAGGCCTAAAGTTTTTTAATGTATATGGGCCGCATGAATTTCATAAAAACAGAATGGCATCGGTAGTACTACATGCTTATAAACAGATAAAAGAAACAGGTAAGGTAAAGCTGTTTAAAAGCAACCGGGCAGAATATAGGGACGGTGAACAACTACGTGATTTTATTTATGTGGACGATGTAACCGATATATGCCTTTTCTTTTTAAAACAATTTGAAGACGAAACCGGAGGCATTCGCGGCGGGGATATTTACAATGTTGGTACCGGCAAGGCACGCACTTTTAATGACCTGGTGGCGCCAATTTTTACTTCACTGAACCTTCCAACACAAATTGAATACATCCCTATCCCGAAGGATATTGAAGACAAGTACCAGTACTTTACTGAAGCAAAAATGGATAAGTTATTCACAAAGGGCTACCAAAAACCCTTTATTTCTATTGAAAATGGTGTTCAAAACTATGTTGAGTTCTTGGAAACTCAATAATTTTTGCTTCTGACTCCATATTTTGGTATTTTTGCTGGAAATATTTCATAATTATATTTACATAATATGAATTCCAAATTCCTTCTACCCTTTATCGTACTTGCTTTTATTTGCTGCCTGGGCCTTTTTTACCCTCCGGTGCAGGTTGAAGCAGCCTCCTACCCTAACCTAAGCGGTGCTGATATTGCCTGGATGCTTACTGCTGCAGGTTTGGTATTGCTAATGACCCCGGGCCTTTCTTTCTTTTATGGGGGAATGGTAAGCAAGAAGAATATTATTTCAACCATGCTGCAGAGTTTCATAGCATTGGGAGTTATTACCATACTCTATATTTTTGCAGGCTTTAGCCTTGCGTTTGGCGATAGCTTCCATGGCCTTATCGGCAATCCATTTACCTACTTTATGTTTCGCAATGTAGGTGCTGCGCCTAATGCCGCGCTTGCGCCAACTATTCCTTTATTATTGTTTGCTGTTTTCCAGTTAAAGTTTGCCATTATAACCCCGGCACTAATTACCGGTAGTTTTGCGGAACGTGTCCGCTTTAATGCTTACCTCCTGTTCATCTGCCTATTCTCTTTATTTATTTACGCGCCGCTGGCCCACTGGACCTGGCATCCTGATGGGTTTCTGCACAAATGGGGCATTCTCGATTTTGCCGGTGGAACCGTGGTGCATATGAGTGCCGGTTATGCCGCCCTTGCAGGAGCTATGATATTAGGACAAAGACACTCTTTTGGCGATAGCAGCAAACACTCTGAACCTGCAAATATTCCTTTTGTAATACTTGGCACAGGGATGCTTTGGTTTGGCTGGTTTGGTTTTAATGCGGGCTCGGCTTTAGGAGCCAATACAACGGCGGTAACTGCTTTTGGTACTACAATAGTGGCATCTTCCGCCGCTATGATAGCCTGGATATTTTTTGATGGCATCAGGGGTAAAAAGGTTTCAGCTATGGGGGCCTGCATTGGTGCGGTGGTTGGTTTGGTAGCCATTACGCCTGCCTGTGGTTATGTAACCATTCCGCAGGCTTTGTTTATTGGCTTTATTTCATCTATCATCAGCAACCTTGCTGTTCGTGCAAAAAACAAATCAAACCTGGATGATACCCTGGATGTTTTCCCTTGCCACGGCATTGGTGGTATTACCGGAATGGTTATGACCGGTGTTTTTGCAAAAGACGTAGGTTTATATTACGGACACTGGCACACCTTCTGCTTTCATATCCTGGGTCTTGTTATTGTAAGTGTATACACCTTCGGAGGGTCTTATATACTTTATAAGATAACGGATAAAATAGTTCCCTTACGCGTTAGCTTACAGGACGAGCAGGATGGACTTGATTTTACCCAACACGGTGAAACTTACAAATTAAAAAAGCCGGTAGTGGCCGAAGTAACGGCCAATTAATAAATTAAAGCCACGTAGGGGCGATCCCTTGCGGTCGCCCTTTTAACAGATTGCGCTGATCATTCGATTTTCGCAGGTATTCCCATTCACACCAACGCTGGTATTTTGCAATCAGCCGGTCAAGGGCGACCGCAAGGGATCGCCCCTACATGGCCTACCTCCTTTCGAAATGGAATTTTTGTAACAGGCCAAATACCCAACACAAAAAAGTGCAGAGTATTTCTATCTTCGCCCTATTATGAAAGTAATTGTTTCTCCCTCGGTGCTTAGTGCCGACTTCGGAAATCTTCAGCGCGATGTGAAAATGCTTAACAGCAGCGAAGCAGAATGGATACATATTGATGTAATGGATGGGTTTTTTGTTCCCAACATTTCCTTCGGCTTTCCGGTTCTCAGTGTCATCAGAAAAAATACTGATAAAGTGTGCGATGTACACCTGATGATTGTAAACCCTCAAAACTACATTCAGCAGTTCCGCGATGCAGGGGCTGATATTATTACCATCCATTACGAAGCAGTTACCCACCTGGATTCCATCATTCATGCTATTAAAAAAACAGGCGCCAAAGCGGGAGTAGCACTTAACCCCTCAACACCGGTTTCAGTTTTAAAGGAAGTAATACACCTGATTGACGTGGTATTAATTATGAGCGTTAATCCGGGCTTTGGGGGACAAAAGTTTATCCCTTACGCTGTTAACAAGGTCAGAGAGTGTAAGGCACTAATAAAGGAATCAAACTCAGCTGCAATAATAGAAGTAGATGGAGGTGTAGGCTTAAACAATGCCGGCGAACTGATAGCTGCCGGCGCCGGTGCCCTGGTGGCCGGTAACGCTGTGTTTGCTACCGCCGACCCGGTTTTAACAATTCATCAATTAATGTTTAGCGCAAAATAAACTCCATTAACTACCGTTTAGCGAAGCGATGTTGCAAAAATATTTTCTCCTTTGTTTATTCCTTATATCAGGCTTCGCATCATTTGCACAGGGTTTTGGCACAGTTAAAGGTACCGCAAAGGATTCAAGCGGAAGAAAACTGGATTTCATTACCGTTGTAGTATATGAAGATCAGAAATATGCTACTTCCACCGATAACTCCGGCAATTATTCCCTGCAGGTTCCGGCTAATGAAAACCTCACTTTGGTTTTCTCATCCATCAACACTTTACCCGCCAGGCAAAAATTTATAATTGGCCCAAACCAAACAATGGTAATCAATCCGGTATTGACGGCAAGGCAAAATAACCTGGATAGCGCCCTTATTAAAGCTAAAAGAACTGATATAGCTGCCAGCACTGTTGAAGTAAGGGCGCAGGGCGAACTCGCTGCCCCTAACGAAAGCTTTGAGGCCAACCTGGCCTTTCAGTCATTAGGAGTATCTAAAACAAATGAATTAAGCTCTAACTACTCGGTACGCGGGGGAAACTTTGATGAGAACCTGGTTTATGTAAATGATTTTGAAATATATCGCCCATACTTAATACGTTCTGCAGAACAGGAAGGACTGAGTTTTGTGAATCCTGACATGGTGGATAATGTAAAATTCAGCTCAGGCGGTTTTCAGGCCCGCTATGGTGATAAGATGAGTTCCGTAATGGACGTAACTTACAGAAGGCCTGACTCATTAAGCGGCTCATTTTATGCCAGTTTACTTGGCTACGGTGCACATTTAGAGGGTACTGATAAAAAGAACCGGTTTGCTTTTTCGGTGGGTGTAAGGCAAAGGACAAGCCAGTATTTATTAACCAGCCTGGACACCAAGGGCCAATACAGCCCTAATTTTTTGGACGTGCAGGCGCTTCTAACTTATCGCATCAGCGAAAAGCTGGGCCTTGAAGCACTGGTAAACTATTCGCGCAATCAATACACCTTTATACCGGTTGACCGGAGCACTACCTTTGGCGTGTTAACCAATGTGCTTAACCTGGATGTGTACTACAACGGACAGGAAGCTGACCTTTACCAGAGCAGCACCGATGGCATCGCATTGGTATACGACCCCACGCCCGATGTGCATATAAAGTTTCTCGGTTCGTATGTGTTAGACCGCGAGAAAGAAGCATTTGATATTACCGGGCAGTATTACCTGGGGCAGGTTCAGTCAAATCTGGGCGCTTCTAATTTCGGACAGGTTCTTTATGCATTGGGTAGCGGAGGAATACAAAACTGGGGGCGCGATAACCTAAGCATGAATGTTTACACCGCAGCTACACGCGGCACATGGATAAAAGGCCATCATAACGTAATGTGGGGTGCTGATTATAAACGCGAAATGGTGACGGACCAGATAAGCCAGTGGAATTATTTAGACTCGGCAGGATACTCAGTCCCTTATACGCAAACCATTAATTATAATAATCCCATTAACCCTTTTACCCGCGATACGCTCAACTTAAACAACGTACTTAAATCCAATAACGCGCTCAATGGTAACCGGTTGTCCTTCTTCATTCAGGATACCTGGCAGTTTGGTAGCTCTGAACAGCAAAACAGGTTCACTTTCAATTATGGCCTCCGGATGCAGTACTATAGCGTTAACAAAGAGATACCGGTACCTACCCCACGTGCGCAGTTCAGCTGGAAACCCAAAGGGAAAAAAGACATTGTGGTTACTGCCGCAACCGGTTTGTATTACCAGCCCCCTTCGTTCCGCGAAATGCTGAATTCGTTTACAGGAGTTTTAAATACCTCCATGAAGGCTCAAAAAAGCTTTCATGCAATACTTGGTTTTGATTATGCATTTAAAGCCTGGGGGCGTCCGTTTGATTTTACTACTGAGGCATATTATAAGAACATGTGGGCCTTAGACCCCTATCAGTATAGCGATGACCTGATTCAATACCTCGGTAATAATTCGGCTGTTGGATATGCGTATGGTTTAGACACCAGGCTACATGGCGAACTGGCCAAAGGGCTTGAAAGCTTTTTAACTATCAGCGTAATGAAGACCGCAATGAAAATTGGCGGCGCTTCGTATGAAGAATATTTTGATAGCGCCAATAATCAAATACCATACTCGGCCGATAACCTGCCATTAATAAAAGACAGCACCAAAGTGCATCCCGGATACTTTCCAAGCCCCACCGATCAGCGGGTTAATTTTAACTTGTATTTCCAGGATTATATTCCCAAATTTCCTTTTATCAAAATACACATCAACCTTGTTTTTGCTACCGGTTTACCTTTTGGTCCGCCCGGCGAGAATTTTTACGACAACACCCTTCGTATGACTCCATACGAGCGGGTAGATATTGGATTCAGCGGCCAGTTATGGACCCCCAAATGGGCCAAAAAACCAAACAAATTCAATCAGGGTTTAAAGAGTGTCTGGATATCAGCGGAAGTATTTAATGTATTTAACTTCGACAACGTAGTTTCTTACCTCTGGGTTGCCGATTACTCAGGCGACCAATACGCAGTGCCTAATTACCTCAGTAGCCGCCGGGTGAATGTTAAGGTGGCATTTAAGTTTTAGAAATAAACACAGGGGACGCTGATGTTTTATGATGATTATGATTAAGACCAAATCATAATAACTATAACAAACATCTCAAAAATAAAGAGTTTTCATGCTTGCATTACCCGGCTGTTTCCTCTGTATTTTCTCCGTGCGAAAATTGTATTGAGTATTATTCCCGCAACCTAAAACAACTTCAACTGGCTCCTATCCCCCTGGCTATCCAGTATTATCTGGTTACGCACCGGCTCGTATAAATCAAAATTCATGGGCGGAATTTCCCTACCCAATAAAAACTTTTGCCGGGCCAGTTTAAACTGCATTCTAATCAACTCGGCAAACTTACCTTCGCCGCGCATTCTTCTTCCAAAGTTACTATCATTCAGTTTTCCATCGTGCATGCTCTTTATCTGGTTCAGCACTTTATTGGCTCTGTCAGGAAAATTCTTAGTTACCCAATCCTCAAAAATCAAACCATTGTGTCCGTTTAGCCTCACTACAATATACATGGCGCTGGATGCGCCGTTTTCGGCAACTGCCTTCACCACATCAAAAATCCCTTCGTCATTTATGCTTGGGATTATAGGTGCCACATTCACATTTACAGGCACACCGGCGCTGCTTAATCGTTTGATAGTTCGCAACACTCCTTGTGCGGTTGAAGTCCTTGGTTCAAGTGTTCGTTTCAGCTTCTCATCAAGTGTAGTTAAACTTAGCGTTACAGAAACCAGCCTATGCTTGGCCAGTTCAGTAAGAATATCCAAATCCCTTTCTACCAAACTGTTTTTGGTAATAATACCCACCGGGTGCCTGAATTTTAAAAATACCTGTAACAGCTTGCGCGTGATTTCCAGCTTCCTTTCTGCCGGTTGGTAACAATCGGTATTGCCTGAAAGCATAATGCACTCGGCCTTCCATTTTTTACTTAGCAACGCCTCTTCCAGCAAATCAGGTGCATTCTTTTTAACCAATATATTTTGCTCAAACTCCATGCCCGAGCTATATCCCCAGTACTGGTGACTGTTTCGCGCGTAACAATAAACACAGCCATGCTCGCATCCCTGGTAAGGGTTCATGCTCCACGATAAACCAATATCGGGGCTGTCCACCTTGTTTAAAATCGTTTTGGGAAAAACCTCAATATATTTTGTTTTCGGGTTGGTAGTCAGCAGCTTTTCGCGCTCCTCCTGTGTAGGCAAATCTTCCAGGTAAATTTCCTTGCTCTGTGTCTCAAAACGGTTGGTAGGGTTTAGCTGAGAGCCGCGACCCTGAATGTATGGTTCCATGGACGGAAGATAATAAACTAAATTAATTAGCTTAAACTAAATTAAGTAGCCATCAACATATACAAATTAAAGTGTCAACTTTTTTCAGGGCGGTACAAAATTGCCTTTACACTTTTTGAAACAAAAACAAGCATAATTACCTGTTAATCAAATAATTAACGTCTTTACACTTTCCAAAATTCAGAAAAAGTGTAAAGGCAATAATTTTGCAATTGCCTAAAATCAAGTTGTTGTGATATTTAAATAATTATAAATTGACGAAACTGGGTAAAAGTGTAAACCCCTACCCAATTATTGCCACAAACCCACCGCCCTCCGACTCCAGCGGAGTCCAATATTTATAGCAAAT
>Ga0182013_10001097_pt1 | contig 37562 bp, 25 predicted proteins | sample 612S2MmetaG_FD_120487 | JGI IMG/M metagenome (GOLD analysis project Ga0182013, IMG submission 120487) | Permafrost microbial communities from Stordalen Mire, Sweden - 612S2M metaG | ecosystem: Environmental > Terrestrial > Soil > Wetlands > Permafrost | place: Sweden: Stordalen | collected... | reverse complement strand
GATCTGTGGGAGTATGTCCGCAACAACGACCTCGACGCCAACGAGTATTTCAACAAGCAAGCGGGCAATCCGCGCGAGCCTTATCACCAGAACCAGTTTGGCGGCACCGTGGGCGGCCCGGTCTATATTCCCAAGCTCTACAACGGTCGCAACAAGACCTTCTTCTTCGTCGACGTCCAGCCCACCAGGATTATCACCCCCGCCTCCTCAACCAACACGGTGCCAACGGCGCTCGAGAACAGCAGCGGCTTCCAGAACCTTTCCGATCTGCTGCAGAACAACACTGACGCGGCGACGGGGCAATGCTCTGCACCACCCAACAATTGTCCGACCGATGGCTTGGGCCGCACCTTCCTGTTCGGAACAGTGTTCGATCCTGCGACAACGCGGCAAGTGGCTGCCGGGGCCACCGACCCGGTTACGAACCTGCAAAATACCTCCGGTTCAGCCGTCTGGGTCCGCGATCCGTTCTACAACGGCAATAGCGTAGTGGGGGTCACGGATTTTACGAAGCAGGCGAGCCAGTTGAATCAGATTCCGCAGGCGAGGCTTGATACCAACATGGTCAAGCTGCTGGATCTATATCCAGCGCCTACGGTGCAGAACTCAATCTCGAACAACTACTTCCAGAGCGGCTCCGCAGTCTGGAATACGAATCAATACGATGTTCGAATCGACCAAAACTTTGGCGCCAAAAACACGCTCTTTGGCGTGTACAGCTACTGGCACTTCCATGAACACACCCCCACCCCCCTGCCCGGAATCGCCGATGGCGGATATTACGGCCTGGGCGTGGAAGATCACCCTCATTGGGCCATTGCACTGGGATACTCTCACAGCTTCACCAATACCCTGGTGAATGAGTTCCACTTCGGCATCAACCACAGCGAAGACAACATTGTGGCCGATGAAGCCTACGACTACGGGCTACCCGCGCAGTACGGCATCCCCGGCGTTCCGCAGAGTCCCGGAAACGGCGGCCTTCCTATTATCAGCATCGGATCGCTCACGGAACTCGGCGTAGGCGGCTGGACACCGACACTGGAGACGGTGATCGCCTCGGAGATCGCCGACAACGTGACCAAGGTCTATGGCAGACAGACTCTCAAGACCGGCTACCAGATCGATATCTTGGATGGAAACCTGGTCCAGCCCGGATGGGGCAGAGGCGGCTTCTACTATAACGGCGAGTTCTCCGACATCCCCGCCGCCGGCACCGGACTTACAGCGCTTTCCGACTCACTTCTCGTCCCGCAAAACTCGACCGTGGGCGGCCCCAACGGAGAAGGCGGAGTGGATGGTCTCGATGCCTCCAACTATGCGCCTGCCAACGAACATCGCTATTACATGGGAGCCTACGTCCAGGATGACTGGAAGGTGACTCAAGACCTCACACTCAATCTCGGCCTTCGCTGGGACCTGACCACTCCGTACGCGGATGACGATGGGCTCCAGTCCAACTTTATCGGAAGCGGGAACGGGAACGGCGTCGGCGGCACGCTTTATATTCCGCAGAAGACCTGCAACGGCACAAGGTCCGCTCAGTTCAACTCCCAACTGGCTACTGACGGCATCACCCCCAAATGTGTTGGCGGACTGGACACCGGAGACTACCAGGTCACGAACTTCGCTCCCCGTCTCGGCTTCGCCTATCGCTTCCTACCCAAGGCGGTGGTGCGCGCCGGCTTCGGCATTGCCTATGGCGCGCTTGGCAACATCGGCTTTGGCGGAACACTAGCCACAAACTACCCCTACTCCTACAACGTCAGCCTGGGCGCGCCGTCGTCTGTCCTGCCGCTGGAGGCGGAGGGAGAAAACGGTGCTACAGCCACCATCGAAACCGGGCTAGCCAACCTGAACATCCAGAATCCGGCACTTGTCGATACGGCGGGTATTGCTCTGTATGGAAGGCAATACAACTTCCAGACTCCGTACACGGAAACCATGAATCTGGCGGTTCAGTACCAGTTGTCGAACGCAGACGCCATCCAGGTGGCCTATGTGGGCGCACTCGGCCGGCATCTCGACAATTTAGGTGAGCATAATTCTCCGTCGGTGCTTCTGCCCCCCGGTGCAAACCTCTACGCGAATATTCCGGACCCCGACTTTGCCCCGAACTCCAACTACGAAACTACCAATGGCGCCAGCATGTATCACTCGCTGCAGGTGGTCTATAACCATCAATTCAACCATGGCCTGGCGGTGCTCGCGAACTGGACCTACAGCGATTGCCAACAGGACCAGCTAGGCCTGGGCCAAGGCATTCCAAGCTTCCGCGCGGAATGGCTCCCGGGCTTTGGGGTCAAGGGCGACTACCAGCGGTGTGACACGGACGCAAAGAACGTGGTGCATCTCTCGGGGTCTTACCAGCTACCCGTCGGTCACGGTCGCCAGTTCATGAATAGCGGAAACACGGCGACTGATATCTTCCTGGGCGGTTGGGCGTTCAACTACATCTTCACCGACCAGGGCGGTCAACCCTTCACGATCAATTGCGCGCAGTCGACCGTCTCATTCTTTGGCTGCAATGCAGACAAGGTTGCCGGCAAGAATATCTACGGCGGGACACATAACCAGACACAGTGGATCAATCCGCAAGCCTTCACCACTCCGCCCATTGCCACTGCCACTTCCGCGACCATCGCCTCACTCGGCGGCCAGGGGAGCCAGGCACGCGGCCCGGCGTACGTCAACCTCGATGCCTCCCTCTTCAAGGACTTCCACTTCAACGAGTACACCAGGCTGCAATTCCGAGCCGAGGCATTCAACCTGGCCAATCATGCGCAGCTCAATAATCCGAGCACCCTCAACTACCTGAGCGCCAGCAACTTTGGCGAGATCACCAGCGACCGCGGCGCACAGCGGAAGCTTCAATTAGCGCTGAAACTCTACTTCTAACTACTCGCTTCACTGACTCACCGGCTGGCGTCTCTTCTCGAGGCGCCAGCCTGTCTTTTTGCTATTCTCTTTTTTAGCGCCGATTCAACCCCGGCAGAACGGACCTCTTCAAATGTCTTCGGGCAGGCTGGCCGTCCTACTCCTGATGCTGGTTGCAGCGCTTCAGGTTTCTGAGGCAGCCGTTTCACCGCAGCAAGGTAATGCCCAATCCCAGGCCCCTCAGACAGTGCGGCCGCCGAGCGCCGCCAAGGCAGCCGCTATGGAAGCGCAACGCAAGGCGGAAGCAGATCCATCCGAAGCGAACTTGTTTTTGTATGCCTCAAGCCTGATGAAAGTGAATTACCCGGCCGCGGAAACAATCTACCGTTATGCAGTGAGCAAGTATCCCGATTCGGTGCGCCTCCATGCAGGTCTGGCAAGCGCGCTGTGGGTGCAAGGCCAGCGCGACGAAGGCGCACGGGAACTGTGCAAGGCAGCCGAGCTCGACCCGGACGATCCTCATCCGCTGGAGTTTCTCGCATTAACCGGTGAAATACCGGACCCACTCTACCCGCAGGTGGTCGCGGGCCTGGACCGCCTGCGCCGCCGCTACCCCAAGGACGGGCTCATTCTCTTCGACTATGAGATGGTGGTTTCCAAGCGCTCTGACAATACCTCGCAAGTGCCGAAAGACTTTCTGCCGACACTCAAGGAGGCTGTGCGGCTCACTCCGCAGTTGCCCGAGGCGTACTACCAGATGAGTCTTGTATACGACGATCAGAAGGATTACGCGGACGAAGCCGATGTGCTCCGCCACGCAGTGGAGTTATCGCCCAAGGACGACCACTACCGTTATCACCTGGCGATGGCTTACAAGAAACTGGGCAATAAAGAAGCATTCAAGAAACAGTTGTCGATTGTCCAGAAAACGCACCAGCAATCAAACCCACCGCTCCCATAGCTGAGCCGGCTTCACGCCGACAGGCTCTTCTTCTCATCGGAAAGTTCCTGGCGGAGCGAGAGCGGTGTCACACCCTTCATCCGCCTGAAATGCCGGCTGAAGTTCGAGTAGTTTCCGAATCCCACGCGAAATGCGATTTCAAGCACGCTCAGATCGCTGTTTACAAGCAGTTGAGCCGCCATTCCGATTCGAAGCTGGTTGATATAGGTCGTCATGGTCCGTCCGGTGGCCCGCCTGAAGAACCGGCAAAGACACGCCTGACTCATGTGCACCGTCTTGGCCAACTCGATGAAGTCAACCTCTCGATCAAAGCGTTGATGGAGATAGGTACATATCTGATCGATTCGCCGCCGATCGGCGATGCGGCAAAGCGGTCTCAGTGATGCCGTTGAGATCACTTTCGCATCCGATTCCTCTGCCAATTCCACCAGCACCGCTATAAAAGCGCTGACCCGCCGGGCAGCAGGAAGCGACGGTATCTCCACAAGACGATCTGCCACGTTCTTTCCGGCCCGGGTCGCACCGAATGCCAATCCCATTCTGCTCTGCTCGAGCATTGAAGCCACCGACCGCATCTCGGGAAGTTCGAAGAACTGTTCGCCGAAGCTGTCTTGCCGGAACTGGATGACGATCGCGCGATGTTCTCTTGAAGCCCCTGAAGTCGGAGGCAAAGAACGGTAGGAATGAGGGAGATTGGGACCAAGCAGCACCAGGTCCCCCGGCCCGTACTCACAAAAACTATCCGCCACCACCCGCTGACCCTCGCTGTCGACAATGAATGTAAGTTCAAATTCGGGATGGTAGTGCCAATCGAAGGGAAAAACGCGTTCGACTCTCTCGTAAGCAGTGAAGCTGCCAAATGCTTCCCGGACTTTTTCAAACCTGGCCAGCATAAGCCGGACATTAACACTGTTAGCAGTATTGTAGCAAGAACTTTCTAAATTGTGGCAATTGGATACATGTTTTTGGTCAGGAGGGACAAACCCGCTTCGACGCCTCTCGAACCCCGGCAGGGCGCGTTTCCGGGTCGTCAGATTTGAAACTATTCCGGTCAACCAAGTATAGATGGACGTCAAACGATCAGTGGACGGCATCGAAAGCCCCTGATAACTTTAGGGAACCCGATTGCGTCTCCCTATTAAATTGGGAGTGGAAAGCCTTCCAGGAGAAACCACAAATGAAGCCAGCTGAACATTCGCGATCGAATCAACACGCCCCTGCAGAATCTTATCGAGGCTATGCAGGGCTGCCGCCATTGGTCGGCCTCAGCACCATGCACGACGCCACGGTCACCGGCCTTACGGTGACTGAATCGGTCGAGCGCATCAAGCGCATCCATTGGTCGCTTAAGCGCCTCCACTTCGCGTTCGTTGCGCATATCCCCAGCACGCCTGTCTATGAGTTGAAGATGGCTTTCAGCCTTCATGCACATTTTTGCGCGGAACATGTTGGTGAGTTCGCCAAGCGCGTGCACGAGATGCGCCAGCCTCCTTATGGTTTGGAGATCCCCCCCGATCCGATGCTCGATATATTCCTTGACGAGGTTCTGGCCGCTCCGTCTACCGAGTCTCTGTTGTTGGGGCTCTACGAATACGCCGTGCCGGCCGTGGTTCGCGCTCTCGAACATCTCATCGCCGATACCAACAAGTTATTCGACCATCCCACCTATCGCATCTGCCGGTTCACGCTCCTCGAAATGCAGGATGCGCTCCAGTACGGCCAAGAGGCGATCCGTTGCCTGGTCAACGACACGGACCGTTCTGATCTTCAAGATTGGCTCTCTACGCTGGACCGGCTTCTGGCAGCCGCCGGCGATCTTGACGGAAAGGCCCCGAAGAGCGGGGAGACCGTGGAGCGGCATTTTTCAGCAAGAGAGTTCAAGTACGATCCGGTTCCCCGACGCGACGAGCGATTCCAGGATCCATACAACATGGGCGTGAATGCCGAGGCGATGCTGTTCGATGCCGATATTCCGCCGTTGCCCAAGACCATCATGCTCTACTTCAAGCGGATGCGCGAGATCGACGTTCCGGAGATGATGTCCAGTATCCTGGTAGAGGTCAAAGGCAAGCCCTGGGAATACTATCGCGACATGACGCGCCAGCTATGGGATGAGGCTCGTCACGCCATGATGGGCGAGGTTGGCTTTGTTTCCATCGATGTGGATTGGACAAAAATTCCATTCAACTTCACGTGGTCGCTCGGCTTGAACACCATCTTAACGGCAAAAGAACGGCACGCGGTTCTTTTCACCATCGAGCAGGGCCTGATGCCTAAAAGAACCGGCAAGGAATACGAGTGGGAGGTTGGCGTGGCCACCGCCGATCCGCTCACCGCCATGATCCAGGACTATGACTGGGCCGACGAGATTTTGCACGCCAGGATTGGACGCGAATGGATTGTGCCCCAGATCGGTTCCCAGGTAGAGGCGATGGCTTATGGCGATGAGGCCTGGTCCCGGACGCTGGCGGATTGGCAGAAATGGAAGGACGAAGGTCTTACCGAACACCGCAACTGGTGGCCTGATGTCTACCGCGAAGCATGCAAGCACTGGGGCATAGAACCCGATCCCGATCTGCTGGCATATAACACCAACTACCAGAGCACGCGGGCAGATCTCAAAGAGGTAGCTGCGGGCTAAGTCGCGCATCGGGATTCGGCGCGGGTAATTTCTCTCCCGGACCCGGCGATGCCGGCAAGCCCGTGCAGGCTGCGGAAAAACTCCCTTTTGCCACTGTCTTGAATGGGCACGGCTTCAGCCGTGCCGCATACGCACAATAAAATTAACGCGGCTTTAGCCGCTGAGGGAAGCACTTCCGGCGTTCCTTGCCTGACCTCAGCGTTTTTCTTCAGCCTGTTTAGCCACTGGAAAGGCTTCAGTCAATTCGATGTGAACTCGGGCATCGTCCTGATTTGGATTGGCACGTCGCCGACTTGGCAAAGGGCGGGCCGGGAATCAACCAAGCGAAAGGTAAACTCTCAATGAAGGTAAGCGCGGCAGTGACCGAGGGAGACGGCTCTTACGCCATCGAGATGATCGAGATCGACTCGCCCGGCGAGGGAGAAGTGTTGGTCGAGATGAAGGCCAGCGGAGTATGCCACACCGATTGGGACTCGCTGCGCTGGAAAAAGCGCCTGATCACGGGCCACGAGGGAGCGGGCGTAGTTCTGGCCATAGGAGATGGAGTTCGCGATCTCTCGGCGGGCCAGCGAGTGATGCTCAACTGGGCGATTCCCTGCGGTCGGTGCTTTCAATGCCGGCACGGCAAGGAGAGCATCTGCGAAGATCGTGGCGCTGTGCCTGACACCCGCTTTCATTCACATCGTGGTCCACTCAACGCTTCCTTCGGACTGGGTACCATGGCCACCCATGCCATTGTCCCGCAAGCCGCGGTGGTCAAATTGGACCCTGGCGTCCCCTATCCAGTGGCGGCGATCATGGGCTGCGCAGTCATGACCGGTTTCGGCTCTGCCGTCAATGTCGCTCAAGTCGCCGAGGGCAGCGTCGTCGTCGTGCTTGGTTGCGGAGGCGTGGGTCTGAGCGTGATGCTCGGCTCCCGTTACCGCAAGGCGCGACGTATCATTGCAGTCGATGTGAACCCAGTCAGGCTGGAAATCGCAATGCAGTTCGGCGCGACGGAAACCCTGCTGGCCGACCGTAACGACCCGGGGCTGGCCGAAGCCGCGTGCGAAGTGCGCCGCCGAAACGAAGGACGGGGCGCCGATTATGCCTTCGAATGTACAGCCGTCCCTGAGCTTGGAGCGGCCCCTCTGGCGATGGTGCGCAACGCAGGAACCGCAATCGGAGTGAGCGGCATTGAGCAGGTCGTGCCGGTTGATATGGAACTGTTCGAGTGGGATAAGGTCTATATCAATCCCCTGTATGGTTCCTGCCGCCCGGCGCGCGACTTTCCCCTGCTCATGGATCTCTATTTGAAAAAGCAGCTTCCCCTCGATGCCATGGTCACCCGCACTTACTCCCTGGATGCTCTGGGGCAGGCGTTCCATGATATGCATGCCGGCATCAACGCCAAAGGAGTATTGGTTTTTTGAACAGCCGATTTCGCACTGTCGAGATCTCCGATCCAGCCTATGCGCACGAAGGGCTCCAGTTTGTAACGGCAAGGAGTCCGGCGCTCGGGCGGCGCGGCGATCTCTGCCTCTGGGCGCCCGAGTCGAGCCGCATTGAGACCCTTCTCATCCTGTTGCACGGAGTCTATGGCAGTCATTGGGCATGGTCGCTCAAGGGCGGAGTCCATAGGACGGCAGAGCGTCTTTTGGCAGCAGGAGAGATCGCCCCCATGGTCATCGCCATGCCCTCGGACGGCCTTATGGGCGACGGAAGTTTCTATCTCACCCACCCGCGCGGCGCAGACGTGGAAAGCTGGATTGTCGATGAGGTCCCGGCACTCGCGAAAATTGCTGTGCCGTCTCTCGACAGCAAAGCGCGCATTGCCATCGGTGGCCTTTCCATGGGCGGTTATGGCGCCCTGAGGCTGGGCGCAAAATATGCCGATAGATTCACCAGCATTTCCGCGCATTCGTCGATTACCGACATTGAACAGGCAAGCCTCTTCACCCACGAACAGCGCAAAGATTTCCTCTCCTGCGTGCCGCGACAGGAACTGAGCCCGCTTTACTGGCTGCGCCGCCGTAAGGATCGCCTGCCCCGCCTGCGATTCGATTGCGGCCTGAGCGACCCGCTGATTGAGGGCAACCGCCTTTTGCACCGCACACTCGATGCGGAGGGGATCGATCATGAATACGAAGAGTTCGCAGGCGGCCACGAATGGCCTTACTGGCGGGAACATGTGGCCGGCACCCTGCGCTTCACCGGCCGCCCCCAGGGCAGAGGCTGATAGATTGGAATCGCACCAATACCCCTCGAAATCGTTCTTGAATCGAAGCAATGTCACGGAAGGATCAGGCAGATGATTGCAGAAATCCAGATACCTCCTCTTTTGAAGATCGGCGGCGGCTCCTTTCGTGAAGCGCCGGCCATCGTGGCTCGGTTCAACTGTGCGCGGCCCATGATTGTCACCGATCCCTTTCTTGCCGGCCGCGGGCTGCCGGCTGCCTTGCAGGATCTCGTACGCAGTTCCGGCCGCGAATGCGCCGTCTTCTCCGACACGGTCGCCGACCCAACCAGCGACGTAGTCGAAGCCGGAGCGCGGGCGTTCATTGCCGGCGGTCACGATTCCCTGCTGAGTCTGGGCGGCGGAAGCCCCATCGATACGGCCAAAGCAATCGGAATGCTGGCCGCCAATGGAGGCCACCCGCGCGATTACAAAGTCCCCCATCCGATTCCGAAATCCGGCCCACCGCATATTGCCATTCCGACCACTGCCGGGACCGGCTCTGAAGTCACACGGTTTACGGTGATCACCGATTCGGCGAACGACGAAAAGATGCTCATTGCGGGCGGCACGCTGATTCCTTCGGCTGCGATCGTGGACTATGAACTTACATTGTCCATGCCGCGGCGATTGACCGCCGACACCGGTACGGACTCTCTTACTCATGCTGTTGAAGCCTACGTGAGCCGCAAGGCGAATCCGTTTACTGACAACTTCGCCCTGATCGCCATGAAGACGATTTGGGCCGAACTGCCGAAGGCCTTTCACGTGCCCGACAATCGCTCTGCGCGCGAAGCCATGATGCTCGCGGCTACGCTCGCGGGCATTGCGTTTTCAAATGCCAGCGTCGCCCTCGTGCATGGCATGAGCAGGCCCATTGGAGCCCTCTTCCATGTTCCACATGGTCTATCGAACGCCATGCTGCTGCCCGCGGTGACCGCGTTCTCGATCCCGGCACAGAAGGAGCGTTATGCCGATTGTGCCCGCGCCATGGGAGTCTCAGCCTCAGGCGACTCGAACGATATGGCGTGCGGAAAACTCGTCGAGGCCTTGTACCGGCGCAATGAGGAACTGGAAGTCCCTTCGCCCAGGAAATTCGGCATCAATGAGCAGCGCTATTTTGAAGCGGTCCCGCGAATGGCAGCGCAGGCGCTCGCATCCGGCTCCCCCCAGAACAATCCGCGTGTCCCTGCAGCGCGCGAGATCGAGCAGCTCTACCGTGACGTCTGGTCCTGAATCGGACCACGAATCCCTTTCACCTGCCGCTGCCCAACTGCGATTGAGCGAAGTGCATCATCGCACGCAGGTTGTCATGCGGAGTGTCCCGCACAATCTCGCAGCCCGCAGCCACCACCCACCGCTCGCCTGCCTGTTGGTGCAATGCATCGAGGAACCGCGTGATTGTTTCTGGCGACCCATTGCGAACATCTCTCACAGGATCAAGATTCCCGGTGATCGCTTGAAGAGAACCCAGTTGCGCACGCGCGTCTTCCAGAGGTACTGGCGAATCGATATCCACCAGTTCGCACCCCAGTTTGCCGATCTCGGGCAAAATTCTTCGCGTATTTCCGCAGATGTGAAGTCGAACGATTCCGCCATGAGCATGAATCGCGTCAATCAGTTTCTTCTCCCAGGGCCACACAAACTCCCCGTAGATGCGCGGGCCAACCAGCGATGCGGCAGCGTCTCCAACTCCAACGCTGTCTGCGCCCGCCTCCAACTGGACAATTGCAAAGCGGGTGGCCAACTCGACGCTGAATTCGAAAAGGTCGGAGACAAACCCCGGATCATCGGCAAAATCCGTCATCAGGCGGTTGATTCCACGCAGATCCGCGGCTTGGGCACAAGGCCCTGAGCACCAGCCCTCGACGAGCAAATCGTTTCCCACTTGCCGCCGCAGCGATTCGACGCCTCGAATCCGATTTTCAATCCATTCGCCGGAAACCGCTCCTCGCGCTCTCACCTCGGCAAAAGTGCGTTTATCCGCCAGCAACGATTCGTCTTCGATCATCGCGGGCGGTTGGTCGTCATACCACTTGATCGCGGCGCCCACATCGGCGGCTTCAGGACCCGGAGGTCCGATGCACGAGACGTGGTCGAAACCGAACAGTTCGGCGGTCTTTATCTGCGCGTCCGCCATCACTCTCGAATCGCGGGCGTACTCGCCGTACTTTGCCCCCAGGATGTCGGCGGCGAACATCATCGTAATCGGCATGAACGCAAGGTGGTCGGTCGCATCTCCCGCAACAGTGGCAAGAATTCGTTCCCGGCCCGTCATAGCCTGCGCCCGCCTCTCATCTGCATCGGCTTCATTCGTTCCCACTCTTGGGCATCAAAAATGCTAGTAAGTCGCGAGTCCCACGCAACAGCGGGCTAATAGGACGATCATCGCCCTCCTTCTCCCGCATCGTCACGTTTCCCTCTCATTGTTGCTTGTGTCAAGTTCAATATAGGCCGTGCGCGCTCCGCCTACAACCCTTCCGGACGAAGAGATCTCGAGCGCCCGGGGAACTTTGGCTTTACCGGTAATCCACCGCCTGGAATTTGCGTTTGCCATTTCGATCATTGCCGAACTTCATTTAAGATGTACCCAGATGGCACAGGCGGAAATACACAAATCGACCCTCGGTTGGAGAGGGATCGTGCGCCATCTTCACCTCGCGCCTCGCGCGTTTTTGCCCATGCGCGAAGTTGGGGAACTCAAGTTGATTGCCGGCATCGGCATCGAAGGCGACCGATACAAGCTGGGCCACGAAGCCGGTTTTTACTCCCATCTGCCTGAAGAGGGGCGCCAGGTTACGCTGTGTGAAATCGAAACCTTATGGGCGCTCAAACGCGATTACGGGATCGATTTGAGCCCCGCCGAGCATCGCCGCAATGTGACCGTCGAAGGCGTGCCCCTGAATCATCTGGTGGGCAGGCAGTTCTGGCTCGGTGAGACCCTGATCGAGGGAACACGCTTGTCCACTCCTTGCCGGCACATCGAGGAACTGACCGGCAAGGCCATCTTCGATCCCCTCGTTCACCGCGGCGGCTTGAACTGCAAGATTCTTGAAGGCGGGTTGGTTCACACCGGCGACCTGGTGAGGTCGTTCTGATGGCGGCCACTGCCGTCACCACTGTCGCTACGGTGGTAACGGGCATCGAGGCAGCCGGTCCGGGAATCAAATACTTCACGCTCGAAGATCCGGACGGTTGGGAGCTTCCGCCCGCACGTCCCGGTGCGCACATCGATGTGAACTTGCCGGGCGGCCTGGTGCGCACCTACTCGCTGTGCAATGGACCCCAAATCGAGACCCGTTACGAGATCGCCGTCAAGCACGAAGCCACCGGACGCGGTGGCTCAACCGTCCTCTGCAACAAGGTTGCCGTTGGCGACAAGCTCGGCGTTTCCCTGCCCCGCGGAGGCATTCCACTGCCTGCGGAAACAAGACATATCCTGATCGCGGGCGGCATCGGCGTCACGCCGTTTCTCTCCGTGGCCTCCGCCCTGTTGCATCGAGGCGAATCCGACTTCATGCTCCACCTTGCAGCCCGCGGAGAAATGCCCCTTGCTCGCCTGCTCGCTCCTCTCCAGGCTCGGGAGCTGGTCAAGGTATACGACACCACCGGCGGCCGTCCGGATTTGAGTGCGATGATCGGGCGTCCTGTGCCCGGCATCCAGCTCAGTTGTTCGGGGCCCCCGGCGATGCTTGACGCCTTTGAAGCAGCTACGCGCCATTGGCCGCCGGACCAGCTTCACATCGAGCGATTCGTGGCGCCGCCGCTCGTGCTTGATCCCGATGCTCGACCGTATACGCTCGTCCTCGCTCGCAGCGCCAAAACACTGGAGGTCCCGGCGGGACAATCGATGTTGTCCGCCATAGCCGAGTGCGGTGTCCAGGTCCCGACCTCCTGCGGCGGCGGAATCTGCGGAGCCTGCCGCGTGCGGCTACTGGAGGGCAATCCCCTTCATCACGACAGGTTTCTTTCGCCGGCAGAGCGGGAGCACAACTTGCTCGCCTGCGTGGCGGGGTGCGCAGGCGGACGGCTGGTGCTCGACTTATGACTTCCACCATCCCGGCGCACCTGGCGCAAGCACTACAATTGAATTCAATCAATATTGAAAGGTTTTGAATCCCCATGGTCCCACTGAATCGCCGCGAGTTTCTCGGTGGCGCCCTGGCGGCAGGCACCACGCTGGCCGCGTCATCGCTCACTCCAACTGAAGCCCAATCATCCCAGGGCGCGGATTCGCCGGCTGTGGGAACTTCCAGCTCCGGATCCGGCAGCGGTACTTCCATCATTGATTTTCGCTATGCCCCCGCGCTGCGGCAAACTGCTTTTTGTTTTCCCGATGACCCGTACAAGAGTCTCGTCAGCCAGGATGGCGAGCTGCTATACGGCTATGAATATGGCTCGTCCAACCTCTCTTTCCCTTTGCGGATTGCTTTTGCACTGGGCGGCATGCAGCCCCCAGGCAAAACGAGCCAGCAGATTGAGAGCCCCTCAGTTCCCATCGTTCGCACCACGATCGAGTATCCCGGCGCCTCAATCGTCCTCACCACATTTGCCACCAATCATGCGGCAGAGGGGCGAGTGGACAACGTTCTCGTTGATATTTCTCCCAGCTCCCATGACACGGTAAACATAGAACTGCTAATAAAGCTCCGGACAGTCGAGAAGTTTGACCAGGCTGAGAACAAGGGCGTGTGGACAGTGCTGCGCCGTGGCTCGAATGAAGCGCTGCTGGTGGGCAAAGCGTTTCAGAATGATCTACCGGGGGACGCGCCCGTCGCCACATTCGATTGGATCGGCGAAAGCGCCGACACCCAATGGCTCAGACTCCGCCACGGCCGGGCCTCGCAGGCCGCTCCCTACCGGGCCTTCTTCCGGTTTCCGCAAGCCGGGCAAGATCCGGCCTCGCTCGCGGAAGGGTTGGCAGATCCGGTGCGCTCCCTGGACGAATGCCGCGCCTTTTGGAAGTCATGGTCCGCGTTTCGCAGCCCCGTCGATTGGAAAGTGCCGGATCGCCCGGGCCAGTTCGTTGAAGCATGCGCGCGCAATATTCTGCAGGCGCGCGAAGTGCGCGACGGCAAGCTCACTTTTCAAGTAGGCCCGACATGCTACCGCGGCCTATGGGTGGTGGATGGTAATTTCATCCTCGAAGCCGCGCGCTACCTTGGTTATGACAAGGATGCCGAGGAAGGCCTGCGAACCACGTGGTCGAAACAACTCAGCAATGGGCAGTTTGTCGCCGGGGGCGGCCAGCATCATTGGAAGGACACGGCCATTGCCATGTTCACGCTGGCGCGCCAATGCGAGTTGAGCCAGGACTGGACCGCATTGCGCGACCTCGAGCCTCAGGTGGTCAGCGCCATCCGTTTCCTGCGCTCCGTACAGGCCGACGCGGTGAAAGAGGGCAGCGCACTCGGCCGCTATGGCCTGCTGGCAAAAGGCGTCGCCGATGGAGGCATCAACGGCCCCTGCGAAGAACTCACGAATACAGTGTGGGCGCTAGCCGGGCTCAAGGCAATCGCTGAAGCCGGGGAGCGGCAGAAGGTGGAAAGCTTCAACGATGCGCGCCCCTTCTACAACCAGTTGCGCCAGGCGTTTCTCCAGGCCGCAGCCCATGAGTTTCGCCGCTACGAATCCGGATTCGAGTACCTGCCCATACTGCTGAAGAGCGACCCGCTATGGCAGGCGCCCGATCCATGGGACAGACCGCATCCGCAATCGGCGCAGTGGGCCCTCTCCCAGGCCATCTTCCCGGGGTGCGTCTTCGACCCGCAGGATCCCATCGTCCAAGGTCATGCGAAACTGATGAAGGCGGTCACCAGGGAGGATATTCCATCCGAGACCGGATGGGCGCGCCACGAATCTGTCTGGACCTACAACGCAGCCTTCGTTGCGGAAGTTTACCTCTGGCTCGGAATGAAGAAAGCCGCGCACGACACCTTCATCGGCTTTCTGAACCATGCCAGCCCGCAGTTCTGCTGGCGCGAGGAGCAGCCCCTGCAAAATGCGCTGGTGAGTGCCTACGTGGGAGACATGCCGCACAACTGGGCCAGCGCGGAGTGCATTCGCTATGTTCGCCACATGCTCGCGCTTGAAGATGGAACGCATTTGCGCCTGCTGGCCGGCATCACCGACGCGGAACTCGCTTTCGGCAAGGAATATGGGATGGCCGGAACGCCCACTCGCTTCGGCCGTCTTAATTTGCAGCTTGAGCCCCTGGACCAGGGGCGGGGCTGGCGTCTGTCTTTCGAACGCGAATCGGGCCAAATGCCTGAGAACATTTCCCTGCCCCGCACTCTTGGCAGCCAGTTCCAGTTCTCTCAGGCTGAGGGTGCGCACTCGCGTCTCGAAGGCGATCTTGTGCTCCTGGACACCGCGGAATCGCGCTGGACCGCTTCGTGGAAACGATAAGCGCGAAGACAACTTGTTGACGCGAATCGCGTATTCGGGCCCATAGAATTTGCCCATTCAGCAACCCGCGGGCGGACGCGTCCACGACATGGCTCAGTCTCGCTACCAGACAAATTGTTCTGGACACATCGCCCGGAGTTATCGTACATTGTCCGGATGCTGGCGAATCTCAAGCTTCGCAGAATCTACGACGGCCTGCTTTACCTTGCGGAATCCACCAGGAATCTGCAGATGCTGCAGAGCCACCACCATATCGAACTCGAACTGAACCTGGTGATGCAGGGAACGGTCACGTATGTTGTGAGCGGCCGGCGCTTTACATTTTCGCAAAGAACCCTGCTCTGGCTCTTCCCCCAGCAGGAGCACCAGATGGTGGACCGGTCGAACAACGCGCAATTCTACGTGGCGGTCTTCAAGCCCTCGGTCATCAGGAAATATTGCCGAACCTCTCCGTATGAGGGCCTCAAGCGCGACAACATCGAGCAGGACGGCGTTTTGAGCACGGTGCTCAAGCCGGAATCTTTTGATCTGATACGCAGGACAATGGATTGGCTGATGCTGGGATCGTTGGATTCCGACCTGCTGAACCGGGAGGCAGGCTTCGGCCCGGCGTCGGACTTTCGATTTGAACACAGCGATCCGGATAGTCTGAACGCAGGGCTTCATTTCCTCCTGCTGTTGTGCTGGCGGAGCCAGTTCGCCGGGAAAGCGACCCGCGATGCAATCTCTCTGCACCCGGTGGTGCAGCGCGCGCTAAAGTCGCTGAGTGAAGGACACTCGGAACAGACCCTGGAAGAGTTGGCGAAATCCTGCGGGGCCAGCAAGTCTTATCTGAGCAGAACATTTCACCGCCAGATCGGCGTCCCGCTCAATCGCTACCGCAACTCGCTGCGTTTGTCCCGCTTCTTTGAGCACTACCAGCAGCCGGAACAGAAGACTATCACCCAGGCCGTTTATTCAGCGGGATTCGGCAGCTATGCACAGTTCTACAAGGTCTTTTCACAGGCTTACGGGCGCGGTCCTCGAGACTGCCTGCGAGCGAATTAACCGAGCCGGCACGCGCCGCGCCGCCATAGTGACCGGACAAAATTCGATCACTCATCACACGATCTTCACCGGAAAAGCCCGGTGCGGATCGGACCAGTGCTCTTCTATTTCCTCCAGCCGCTTATTCCTTGTCTCTGGCACAAAGAGCCAGGTGACAATTCCCTGGGCCAGCGCCATCAGCGCCAGAAATCCGAATGTCGTCGCCTTCCCGATCACGTGGAACGCATAGGGGAAGAACAGAACAACAATCGCGTTTGCCACCCACTGCACCAGCACCGGCACCGTCATCGCCTTGCCGCGAACATCGTTGGGGAAGATCTCCGGCGCCAGCGTCCAGAAGACCGGCCCGATGCAGGAAGAGAAAAAGGCCAGATAGATCAGAATGAGAGCCAGCACCAGCACCCCGTGGAAATGCCCGGCCAGCACGGCAACAATCAGCGCCAGCAATGAAGCTGCCATTCCAAATGACCCGACAATGTAGAGCGGCTTGCGCCCGTATTTGTCGATCACCAGCAGCGACACAAGCGTGAACAGGAACTCGGTAATTCCAACCACGATGGTAGAAGCCAGAGCTCCCTCAACCTTCCAGCCCGCCGACTGGAAGATAGCCGGCGCGTAATCGACGATCGTATTGATCCCCGATACCTGGATCAGAATTGCAAGCGCGGTGCTGACCCATAACGCCCTTCGAACGCCGGGTCGCAACAGCCCGCGCCAGCTCTTCGTCTCCTTGTGCATGGTGGCGATGATCTCAGCAATTTGAACATGCGCAACCTCCGCGCCGCTGATCCGTTCAAGTACGGCGAGCGCTTTGTCCCGCTGACCCGTCAAAGCCAGGAAGCGAGGCGATTCCGGAGCAAGCACGACGAATAGGAAAAATACAGATGATGGCACCACTCCGGTAAGAAACATCCATCGCCAGTTGTTTACGCCGGTGTTGCGCAGGAAAAAATTGATGCCGTAAGAGACGATAATGCCGATCACAATCGACAATTGATACAGCGTCCCCAGTCGTCCTCGAATGGAAGGCGGCGAGACCTCGGCCACGTACATGGGAGAGAGCAGTGACACTCCGCCCACCGCCAGTCCCCCCAAAAAACGCGCAGTCACAAAGAAGTTGAAATTGGGCGCCAATGCGGTGGCAACCGAGGTGACGGCAAAGAGCATGGCAACCGAAATAAGAAGCTTTTTTCGACCGTAGCGATCGGCCAGCCTGCCTGCAAAGAAGCAGCCAATCACGCAACCAAAGAGGAGCGAACTGAATGCCCAGCCGAGACGAATATCGTCGAGTTGAAACCGCCTGGTAATAAATGGGCCGGCGCCGGTTATGATGGCGATGTCAAACCCAAATAGCAGCCCGCCCAAGGCAGCCGTTGCTGCCAGAAAGGCTACGTAACGCGTGTTGATTGACTCAGCCAATACATCACACTCCTTGGAAAGAAATCTGTTCGCCGGCGATCATTCGCCTGGCTTCAGCAAAACAGATATGGGCGAGGTCCTTGTATAACAGAGCCTGGACGTAGCGGTCTGACTCCTCTAGAAGCTCACCGGAAGACTGCGGAAACATGCGCGCGTAATAGTGTGTTGGAGCCAGCAGCTCGGGTGCAAAAATGAGTACGTCTCCTGGATGGGCGGCGCCAAGAAAGCCAGCCATTGCGCGCGTCCACAGCTCTTTGAAATGGGCAAGATAGTCGACCAACCCGTGTGCCTGGGCCGGCCTTCTATCGAGGTCCGCGTCAATCGATACCTGCATGCAGCCGGGGCTCGCAATGCGCCCGTGGATAAATCCAATCTGCTTGAAAATGGGCTCCATGAAAGTTAGCTTGGCTCCCCAGTCGCCATAGACCATCTCCTGGCCGCAGTAGTAGTGACTGAAATCTCCATTGAATCGAATCTCTGGAAACTTTTGGGCTGTTCGTACCGTGCGCCACAGGTCCTGGGTGATGGTGGCGCGGTGCGTCTCAACGAAGATGGGTAGATGGTGGCGCGCGGAAGCAGACAGAACCGCCTCCACAAGACGGCAAACTCCATCGTCGTCTTCCATGCCCCAGCCAACGTGGACGGTGAGGCATTGATCGCCGCGCGCCGCGTGCCGGGCGGCAATCGCGTCTGCTTGCCCTGGCGTATTGATCCGGCCGAGGCCGCAATATCCGAATGGGATTCCCGCTACTGGCGGCTCGTCCGTCGTGAGTTGGACGCCCTCGAAGCCGTCGGCCAGCAACTTCTCGTAACGCGCCAGTCCTTCAAGTCCCGGCCACGCACTTCCGGCACGCAGGTCCACAAGGTTATCAAGATTCAGATAGACACTGAGCCTCGGGGCAAGGGTCGAGCCGTCATTCAGAAAGCCGGAGGTCAGTGTCATTCGTAACCTGCCTAAAATTCGTCAAATGCAATCTGGTGCGTGGGAACATCAAGTGCAGCGAGCATCCTGGTGCATGCCTTGATCATCATGGGCGGCCCGCACAGATAGTACTCCACCGACCCGGGCCTGGGGTGCTCGCGCAGGTATTTATCCAGCACCACTTCGTGGATGAAACCCACATGGCCTTGCCAATTATCCTCCGGCAGGGGGGAAGACAGGGCAACGTGAAAGGCAAAGTTTGGATGCGTTTTCGCAAGTTCCTTGAAGTAGTCCTCGTAGAAAATCTCCTGGCTCGACCGCGCGCCGTACCAGAAACTGATCTTGCGGGCAGTCCGCTCGTTCTCAAGCAAGTGCGCGATCTGTGCGCGCAATGGAGCCATCCCCGCGCCGCCGCCAATGAAAACCATCTCGCGTTGAGTGGGTTTCACGTGGAAGTCGCCGAAGGGCCCAACGCCTGAAACCTTGTCGCCGGGCTTGAGGCTGAAGACGTAACTGGAGCCGATGCCTGGCGCGCAATCCTGGCCCGGTGGCGGCATGGCGATGCGAACATTGAATCGCAGCACTCGCTCCGTTTGCGGGTTGCTGGCCAGCGAGTAGTTGTTGCGGCGACCGGCTTTTGGATTGCTGACCGTGAAATCAACCAGGTGTTGACGCTTCCAAACGCTCGCAAAGGGCTCAGGGATTTCGAAATCGCGAAAGCGGATCTGCTCAAATGCCGGAATGTCGAGTTGGATATAATCGCCCGGAGTAAACGCGATTTGCTGCGCACCATTCATCGGCTCGAGAACCAGTTCCTTGATAAAGGTGGCAACGTTGCGGTTGCTCACTACGCGGAATTCAAGGGCCTTTTGCGGCCGCGCTCCCACGCCCCCTGCTTTGGCAACATTGATGCGTATCTTCCCTTCCCGGCTTTCAACCGGATAAGTCACCAACCCGCGGCAGATCGGCGCTCGCGCAGGCGATCCGTCCACCAGGTTGAAGCGGCCATTGTGCTTGGCGCACTCGATCATGGTGCCTACAACCAGGCCTTCGGAAAGGTGGGTATTGCCGTGCGTGCAGACTCCGTCTGTGGCATAGAGCCGGCCCTCAGCGTCGCGGTAGATGGCATAGGTCTTATGGCCATGGTCGAATCGAATCACATCCGAACGCCCCAGCGCGGCATCGTCGCAAGCCGCAACCCAGCCCTCGGCGTCGGGTTCGGCCGCGGAAATACTGGCCCTCTGGAGCACGTTGAGTTTGGTTTCGGGAAGCCGGCGTTTCACATGATAGGCCGGGTCTTTCACCTGCCGCAAAACCGTCGGAACGATCTCGCGCCATGCGCTTAAAAGGCTTGGATACGGTGTCGGGCAATCGTCCTTAACCGCCGCGTGCAACCGCGGCAACGCGTGGTACGGTACCAGCGGAAACATGTGATGCTCTACGTGGTAATTCATGTTCCAGTAGAGGTAACGGTGAATCGGGTTCATGTACACCGTGCGGCAATTGAGACGGTGATCGAGCACATTCTCTGCCAGGCCGGCGTGCTGGGTGAGTCCGTAAACCGAGAGCAGCCATGCGCCAAAAAGATTTCCCAGACCCACAAAAAGCAGCGGAAGAATGCTGCGGCTATAGATGGCGAGTCCTATAACGCAAGCATAAATGGCCACGTAGATACGGGCCCTGCGAATCACCTGGGGGAACTCCATATCCGGTATATAGGTCTTCTCGATCGCGGAGAGGCGTCCGAAAGAATGCAGCACGATCTGCTTAAAGTATTTCGGATACACATGAAGGTTGAAGAAGCCCAGAACGATCAGCTTCACGTTGGGCGGAAGCGGTACGGCGATCTCCGGATCGCGCCCCACGATGATGGTATCGCTATGGTGACGGATATGGCTCCAGCGCCAGACAACGGATTCGCGCATCACCATGAACGATGCAATCTCGTAGAGCACGTCGTTCATCCAACTGGTCTTGAATGCCGTCCCATGGCCGGACTCATGCCAGCGCGAGTCCGAGGTGGAAGCGTAGAGCACACAGTAGATCAAGTACGGCAAAATCGCCCAATAACTGCCCCACAGGCGCCAGGTCGCCCACGCGAAACCGAAGATGAGCGCAAACCACACGATGGTATCGCGAATGGCGGGTCCATTGCGGCGCTCAAGCAGGCTGCGCATCGTCTCCCGAGGGACAGCGCACTGGTACCAGTCGGCCTCGGCAAGACCTCGTTCCACGGCTAGAGTCGAATTCGCGCCAGTGAGGCTATAGTCGAACTTTATCGGAGTGCCTGAAATCGTAATCGTGTCGTTTCCCATAATCAACCTTGCTCCTGGAGTTTTTTTGCCGCACGTCGCTCTTATCCGCGCTGCGCTTCCTGGAAGTTTCGTCGAACGCCCTTGCTGATAACTTTCCGCAGCCAGCTCGCTAAACGGCGGGCGCCCCGGTGGCCGCTTCGCCCAACGGACATTCCCTTCGTCAATCGGGCAGATTTGAGAACGCCCACACCGTGGCCTCACGTCTTGGACGTCCGGGGCGAAGAATGATGTCGTCCAAATCAGGCGCATTCGCCCCATCCGGATAGCCCTCGCATTCCAGGCAGAGGCCCGCGTGCCGCCCATAAGCGCCGCCTGATTTCCCAGTTTCCGACCCATCGAGACCCACTCCGGTATAGAACTGCAGATAGCTTTCCGTGGTGGATACCTCGAGCACGCGTCCGCTCTTGCGATGCACCACACGAGCCACAGGCACGGGCCTCCGCTTCGCATCGCGGGGTTCCGTGTGTCGCACGGCATACAGATCGCCGTGATTCAAAAACAATCGCGGAATGACCGCTTCCAGACTGCGCGCCTGGCGAAAATCACTGTCCCGTCCATCCACGGATTCAATCCGGCCGAGCAGTGTCAAGTCTTCCCCAGTGAGCACGATCTCGTCGGCGTGGATTTGAAGCTCGTGATCGTCAATCGAGCCGGCATCCTCACCTGCGAGGTTGAAGTAAGTGTGTTGAGTCATGTTGAACGGCGTTGCCCGGTCCGTACTGGCCTCGGTCTCCATCCACACAGCATTATCATCGGCCACCGTGTAGGTTACAGCCACATCGACCGAACCGGGATATCCCTCTTCTCCGTCAGGACTGTGGTAGGTCAACCGCAGCGAAGGCCTGCCGGCCGCATCTTCCACCGGCGCGGCTGTCCACATCCTCTTGTCAAATCCCTTGAGGCCGCCATGAAGGTGGTTCTTCCCATCGTTCCGCGCAAGTTCGTAAGTTTTACCATCGAGCCGGAATCGAGCCCCGGTGATGCGGCCTGCTACCCGCCCGGCAACAGCGCCAAAACAGGCCCGATTTTGAAGATAGGAATCCAGATCGTTCAAACCCAGTACCACGTCAGCCATGCGTCCCATCCGGTCCGGGACAAGCAATCGCGTAATCGCGGCGCCGTACGGGATGACCTCCAGTTGCAGGCCTCCGCTTCCGACCAGCGTCCACTTCTCGACGGGTCCGCCACGGGGATGGATGCCAAAGATCTGAGAACGGATGAACCTGTCCATAGGCAAGGGAAGAGCCTCGCCCAACGTTTACAGGTTGCCCATGCCGCTGTCTTCTCGGCAGGTGACTAAAAGTTATCAAATTTTGTCCGCCCATCGGTTGCCATGAACTCCGCACGGTTATAACTTAACTTCGCAGCGATTCAACTCCATGCGCCCATAAAAGTCGCGGGCTGCCTTTCAAGGCAGCCCGCAACTTTTTTTTGAAGCCAGATTGAATTCAGGCGGTAACCGGATCCGTGGAAGTGACTTGGACCGGCGTGAGCCAGCCGAAGCGGTCAGGCTTGAGTCCGTTGGCGATACCGAAGAATTCGTCGCCGATCTTCCTGGTGATTTCGCCGGCCTTTCCATCACCAATCTGTACGCGGTCGATGGAGCGGATGGCAGAAACCTCGGCGGCCGTGCCCGTGAAGAAGACTTCGTCGGCAATGTAGAGCAGCTCGCGGGGGATGGATTGCTCGGTGACCGGCAGTCCCAGGTGACGGGCGATAGTGAGCACCGAATCGCGGGTGATGCCGGAAAGAGCGGAGTTGGCCAGCGGCGGAGTGTAAATGACGCCGTTGCGAACCACGAAAATATTCTCGCCTGACCCCTCGCTCACCAGGCCGTTGACGTCGAGCGCGATGCCCTCGTCGTAGCCATTCATCTCGGCTTCCATGCGGATCAGCTGGGAGTTCATGTAGTTGGCCCCCGCCTTGGCAAGGGACGGCAAAGTGTTGGGAGCAAGGCGGTTCCAACTTGAGACGCACACGTCGGCGCCCCCGTGATTGGCGAGGTATTTGCCCCACGGGAAGTTGGCGATATAGATCTCGATGGGCGAACCCTTGGGGCTGACCCCGATTTCACCGTAGCCGCGCAGCGCGATGGGCCGGATATAGCAAGGCGTAACGCCATTGGCTTCAATCACATCAACCACGCCGGCGCAAAGCTCTTCAAGGCTGAACGGCAGCTCCATACGGTAGATCTTCGCCGAGTCGAGCAGCCTCTGCATGTGCTCGGGAAGCCGGAATACGGCCGAGCCGTGCGGCTGTCCGTAGCAACGGATGCCTTCAAAGACGCTGGAGCCATAGTGAATGACATGGCTCATGACGTGAATATTGGCCTGTTCCCAGGGGATGAGATTGCCATTGTGCCAAATCTTGGAGGTGGATTGGATAGGCATGTTTGCTCGCAGTACTCCTTTGTGTGCGGAATCCGCACACACTATAAAGGTATCGCGAATCTGAGCAGCGTGTCATGGGTTGGAGGGTTTGACGATAAAGATTGTTCCCGGAAAGTGACGGGGAGGCTCGACACGGCATTGGCGCGCCGGCGATTTCCGGGGTGGGACCCTGAAGAAACTGTTCCCTGCCCTGATTTGCCATTTCCTGACAACTCGCGCCCGACGGGGCGACTCCTGCGATATGATTCCCTTCGACAGATGACAAGGAATCCTCATCCCCCGCACCCGGCTTCCGACCTCGAGGGCGACTATCGACCCGCGTCCGCAACCCCTCTCAATCCGGTGAATGCGCGCATCGATCCGGTAGACGCGGCCTACCTCATGAAGTTGACCGACGCGCTGAATACAACGCTCGATCTGCAGACGCTGTTGAACCGGACCTCGGAACTGGTTCGCGCCGTGATCAACTACCGCATCTTCGCCATTCTGCTCTTGAACGACCGCACCCACGAGCTGCGCATGCGGTTCCAGATCGGGCATACGCCGGAGATTGAGCGCACCCGCTTCCCGGTGGGTAAAGGCGTGGTTGGCCAGGTGGCGCTGACACGGCAGCCGATCCTGCTGAATGACGTGACGACCGCCGACTACTACATCAAGGCGAATCCTGAAGTACGCTCCGAACTGGCGGTGCCGCTGATCGCCAAAAACCGGCTCATCGGAGTAATGGATCTCGAAAGCGAGGAAGCCGGCTACTTTGGTCCTGAGCACCTTCGCCTGCTTACGTTTACCGCATCGCGGATCGCGCAGGCAATTGAAAACGCGAGGCTCTATGCGAGAGTGAGCCGGCAGGCGCAAACGCTTGAAGTGCTGAACGAGATCGCCGCCGAGCTGGCTTCGATTCTCGATCTGAATCCGCTGCTGGAGCGGATCGGGCAGCTTCTACGCCGGCTCATCGACTACCAGATGTTCTCCCTCATGCTGCTTGACGAGAAGGGCGAAACGCTGGTCACGCGCTATGCATGGCGGTTCGGGTATGCGCACGCGCCCGCGAGGCGGATCTCGACCACCAGCGGTCTGGTAGGCGCGGCGGTTCGAGAGTGGCGCCCCATCAACGTGCCCGACGTCAACAAGGACCCGCGCTACCTGGAGATGAATCCCGAGACGCGCTCGGAGCTGGTTGTGCCGCTGTTTTACAAGGGACGGGTGATCGGGGTTCTCGATCTGGAGCACACGCGGCCGGGCTTCTTCAACGAAGAGCACGAGCGGATGTTGACTACGCTGGCCTCGCAGATTGCCATCGCCATCGAGAACGCGCGGCTCTATCAGGCGGTGAAACGGCAGGAACTGCAACTCGAGCGGGACATTGCCATGGCGCGCGAAGTGCAGTTGCGCTTGCTGCCCCGCGAGGCGCCTTCGCACGCCAATGCGGAGATGGCGGTCAGGTTCCTGCCGGCGCGCAGCATCGGCGGCGATTTGTACGATTTCATCGACTATGGGCCGGGTCGCACCGCCATCGTGCTCGGCGACGTGAGCGGAAAGGCGGCTCCGGCTGCGCTGTTTGCGGCGCTGGTGAGTGGAATCATGCGCTCTGCGGCGCAACACCTGCCGGGACCCGCGCAGATGCTTAAACTGCTGAACGACGCGTTGCAGGAGCGCAAGCTCGACTCACAATATGTGACCCTGCTGTTTGCTCTCTGGAACGATGAGACTCAATCCTTGCAGGTGGCGAATTCGGGCGCCGTTCAGCCCGTGTTTTGCCGCGCCGGCGAGTCGTTGACCATCGCGGCAGAGGGATTCCCCCTGGGGCTGTTCCCAGACGTGACCTACGAAGAGTTGAATGTGGCCGCCCAGCCGGAAGACGCGATCGTGTTTGTGTCGGATGGGATTCTGGACGCGGAAAACGAGAAGGAAGAAATGTATGGGCCGGAGCGACTGATGACCCTGCTCTGCGCCAGCCGCGGTCTTGGGGCGCAGGAGATTGCCGATGCCATCCTGGCCGACGTTTCCCGCTTTCAAGGCAGCAAGGACCGGTTCGACGACGAAACGATTATCGTGCTGCGGGTGCGGTGACCGCGACCAGCGCGCTGCGTCCCTGTTCGGTAAACTCTAGAATGTTGTTACTGAGACCGGAGCCAACTTGCGCACAGCAATCGAAGAACGCCTGATTCGTCCCGCCCGCAATGTTTTGGGAAGCCTGCGCCTGCCTGGCGACAAGTCGATCAGCCACAGGTACGCGATGCTGGGCGCATTCGCAGAGGGAACCTCGAGGTTCACCAACTTCTCCACAGGCGCCGATTGCGCCTCAACCCTGGCATGCATGGAAACTTTGGGCGCCAAGGTAAACCGGCTGGGCCCCGACGCTGTCGAGGTGACCGGTGTCGCGGGGCGAGTAACCGCTGTGCACCATCCACTCGACTGCGGCAACTCCGGCTCGACCATGCGCATGATCAGCGGATTGCTTGCGGCGCAAGCCGGCAGTTTTACGCTTACAGGCGACGCGTCGCTTTCGCGGCGGCCGATGGAGCGCATCCGCAAGCCGCTGGAGCTGATGGGAGCGCGGCTCACGCTCACCGAGGGCCACGCGCCCGTTATCATCGAGGGTTCTCCGCTGGCGGCAATCGATTACACGACGCCGGTTCCCAGCGCACAGGTCAAAACTTGTATCTTGCTGGCCGGATTGCAGACCGCGGGCATTACCACCGTTCGCGAATCCGTCCGCACCCGCGACCACAGCGAACTCGCCCTGCGAGCCTTTGGCGCAACCCTGACGCGAACCGTCGATTCTGTTTCGATCAGCGGCCCGCAGGCGCTCCACGCAATCAACGCGGCGGTGCCGGGGGACATCTCTTCGGCTGCCTTCTTCATGTGCGCGGCAGCGCTGTTTCCGGGCTCGGGCCTGGTGATCGACCAAGTCTGTCTGAACCCCACGCGCGCTTCACTGCTGGACGTGCTGACGGCGCTGGGCGCGCGCATCGCGGTGCTGAATCTTGAAGAGAAACATTCAGAGCTGGTAGGCACGGTGCAGATTTCAGCTCCTCCCGAGGGTCTTGGCTCGACCTCGATCAGCGGAGCGCTGGCTGCGCAGCTCATTGACGAGTTGCCGGTGCTGGCGGCGATCGGTCCCTCCACCAGCGGCGGCATACGCATTCGCGACGCGAAAGAGCTCCGCGTCAAGGAGTCGGACCGGATCGCGCTGGTGGCCGGAAATCTGCGCGCCATGGGCGCCGAGGTCATCGAATTCGAAGACGGGCTCGACGTGCCGGGCGGTCAGACTTTGCATGGCGCCACCATCGATTCCGGCGGCGATCACCGCATCGCGATGGCCTTCAGCGTAGCCGCGCTCAGGGCCGAAGGCGAAACGCTCATTCAGGGCGCGGACTCGGCCGCAATCAGCTTTCCAGAGTTCTTTGAGTTGCTGGATCTCGTAGCGGAGAGATAGTTCTCGCGGCGGAGCGATAAGTTCCCTGCCCCACAATCGGAAACGGCCCGGCAAAAGCCGAGCCGTGATCCTTCAGGCAGCTCTGCCTTACTGGGCTGCCGGCGGCGTTGTGGGCGCAACCGTGGTGTTTTTGGCCGGCTCCAGGCCGGGGATCACCGGCGCTGTTCCGACGCTGCCCGTTGCGGCATCGTTCAGGCTGATGCCGTAGTGCTGCAGGGTGGACGCCAGCACCTCGTAGAGCAGAGCGCGGTCCTTGGCATAGGTGAGGTTGGCGTTGATCAGGCTGTTCTCGGCCACGGCCATATTGCGGGCCTGCAAGAGCACGTTGGCAGTGGTTGAAGCGCCCAGGCGGAGCTTCTTCTGCTCCGCGTCCAGGCTCTGGCGCGCATATTCCTGGGCGGCGGTCGAGGACTGCACCAGGGCGCGGTCGTTGGCCAGCGCATATTGCTGCGCCACCACCTGCATGCGGATCTGCGTGTAGAGCTGCTCGAGGTGCATCTCAGCCTGCCGATACTCGATCAGCGAACGCGCCTGGTCGGCCTGCGCCGTGCGGTTGCGGATAGGCAGCTGGAAGTTGAACCCCACGCCCTTGTCCGGAGAGCTACCGTTTACCAGCTCATTCAACACGGCTGGATAACCGCTGCCGCTCGGAGCCGCGCAAGACCCGAATCCTGGGAAAACGCAGTTGACGTTGGGTGCGCCCCCAACCCCCTGCGCGCCGTAAAACCCATAGACATCCAGAACGGGAAGCAGCGCATTGCGCGCCCCCTTGAGCGTGATCTCATCCTTCTTGATCGAGAGCACCGCCTGTTCCAGCTCCGGACGGTTCTCAAACGCGGTTTGGGTAAGCTGGTCGGGAGTCTCATGCTCTTCCGGAAGCTCATCGAGGCTCACCCGGTCGGTGGGAATGATCGCTGCGGCCACCAGCGCCGGATCGTTCAGGTTGCGGGCGATGGCTTGCTTAAGAACCAACTGCTGGTAGTTCAGATTGCTCTGCGAATTGATCAGCGCTTCTTTGTCGGTAGCCACCGTCGAGTTGGCCTGGACCACGTCAAGAGGAGCCATGGTGCCAATCTCGAGCTGCTTCTGAGTATCGGCGTCGAGCTTGGAACTCTGGTCGAGGGCGCGCTGCTTGGCCTGCACGTCCTCGTAGGCGCTGGCAACCACCCAGTAAATGTTCTCCACTTGGTTGACGGTGGATAGAATCTGCTGGCGGAAGGTCGAGTCGGTGATGCGGCGGTCGAGGATCGCCTCGTAGACGAAGCGGTTGTTCACGAAGATGCCGGCGCCCTGCAGCAGGTGCTGCGTGACCGTAGCCTGAAACGTCGAGTAGAGTTCGGGGCTGTAGCTGCTAAAGCCCGTCGACGTGATGCGACTGTTATTCCAGGTCACGTTGGCCGAGGTTCCGGTAACAAAGCCCTGCGCGTAAGTGAAGTTGTAGGAATCGGTATTCGTAAACGAACGGGGAACGAAGGGGCTGGTCTGCGGCGACTTCTGCCGTTGCAGTTCGATTGCGCCGGTGACCAGGGGATCGCGATCCTCGGGTGCAGGCCCGGCCCCATCCGTCGAGAGAACGATACCCGAACTCCCCGCCGCTGCTCCGGAAACCGTGCCCGGTGCTCCGCTGGAACTCAGCGTCTGCGATGTGCCGCCCAGTGTATTCTGAAGCACCGCCGCGCCCACGCCTCTGAGCCCGGAACCAGCTTTGGCGCGCAGCAGATCGGTGTCGGCGATATCCAGGTAGTAGCGCGAGATAGCAATGTCGTAGTTGTTTTCCAGAGCCAGCGCGATCGCGTCCGAGAGGCTCAGATAGATTTTGCCGTCCTTCACCAGGTCGGTCAGCCGAACCGAGTTGTTGAAGTCGGCCTTGGCGATCGTGGTGGGGCGATACATATTGATCGGATCGCCGAACAGGCGTCCGGCGGGCTTCGAAAAGTCCCGGCCGGACTGGCGCAGATTGAGCGGCTCAGTCGCAACCGGCACCGGCGCGGACGGCAGCGTCGAGGCAGCCGGGGAAGTCGTCTGGGCCGGTGTCTGGGTCGGGGCCTCCTGCGAGAATCCGTATGGCGTTCCAGCAGCCAGGCCAAGCAGGACTGCGGCCACGGCGCGCAGCCCGCCGGCTCGCTTCCGGCGATTCATCATCTTGTTGCCACCGGCGCGGCCGGCATTACGCTCATCTTCAAACATACGAGTGCGATCCAAATACATGGTTCCTCTCCACGAACTGCTTATGACGCATGGATGTCGTACTTCAAGACGGCCTGCCGGCCCATCCGGATGCAAATTTATGGTCTTCCGGGATCAAGTTCGCTTCCTCCGGGGCTGAATAAAAGGCCTGTCGGATACTACGCGATCGAACTCTGGAACGTTCCCGGCAATCCGATCGCGCGAGAACCCCCTTTGACTGGCCGCCGGTAGCATGCGGAAAGCTGAGTATATCGCAGGGCGCGCCCGCCGCCGGCTTGCGCCCCGGGTCAGGTACCCTGAAAGGCGGGGCAAATGCCCCCTGATATGCAGGGCAAAAATGGATGAGAACGACAAAAATCCGCCGCCGGGACAAACCTGGAAGCTGATCCTCTCCTATGACGGAACCGACTTTCACGGCTGGCAGGTGCAACCGGGACAGACCACGGTCCAGGGAGAACTGCAACTGGCGATCGGTCGCATAACGGGGGAGAGCCCCCTGCCCCAGGGTTCCGGACGTACCGACGCAGGGGTGCATGCTCTGGCCCAGGTGGCGAGTTTCAATCTGCTGGCGCCCATCCCGCCCATCAACCTGCGCCGCGCCCTCAATCGGATTCTTCCTCGATCAATACGGATTCTCGATGCCGCCACCGTTGCGAGGAGCTTTCACGCGCGGCATTCGGCCGTAGCCAAGACCTACGAGTACCGCATCTTTCGCGGTGAGACCTGCGCGCCATTCCTGTCCAGATTCGTGCATCATTGCGTCTGGCCGCTCGACCGCGAGGCGCTCGATGTGTCGGCGCGGATCTTCGTCGGAGAACAGGATTTCAAGAGCTTCGCGACCACAGATCCGGACCAGGCGAGCCGGAATTCCGGCCTGAACGATGACGCTGATGCAGAAGATCTTCCGCCGCCGGCGGCGCTCGTTACGCCCGCCCGAAGCACCGTCAGGACCATCTCGTCCTCGCATTGGGAACAGCAGCAGATCAAGGAAGGCGAGTTGCTTGTTTACCGGGTGCGGGGCGATGGATTCCTGCACCATATGGTCCGGAATCTGGTTGGAACGATGCTCGAAGCCGGCCGTGGACAGATCGACCCCAGCGATATCCGCAGGATCCTCGCGGCGCGTTCTCGCTCGGCAGCCGGCCCCACCGCGCCGGCCAGGGGCCTCTTTCTGCACTCAGTCGAATATGAATAGGGTTCTGTACGGGCCCTTGTTGTTAGTTTTATATCGATATCGATGCGGCGGCGCGAGCATCGCGCATGACATTCCCCTGCTACCCTGAATCCATCAGGATGGCATCGTCGGCTGCCAATTCGGCCTTTTCGCGAGTAACCTCTCAGGCTTCGAGGCGCCCTGTCCACGCCGCCTTTGCCTGGTTGCACGGCAATCCGAAGCGGATCATGGACTGGCAGGCAAAGCTGGTTGTAATCCCCGGGTCCCTCAACGCGGAGCAGCAGCGAGCCTCCTGGCTCGCTGCGGAATTCACCGCAGCCGGCCTGAGCGGAATCGAGACTGACGCGGTAGGAAACGTGTTTGGGGTGCTTCCCGCCGCGCATCTTCCACCTGAGAGCACCGGGCCGGTGGTTCTGATCTCCGCGCATCTGGATACCGTATTTCCTGAAGAAACCGCTCTGAATCCAACGGTGGACGGGGAGCGGTTGACGGCCCCGGGAGCCTGCGACAACGGCGCCGGGGTGGTTGGCCTGCTCGCCATCGCCCATGCGCTCATCCAAGGCAAGGTCGAGTTGCCCGCCCCCCTGGTCTTTCTCGGCAATGTGGGAGAAGAGGGTGAGGGCGACCTGCGCGGGGTGCGCCACGTCTATAGCCATGGCGTCCTGTCGCAGCGTATCGCGGCCCACATTGTCCTCGATGGGCCCGGCGCCGACGCGGCCGTGACCCAGGCACTGGGAAGCAGGCGCTACCGGATCGTGGTCAGCGGGCCGGGTGGGCATAGCTTCACGGACGCAGGCACTCCCAACCCCATTTGCGCGCTGGCCTCGGCGCTATCCTGCCTGGCGGAGACTACGTTGCCTGCTGACCCCCGGACCACGCTCAACCTGGGAACCGTCAAAGGGGGCACCAGCGTGAACTCGATTCCCGAGCGCGCCGATGCGACCGTGGATTTCCGCTCCATCAGCGCCGAGCAACTGGTGCGCCTGGAAGTTGCCCTGCATCGCGCGGTGGAAGATGCCGTCGAACACTGGAATCAACGGGCCAGGGCGCAGCGCATGACCGGCCGCGGCAAACTCACCTTTGCGATCACCAAGATCGGAGACCGGCCGGCGGCCCAGCTTCCCGGCGACTCTCCGCTGCTGGATGCGTTGCGCGCCGTCGATCGGCACCTGGGGCTAAGCAGCGAACTGCGGCTCGGCTCGACGGACGCAAACATTCCCCTGTCGCTGGGAGTTCCCGCACTTTCGATCGGCGCCGGCGGCGAAGGCGGCGGCGCCCACACCCTGGGCGAATGGTACTCGGCGAAGAATCGCGAAGTTGGACTTCGGCGAGTGCTGCTGCTCGTCCTGGCAATGCTCGATTGGGCCAGCGAGCAATAGCCTCACCCCGCTCAGCCGGGCCCGAATGCGTCAATTTTCGCTGTGAAGCCGTCTATAAAGAGGTACGCTCCGTTGGAAGACGCAAGAAGAATAGGCCTGCAGCGGGACGGATTTGAGCACATCTGGCTATACTGAGAGTTGGCGCATCCAACCCTGAGTTGGAGCGCCAGCACGCCAGCCGAGAGGCTGGCCACTTGACGAGGTCATTGAATTCTATGAGATCGATCTTCGAACGGCTGCGTACTCGCCGTCTCGCGTCAGCTTTTATATTGCTTGCCACTGTATCGGCGGCAATTGTAGTCGGTTCGTTTGCCGCGCACGGCGTCCGCGGACAGGAACAGCAGGCCTCGAGCACCGATGCCACTCCGCTGAAGATTGCTGCCGGTTCCGCGATTGCTCCCAACGAATTCGTCAAGATTGCCAAACAGGTCGGGCCGGCGGTGGTGAATATCAATACCCAGACCCTGCCCAAGCAGTCGAGCAACAAGGGGCAGCGAAACTTTCATTTCCACGGCCAGCCCAACCCTCAATCGCCGGACGATGGCCAGGGAGACAATGACCAGCAGGGTCAGGGCCAGGACAACTTCCAGGACTTCTTCAACCGCTTCTTCGGCGGACAGATACCGGGGCAGCCGGACGGCAGCGAACAGGGCGGCCAGGTGCAGGAGTCCCTGGGTTCAGGCTTCATCGTCGATCCCAAGGGTTACATCATCACCAACAATCACGTAGTCGACAAAGCGGACAAGATCTATGTCAAGCTCTCGACCGATCCCGAGACCCAGGACCTGGGCCGTCCGGCGCGAGTCATCGGAGTAGATAAAGCGACCGACCTCGCGGTGATCAAGATCGACACCAGCACTCCGCTGCCTACCGTCAAGATGGGCAACAGCGACGAGGCGCAGGTGGGCGACTGGGTAGAGGCCATCGGCAGCCCGTTTGCGCTGGCGCAGACGGTAACCGCGGGCATCATCTCGGCCAAAAACCGCACCATCGAACCCGGCGCCAGCGGCCAGTTCCAGCACTTCATCCAGACCGACGCGGCCATCAACCCGGGCAACTCCGGTGGGCCTCTGCTGGACATGAACGGCAACGTGATCGGCGTGAATACAGCCATCTACACCCAGTCTGCCGGCTACCAGGGCATCGGATTTGCCATGCCCGCCAACACCGTCGTCGCGGTCTACAACGATCTGATCAGCCCCAGCCACAAGGTGACCCGCGGATCGATCGGAATCCAGTTCCGCGAAGGGCTTTCGAACGCGGTAAACCGGGTCTATGGCTTCAAAAACGGCGTGCTGGTGCAGGAAGTTCAGCCGGGAGGGCCTGCGGATAAGGGCGGGCTGAAGCCGGGTGACATCATCACCACCATCGACGGGCGCAGCGTGAAGGATGGTGATGACCTGGTGAACGAGATTGCCAGCCGCAGGCCGGGGTCGACCATCCGCCTGGGCTACGTGCGGGACGGCAAGCAGGCGGATACGACGGTCACCATCGGTGATCGCGACAAGGTGTTTGCAGATCTGGGAAATCCCCGCAATGAAACCAGCCCGGAAAGCTCAGGCGACGCCGGAGAAACCAAGCTCGGCCTGGTTGTCCGTGACCTTTCTCCATCGGTCGCCGGCAAGCTCCATGCCCAGGGCGTGGAGATCGAGTCGGTTCGAACCGGTTCGTTCGGCGATTTGCAGGGGCTCGAGCCTGGCCTTGTCATCACCCACGTAAACAAGCTGCCCACAGCGACAAGGGAGCAGTTCGAAGCCGTGGCAGGTAAACTCAAGACCGGGGACGACGTGGTCTTTGAAGTGATAGACCCGCACCATCCGGAGGCAGGGATCAACTATATCGGCGGCACTTTATAATCGCTCCCAAATCTGGCGTAGCCCGGAAGCACTCAGGGCTACGCCACGATTCCACGCCGGGAAGATGCTTTTTTATGTGAATTTTCTCCTTGTAGCATTCCGGTCCTTGGACTAAACTTCTCGGAAAGTCACAGAAACCCGGCTTTCCTCCCTAGGCGGCTTCATGATGCTCTCTTTACGTGTTGGATTGGCCCTTCTGATTGCGGCGGGAGTTGTTTCTTCTTCCGCCTTCGCGTCGCGGGCTCACCGCTCTCCGACCAATAGGCAGGCCACCCACTCCCCCACCAGCGGCCAGGCCGAGCGCTCTCCGGCCAGTGGACGAACAGGTCGCCGCACCCACCGGTTGAGTCTAGCCGCCCGCAGCAAGGCACACCGCGCGCGCGGCCAGCAGTCCATTCAGCCGGAGCGGGTGACGCAGATTCAGCAGGCACTCATCCGCGAGCATTACTTGACCGGTGACGCCACCGGCAACTGGGATGCGACCACCGTAGCGGCCATGCAGAAATATCAGTCTGACCAGGGATGGCAGACCAAGCTCATGCCCGACTCGAGGGCTCTCAAGAAGCTCGGCCTGGGCCCGGACTACTCCGGGGCGCTGAATGCGAAGAACTCAAGCTTTTCCGATCCCCCTCCGGCCAGCACCATTCCCCTCTCCCAGGACGCGGGTTTTTCGGTCGCTTCGGGCGTAAATCAGTAATCAGGTTCCGCAGCCGGCCGGCGTCATTGAGCCTTGCGAGCCGGCATCCACTTTTCCAGAAATTCGTAGCGCGCTCGTGTTGTGTCCGGAGCGGCTGTTATCTGCGCGTCCAGATGAAGCACCATGTGGTCCTTGTCATACCGCGGCCATTGCGGCAGACCCTGGCCGTTGGGATCGCCGGTCTTGGCGAAGTTGGTCCAGTAATCCATCATCTCGTCGCTCAGCTTCCGGTCCTCAGGCCGCCACACCGCGCCGGGGCGCGTATCCAGAGTCCCGAAGACGTATTCGATGTCGTCGGAATGAAAAGCCAACGACACAGGACTGAATTTACTGATTGGAGCGGGTAACTCCAGGTGATAGCGGTAAACCGGCTCACCCCCGGTTTTTGACTGCGCCTCGATCCATTTCCACGTGCCGAAAGCGATGAAGGTGTCGCCGCGGTAATCTCCGCCCGACCGCACCGCTTGCTCGTCGCTATCCCCCGGAAAGAGCGTCAGGAATTCGCTGGCGCGATCACCGAATGTCGTGGATGCGAAGTCCTTCCATTTATCCGTCGTCATGTCGCTCGCAGAGCCTTCGTCACGGTTCCAGCCGGCCAGCAGCGGCACGTGGGCCTGCTTCCCGGCCGCGTAAGTATCTGCAACCGGCTCTGTGAGCAGGCGCCCGTCGATCACCGCTGAGAAGCCGGGCGAACCCGGTTTGTGTTCCGCGGCCAGCAGAGTCTCCGCCGGCAGTGCTCGCAAAGCAGCCAGTGAGGTGACGCCCAGGGATGCGACCCAATCCTCTTCGCGTTGTTCACGGTCCTCAAGCGTGGGTCTGTCCGGCGCTCCCAGGCTAAGCGCGCCGCCGCTCTCGCCGATGGCCTTCGCAAACAGTCCGCGCGCGGGCGCGGCTGCCATGAGCGTGCTCACTGCGAAGGACCCTGCGCTCTCTCCAAAGATGGTTACATTGTCCGGATCGCCGCCGAAGCTGCCGATATTTGCCTTCACCCACTGGAGCGCGGCGACCATATCCAGCAGGCCGTAGTTCCCTGCCGCGCCCCCTGCCTCCTTTGCCAGGTCGGCCGTAGCCAGAAAACCAAACACGCCGAGGCGGTAGTTGATGGTCACCAGCACTACGCCTTTCAGGGGCAGAAAATCCCCATTGTGGCGCGGCTCTGAACCCGAGCCGCCCTCGTATCCGCCTCCATGAATCCAAAACATCACCGGCAGCCTGGCATTGCGCTTGGCGTCGGCCGGAGTGAAGACATTCAGGTAAAGGCAATCCTCATTCTCGCCTCCGTCCTGGAAGACCATGTCGTCGAAGACGCGGCCCTGCACGCAGCGCGCACCGTAGCTGGTGGCCTCGCGCACGCCTTTCCAGCTGGCGGGCGGCAGTGGAGCCTTCCAGCGCAGTTCACCGACCGGGGGCGCGGCGTACGGCAGGCCGAGAAACGCGCGCACCTTGCCGTCATTGATCGTCTTGCCGTGAATTTTGCCCTGCTCGGTCTTGATCTTGAGCGGATCTGCTTTGGCAGCGGTGGACAAACCAAGCGCGAGGGCGGCGAGCACCAAGGCAGACGTGATTCCAGTTCCAAAATGCATTCGAAGTTCTCCCGTGCAACACGATAGCAGGTTGGGCAGGGTCCGGCGGGTTCACCGCACGCGACGAAGGCTACGGCTGCAGGAGCGGAAACGCCATTCGAGCCCGAAGACATCCACCCAACTCAAACCGTCTCCGGTGCCAGAAGATCGGCGATGGTCTCGCGCCTGCGAATGAGACGGAAGCTTGACCCTTCAACCAGCACTTCTGCAGCGCGGGGGCGCGAGTTGTAGTTTGAGCTTTGCGCCATGCCGTAGGCGCCTGCATCGAGCAGCGCCACCAGGTCGCCGGCTTCGACGGGCGGGAGTTTGCGGTCGCGCGCGAAGAAGTCTCCGGATTCGCACACCGGACCGACGACATCGACAATTCGCTGCCGGCCGGAGCGTGGCGTCACTGGCACAATCTCGTGATGCGCCTGGTAGAGCGCCGGGCGGATCAGGTCGTTCATGGCGGCGTCGGTGATGACGAATGTCTTTTTGCCATTGCGCTTGACGTGCAGCACGCGCGTGAGCAGCGCACCCGCCTGGGCAACTATAAATCGGCCGGGCTCAAGCAGCAGCCGGCCCTCGAAGCCGGTCAACGAGCCATTGAGCGATTCAGCGTACTCGGTGACCTTCGCAGCCGCATCGAAGCTGGAGCCGTGGTAGTCGATCCCGAGTCCGCCGCCGGCGTCGACAACCTTGAGCACGATACCTTCTCGCTCCAGCTGCTTCATCAACTTGCTCACCCGCGCCATCGCCCGGCCAAAGGGCTCGGCCGAGCGAATCTGCGAACCGATGTGCACGCTGATCCCATAGGCCTGAAGCCACCGATTGCCGGCCACGGACTTATAGATCGCAAGAGCGCGGCGAATATCGATGCCGAACTTGTGTTCGCGCAGTCCGGTCGAGATGTAGGGATGCGTGTCGGCAAAGACATCCGGGTTGACCCGCAGCGCAAACCGGGCGCGAACCTTGAGCTTGCGGGCGCGCTCCGCAAGTCGGCCCAGCTCCGATTCGCTCTCGACGTTGAACTGGAGGATTCCAGCCTTCAGCGCCAGGTCGATTTCAGCCGTCGTCTTGCCCACCCCGGAGAAAACCACGCGCCCCACTGCCGAAGGCATTGCAGCCATCACGCGTTCCAGTTCGCCGCCCGAGACAATGTCGAACCCCGCTCCGCGCTCACCAAGCAGTTTGAGAATCGCCAGCGCCGAGTTGGCCTTGACCGCGTAACAGACCAGGTGATCGCGCCCCGCCAGCGCATGCTCAAACAGGCCCAGCCGCTCCTTGATCTGATCCGCGGAATAAACGTACAGCGGTGTACCGTAGCGTCGCGCCAGCCCCTCCAGCGAGACTTTGCCGCAGCAGAGCGCGCCGCCGCGGAGCTGGGACTGGAACGGGCGCGAGGATATTGTCGTTAGCCGGGTCACTTATCGAGTCCAAAGGAGAGAAGACACTCTACTGAGCGTACCGCATCTCATGGCGGCGTTGAATTATTCCACACGACCCGGCACCTTCCAATCGTCCTCGCAGCCTTGCTTGCGCTTGCGGGCTGGCCCATGGATCAGCGGCCATTACAATGATGAAATGACGGAGTGCGCGAAGGTCGACCTGGTAGGCGTGGGATTGAACGCCACAGATACGCTCATTCCGTTGGCCGACTATCCGGCTCGCGGATCAAAAACGGAATACTCCAGCGCCAGCGTGATGCCCGGAGGTCAGGCGGCGAGCACAGTTGTGGCCTGCCAGACCTGGGGATTGAGCACCCGCTACGTGGGAAAGCTGGGTGACGACGACGCGGCCCGGCTGCACCGCGAGGCCTTCGACCGCGCAGGCGTGGATGCGCGGCTGATCACGGTGGCCGGAGCAGTGAGCCCGCAATCGCTGATCCTGGTGGACGGCGGCGAGCGCACCGTGCTGTGCCGGCGCGATCCTCGCATGGCCCTCCAACCCGAAGAGCTCGATCGCTCCTGGATCGTGAACGCGCGCGTGTTGCATGTCGATGGTCTTGACACGGCGGCTGCCACCCAGGCCGCGAGTTGGGCTCGAGAGGCGGCCATTCCCGTGGTTGCCGAT
>Ga0182013_10001093_pt1 | contig 37617 bp, 30 predicted proteins | sample 612S2MmetaG_FD_120487 | JGI IMG/M metagenome (GOLD analysis project Ga0182013, IMG submission 120487) | Permafrost microbial communities from Stordalen Mire, Sweden - 612S2M metaG | ecosystem: Environmental > Terrestrial > Soil > Wetlands > Permafrost | place: Sweden: Stordalen | collected... | reverse complement strand
GTGGAACGTGACCGGGTACGACTGGAATCCGATTGGGGTTGAAGGCATCCTGAAGAATCTGGATGCGGGGATTGCGCGCAACCTGCGGCGGGGGCGCGGATCGAACCTGCTGCTGCACGACGGCGGACACCGGGCGATGGGCACGGCGCGGATGGATACGGTGCGCGCAGTGGATCGGCTGCTGACCGCGCGGGCGGGGACGGCGATGAGGTTCGTAGCTGTCGATGCGTTTGCAAGCGTCTAGCCTCGGAGTGACGGCCGAGTTCTGATTTTCAATTCTTGAGCTATGAGCTATGAGCTATGAGCTATGAGCTGTCAGCGATGGAGGCGTGAGCCTTACGCGGATGCGGACTCGGCAGCGAGCAGCTTGCGTTTGCGCTCGATGCCCCAGCGGTAGCCGGTGAGCGAGCCATCCTGGCCGACCACGCGATGGCAGGGGACGGCGATGGCGACGGGATTGGCGCCACAGGCGGCGGCGACGGCGCGCGCGGCGGTCGGCTTGCCCAGCTCCCGCGCAAGGGCGGAGTAGCTGCGGGTCTGGCCGCGGGGAATCTGCCGCAGCGCCTTCCACACGCGCTGCTGGAAGGCGGTGGCGCGCACGTCAAGCGGGAAGGTTGCGGCCAGCGGATGCTCGCCGGTCTGGCTGAGCACGAAGGCGACGGCTTCCGCGAGCCAACCGGTGTTGCCTTTGGCGGGGACGAGTTGGGCCTGGTCGAAGCGCTTGCGCAGATCGGCAACGAGCTCGGCATCGTCGCGCCCGAAGGCGATGGCGCAGATGCCGGTGGGGGTGGCAGCGACCAGCATTCGACCGAGCGGACTGGCTGCGGTGGTGTAGCGGATGAGCAGGCCGGCACCGCCCTGGCGCATGACGCGTGGGGTCATTCCCAGGGCTTCGCCGCTGGTCTCGTAGAGACGGCTGGAGGAGCCGAAGCCGGCCTCATAGATGGCGTCGGTGATGCGTTTGGCGGCGGGCTTGGGAGACCGGTGCGGATGCTCGGGGCGCAGGGCGTCCTTGAAGTGGGCGACGCGCTGGGCTTTGGCGAATTCGCCGGGCGAGACGCCGAAGACCCGGCGGAAGCCGCGCAGGATCGTCAGGCGGCCGGCGCCGGTGGCTTTGGCCAGGTCGGCGAGCCGGGTGGGTTCGGATGCGTGCGCGGTGAGGTACTCGGCGGCGGCGGCGATGACGGCAGCCTGCGGATCGGGGCGCGGGGTGGCGCGGTCGGGCTCGCAGCGCTTGCAGGGACGATAGCCGGCCTGCTCCGCCGCGGCTGCGGTGGGAAAGAAGCTGACGTTCTTTCGCGCGGGACGGCGGCTGGGGCAGCTTGGGCGGCAGTAGATTTTGGTGGATTTGACCGCATAGAAAAACTGGCCGTCGGCGCGGGCATCGCGCTCCAGCACCTGCTGCCACTGGCGGCCGGGAAAGAGGCTGGGGACGGCAGGTGCCGGATTATCGTGTGGGGCGGGAGGGCTTGCGAGGCCGGCTTGCGATGGCGTGTGGGTGGGACGGATGGTGGACATGTTGTGCGCTCTCATTCCAGTATCTTCGCGCACGGAGATTTCTGCGACACTCCGCAATGTTCAGCGAAGTTGCGGGGGTCAACCAGTCCGGTCCACGGTCATGGGGTTCGACGCGCCGGCGAAGGAGCGCTCCAGTTGGACTGCGGCGAGGATGGCGAAGAGGACGCTCCACTCCGACCAGGCCCGAGTCTCGTTCCAGGTGGCGAAGTAGAAGGTCAGGAGCATCATGGCGGAGGCACCGTAGAGCGCCAGCCTTTCCTGGCGGGTGAGGTACTTCACGCCAAGCCAGACGGGCAGCCACAGGAATCCGACGATGCTGAAGAGTTGGGGCAGATGCCAGGGCTTGATCTCGGTGTACCAGTGGAGTCCGTTCCACGAGTATGCTCCGTTGGGATAGAGGTGTATGGCGAGAAGCCGGCTGAGCGCCCAGAGAACGGCGCAGGCCGCTGCGGCGGCGCGCCAGGCCCTTGACCGGAATTGGGTGATCAAGGCCAGGGCGACAAGGAAGACGGAGGTCTCTCGCATGAGGGCGTCGACGGCGAACACGGCAATAAAGGGCGTAGGTCGATTGGAGAGGATCAGGATCGTGCCGAGCCCGAATAGAACGAGGTGGGGAATGTCGTAGGGGTACCAGAGCGTCTGCTCGTAGCGGGCGGCATAGCTCGCGTAGAGGATCGCGAGCAGAATCGCCCACAGCAGCCACCAGTGACGGATGGAGAGCTGCTCCGAGGCGCGGATCGTCCACAGTCCGAAGCCATTGAGAACAATAAGACTGAACACGATGCAGGCCAGCTTGGCGGCCGACATGGGTTCGGGCTGCGCGACATTTGCGCCGTAGCGGGCGGCGGCCCTCTGTAGCAGGCGGTTGGATTCGGCCCAGCGAAGGATGGGGGCCATCAGCAGCCTGCGCTGAAACGGTTCGCGTTCCGTTCCCTGCGCATACTTATGCAGATCGAGGTAGGAGGTGTTGACGTAGTAGATGGAGAGAACGCAGTGGGTGGTGGCGCAGAGGAGAAGGAGAATTGCCGCGAGTCGACGCACTGGGGTTGCTCCCTTTTAGTGCAACTGTGGATTTAGAACAAAAGTCCTGGGCTTAACGGCTGGCTCAACGGCGATCTTCTGAGCTTGCGGCAGACGCTGGGTGAGAGAAGCTGGGGCTGGTGTAATGCGACAAACTGTTGTGATAGCCTCCGAGTATCGGTGACCAGTTTAAACCCAGAGGCTTCGATGCGCACCAAGATGCGCCGTTTGCACGTCCTACTCTTTCTATTGGCCGCAGTCCTTATCGGGCGGGCTTCGGTCCTGCAAAACTTCTCCTCGCTCGATCTGCACCTGTATGCTCATGACCATTTGCTGATGCCATTCCAGGGACGCTACCTGATGGTGCCGGTGCTGCGTTGGGCCGAAGGCAGCCCCATCATGGCAGGAGCCGCACAGCTTTTCAAGCAGAGTTCGCGCGGCCCTGTCGATCTGATGATGCAGATCGTGAACGTCTCCTGTCTGATCGCGATGGGGTTGGTTGCGGTGCGGCTGCGCAACTGCTTTTCTCCCGCTGCGATCTACCCTTGGCTGGCCCCCTGGCTGCTTCTTTGGATCGTGCTCTGCGAATATGTCGCGCGGGAGGAGTCGCGTTTCTATCTGCCCTATGATTTTGTCTCGGCGCTGATCTTCGCGGTGGGCATCCTTGCCTGCGTAGAGTATCGTCCGCTCCTGCTGCTTCTGATCCTCCTGGTGGGAAGTTATAACCGCGAGACCGTGATCTGTCTGCTGCCGATTTGGCTGGCTTGCAACTTCGACAGGAGTCGCTGGAAGGTGCTGTCGTGCACGGCCATCGGGCTGTTGGTGTGGTTTGGCGTGAGGTTGCAGGTGCGCAGTTGGGTCAAGGGGCCGATGTTGGGTCTGGCCCTGCCGTGGAATGTGAATCTGGCCATGCTGCTGCCGCACCACCTGCCTCAGGTGTTGAGCGTGGGCGGTTTCCTGGTGATTCCCATCTGGCTCGGGCGCAAGCTGATTCGCGACAAGCTGCTGATCAGGACGTGGCTGGGCAGTGTTCCCTTTGTTCTTTCTACGCTCATCTTCGGCTGGTGGAACGAGACCCGCATCTTCGGGGAGCTTAACGTGCTCTTCGCCATTACTGCCGCTACCCAGTTTGAAGAATACCTAAGGGTGAGTATGGGGCGGGTCATCGCTGCGAAGACCGTAGAATGACACGCCAGCGGGGGCGATAGCGGACGCGACGCGATGGCCGGTGCTGCGGCGGTCCGGACCCAGGAAAGCGTCCCCGACGGCGGGCGCGAACCAGGTGGCAAATAGGGCGCAGAAGATAAGGCTCTCAGAGCCGAAGGTCACGAGATAAATAAGGCCCGTCAACTGCCCTTCCGGTGCGGTGTGGCTGATCATCGCCAGTGCCAGGAGGCCCCAGGGAGTGGCGCGGACGTCCCCGAACAGCGAGTCGAATACGACGAACAGGAGGAACCAGAGCAGAGGGGCGACGACCAGGATGCCGACCCACCGCGCCATGTGATAGGCCTCCGCGGTGGGACTGAAGGAGATGCCGGTAGTGGTGTCGCCCTCGCCCTGTTCCTCCCCGGCGATCTCGTGGGCGTACACATTGCCAAAATTGAATCCCGGCTTATTCGGCCAAAAAACATGGGGAACCGCATTCTCGGCAGCCAGTGCGAGGGGTGTGAGTCCGAACACCTGGCCTTGATCGGTGATGTTGATCAGGCTGTCGTCGACGGAGATGAATTGGAGACGGTCCCAGAAGCCCTGGGACGTGTTGTAGTAGGTCGCATAGTCCGAGCTCTCTTCGTATTTCTGCCGGGTGTCTTCGGGGTGTTCCAGGAGCTGGGTGGCGATTGCAATCTTCTGGCTCAGCGTAGCTTTTTCCTCCCTGAAATTGCGCCCATACTGCGCAAATGGGACCAGGTAATGAAAGACAACGAAGACTGCGAGCAGGCAGGAGAGCACCTGCACGGCGGAAACCCTATAGCGTAGGGCGCATACCGGCAGGAGCCAACAGACCATGGGCGTCAACATGCCCTGCTTGGAGAACCCAACAATACCCAGCAGGAAGAAATACACACCTGCAAGAAGCACAGGCAGGTTGACGCTGCGCGTGCCGCCGCTGCGGCGAATCTCGTACATGACGCCAATGATGATGCCGAGCGGGATCAGCTGATTGAGCTGGGCAAAGGCGGTCCTCAGCCTCAATGCGCTGTCGCCCAGCAAGACAAGCAGGAGTGGCGCGGCGACGCCGAAGACGATGCATCCGACGGAGGAGCGATACATCTGAGATTCTTTGAGCAGATTCTGCAGCAGGCCGGACTTGCGCGAGAAGCGGCGGCTAACCAGGACCGCCGCGAGCATGGCGGCGATGCTGCCGACGTAAGCCTTGATGGTAGTATGCGGGTCGAGCAGATTGGTCTGCGCCGGCTCACCCAGGTAGGCCTTATAGCAGATGCCTACAATGACGACCAGGGTGGAATAGAAGAAGACGTACGCTCCCGAGGCCCGGGTGAGCCCGCCGGCGGCATTGAAGGTGAAGGCCGCGATCATGATGAAGGCGGCACAGCCGATGCTGAAGTAGAGGGCGGTGTGCTCCATACTCTGGATCAAGAAGAGCACGATCGCAAAGATGCCTACGCGGTTGAGCGGGATGCGTTCTGGGAAGGGAATGCGCACAAGATTCAGCTCAGTCTAACAGGTGCGCGATTGGCCCGCTCAGGGCCTTGAGAGGATGGCATCTTGCCGCCCGTGCTGGAGCCTGGGAGCGTCTGAATTGAGGTCACACGCCATAGCGTTGAGAGAGGTGTCGTGGGCATTCTGAGCATTTCCCGCGCTCGCAACTCAGGGAAAACCTTCGCATTGCGCCGACCTTATGGCAACCCAAAAACTAAGAGGAGTTTCCTTTGCGGAAATATGCGTTAAGAAACATCCCCCCGCCCACGGAATCGCTGAGACGCATTACCGCCAGAAGACCCCGACTGACTAGATTGCCGGCTAGAGGAATGGGAACCCTGCGCGCTACCCGCGCAACATTAAGGCGGCTCACGGTATGCAGCTTGCAATGCTGGAGTCCACGCCGCTGAAACAGGGCCGCGAGTCCATTCCTGCTAAAGAAATTCAAGTGCTCAGGCGTCACAATAAACATATCTCTCTTGCCCTGTGCGCGAGAGAGCCACGAACCAAAATGGGGAACCGCAATAACAATCACTCCGTTGGGCGCGAGTAATGTGGAGAGATTGTCCAACATGCTCTCTAGGTCCGGTATATGCTCCAGTACCTGGCTCATCAGAATGGCATCGAAGCTACCGGCGCGCTCCTGGGCAAATCGATCGGTCAGCATTCCTGCAAGCGGTTCAAAGCCATTCATCCGTTTGAATACCTTGCGGCAGATCTCTGTTGGCTCGATGGCAGTTACCTGAAAACCATGCTTAAGTGCGGCACCGGAAAAAAAACCATACCCTGCTCCTATATCCAGAAACCGTGAACCGCTGCACAATCCACGACAATTGCTGGCGATTCGTTCTGCGTCGACGGAAGAGTTTGGAAAAGCCACTTCATCGGCCAGCACTTTTTGATAGCTGTTTTCTTCGCTTGTGACATCGACCAAGATGGCGTGCGATGAGCCGTCGCCGGAATAGTACTGCTCCAGATAGTCCGCCGTCGGCCGAGGATACACAAATGCGCTGCCGCAAGCGCGACAACGGAGGATCGGGTAATCCCTGCCGTCAACCGCCGAGCGCTTAATGAACCAAGGCGCTACGTTCGTCGATTGGCAAGCTACGCAGAGGCCCGTCATGCATATCCCTTCGCTTTGGATTCGATCTCGCTCGGCAAGCACGCAGTTCTAAGAAAGCGCTGCGTCCCAATGCTCTTCAGTGCGCGAGCACAAGGTCAGTATAGCCGCCGACCCGCCCTGTGATACAAAACGTCAGCTGCAATTGGCAACGCCTCCATGATCGCAGCTATTCCGCCGGCTCCGTCAGGCCTGGTGGTCGATGGCGGGGCGGCGATTGCCTGCAGACGATCTGGTATCCTCGGGTCGGAGAGGTTGGCCTGATCAGTGAATCCATGGGTTATCAAGGCGCGCTCGCTGGCTCGCAAGGCGGGTGTCGTTGGTTGACGGGACGGTGTCGGCGCCGAACTTCGCAACAGGGAAGGGGCTGATATGCGCTGTGTTTGGCTTAAATGGGTGGCGGGGATGGCCTTAGCGGCATGGATCGCACCGGCGCTGGCTGGCACTGGCTGTGCGGGGGGCCAATCCTGGAGCATCTCAAGAACAGCATGCGCATTCTGCACGTCATTCCGACGCTCGACCCGGCTACCGGCGGCCCCACCGAGGTGGTGCGTGTACTGCTGAGCTACGGGCCGGAAGACTACATGCAAGAGGTGGTGACGCTGGATGATCCCGAAGCGCCGTTCCTGCGCCAGGTTGCTTTTCCGGTGCATGCGCTTGGGCCCAGGACCTCGGTATATGGACTCAACCGCAAGCTGTTGCCGTGGCTGAGGGCGAATCGGACGCGCTTCGACGGCGTGATCGTACACGGGATGTGGCAGTACACCGGCTATGCGGTGTGGCGCAGTATGGGTGGACGCGTACCCTATGCAGTGTTCCCGCATGGAATGCTCGATCCATACTTCAAGCATGCGTTCCCGCGCAAGCATATGAAGAAGTGGCTTTACTGGCTCGCGGCGGAGTATTGGGTGCTGCGCTACGCGTCCCGCGTGCTGTTTACCTGCGAGGCGGAGGCGGAGTTAGCCAAACAGAGCTTCTGGCTGCACCGCTGGCACGCTTGCGTGACCCCCTTTGGGACGATCCCTCCAGCCGGCGATCCGGAGGCGCAGCGGGAGGCGTTCTTCGCAGCTTGCCCGGCAGCGCGAAGAAGGCGGTTTCTCTTGTTCCTGGGGCGAATCGACCGTAAGAAAGGATGCGATCTGCTGGTCGACGCGTTTGTGAAGCTGGCCGCGCGTGACCCAGAGCTTGATTTGGTGATGGCCGGCCCGGATCCGCAGTGCTGGCGGGCGGAGTTAGAGCGTGGCGCAAAGGCCGCCGGTGTGGCCGCACGCATCCACTGGCCGGGAATGCTGCTGGGAGGGGCGAAATGGGGTGCGTTCCATGCGACGGAGGCGTTTGTCCTGCCGTCCCACCAGGAGAACTTCGGCATCGCGGTGGCCGAGGCGCTGGCGTGCTCCAAGCCGGTGCTGCTCTCGGACAAGGTAAATATAGCGGCGGAGATTGCCGCCGACGGCGCGGGGCTGATGGAGGCCGATACCGCTGCGGGCACGGAGCGCCTGCTCGTGCGATGGATAACGCTGCCGCCTGCCGGACGTGAGGCGATGGCGATTCGCGCGCACGAATGTTTCCACTGTCGGTACGATATGCGCGAGAATGCAAAGACGGTCGTAAAGCTATTTGGGATGAGTAATGTTGAAGCCCGGGGGCGAGATGATTGAACGCAATCTCTCCGCGGGCAAGGTGTGGGACGTATGTGTTGTGGGCACGGGGCCGGTCGGCATGGCCGTGGCGCTGGAGTTTGAATGCCTTGGGGATGAGGTCCTGCTGCTGGAGGCCGGAGGCAGCGAGGTCGATCGGGCAGCCGCAGAGGCTTCGCGGGCGCAGATTGTGGATCCCGATCGCCATGCTGCGATGGAGATGGCAGTGTGCAGGGCATTGGGCGGCACATCGTGGACCTGGGGCGGCCGGTGCGTGGCATTCGACGACATTGACTGGGTCCACCGCGACTACGTGGCGGATGCCCGCTGGCCTATGGGGCATGATGAGATTCGTCCCTGGTACAGCAAGGCGGCGGAGTATCTGCTCTGCGGCAATGACGTTTTTTCCATTCCCTACAAGCGTGTGCTGACCGGCGGGCTGACGCTGGATTTTGTGGAGCGCTGGGCGCGCGAGCCGAAGGTGATTCTGCAGCATCGCGACCGCTTGCTGGGGTCGGAGCGCATCAAGCTGAGCCTGAGCAGCACAGTGACGGGCCTGAACCTGAGCGCGGACGGGCAGCGCGTGGAGAGCCTGGCCGTGAGTACTCCGGATGGCGCGTGCACGGTGAAGGCGCGGCGCATGGTGCTGGCCATGGGAGGGGTGGAGAGCACACGGCTTCTGCTGCACACGCAGCGGCACTGGCCCAGCCACTTTGGCGGAGCAGGGGGCGCCTTGGGCCGGTACTACATGGGCCATATTTCAGGAAAGATCGCGAGCATCGTGTTCGATGACCCCGCCTCGATCGGCGACCTGGATTTCAAGCTAGATGAATGCGGCTCGTACCATCGCAGGCGGTTCATGCTGACGACCGCCATGCAGTTGCAGCATAAGGTGCTCAACACTGCATTCTGGCCGGACAATCCGCCATTCTATGATCCCAACCATGGCAGCGGCGTGCTGTCGTCGGTCTTCCTGGCGCTGGCCTTTCCGCCGACGGGACGACGGCTGTTGCCGGAGGCGATTCGGAGGGCGCATACGGGGCCGAAGCCCTATCCGCTGGCCGCGCATCTGCGCAACGCGATCCTGGGCGCGCCACGCGGCGCCGGGGACATCTACAGGATCCTGCGCGACCGTTTTATCAAGAAGCCCAAGAAGCCGGGATTCCTGCTACCCAACAAGGGCGGCAAGTACGCGCTGCACTACCACGCAGAGCAGGTCCCCCATGCGGACAGCCGCATCACGCTGGCGGACGAGAGCGATTCCTTCGGCATGCCGAGGGCGTCGATCGATCTACGATTCACGGAGCAGGATGTGCAGAGCGTGATCGATTCCCATCGGCTACTGGACAAGGCCCTTCAGGAGAATGGGATTGGCCGGCTGCAATATTTCTACCGCCCGGAAGAACTGCGCGAACGGGTCTACGCGCAGGCCTCGGACGGCTATCATCAGGCAGGCACGACGCGGATGGGCGAAGATGCCGGGCAAAGCATCGTCGATGCGAATTTGAGGGCGTATGGAGTGGAGAATCTTTTTGTGGCGTCATCCAGCGTGTTTCCCACGACCGGGCAGGCCAACTCCACGCTGCTGGCGGTTGCCTTCGGGGTCCGGCTGGCCCATCATCTGCATGCGACAAGAGCGGTGATGCCGCAGCCGGCGTAGTGCGCAGCGAACGCGGAGAGGCGAGATGCAGGAGATAGAACTGGGAAGCTCTGGCCTGCGGGCGCCGCAGCTTGGTTTTGGTTGCTCGGCGATCCTGGGCAGGTCGGGGCGGACCGAATCATTGCGCGCTTTGGCTGCCGCATGGGACCAGGGCATCCGGTTCTTTGACACAGCGCGCTCGTATGGATACGGGGAATCGGAGGCGCTGCTCGGAGAGTTTCTGGAGGGACGCCGCGACCAGGCGGTGATTGCCACCAAGTTTGGCATCCTGGCGGCAAGTCAATCCGGCTGGAAGCGGCTGGCCAAGGCGATGGCGCGCAAGGTCCTGGCCGTAGCTCCTGGGGCGCGCTCCATGCTGCAAAAAGGAGCGGCAAGCCAGTTCAGCCAGAATCAGTTCACAATCCCGGTGTTGCAACTGAGCATTGAGCAGAGTCTGCGCAAGCTCAGGACTGACTGCGTGGACCTGCTGTTTCTGCACGCGGCGCCAAGGAGCGTTCTCGAGCAGGACGACCTGCTGGAAGCCATGGGGAGGCTGGTCGAGGCGGGCAAGGTGAAGATTGCCGGGCTTTCCGCGGAGCCGGACGTGATTGCGCTTGCGGTGGAGCGGCGGATACAGCCGCTGCGGGCGATGCAGTTTCCCTGCAACGTGTTCAACCTGTCGGTCGCGGGCGTGGCAAAGCACAGCGCGGCGGGGTATGTGTGGGTGGCCAATCACCCGTACGGCGGCGTGGCCAGAGTGCAGCGGTGCCGCGAGATTCTGCGGACGATGGCAGCGAATCGTGAGTTGGATCCGGCCCTGCGCGAGAAACTGGGGGCCCTGGAAGACCGGGTCTTCGCCGACATAGTGTTGAATGTGATTCTGCGCGACACGGGGATTCAAGTCGTAATTCCCGCGATGATGCGAGTCGAGCATATTCGGGCCAACGTGGAGGCGGTGGCAAACTCGCGCTTCGATGACCGGGAGATCGCCCAGATTCGCCAGGCGCTGGTTGGCGCCGCCGGGTAGCGCGGAGCGGGCGCCTCGGAGGGGATAGAGGGAGCCGGTGTTGCATCCTTTTTTGTTTCTGCAAAGGCTTCCCCGTAGGATAAACTCATGCCCCCCTCCGGAGACCGGCTATCCGGTCCGAATCCCGCATCAACCAACAACTTTCTCGAAGAGAGACTTCCCGGAGAGCTTCCCAGCGGAGCGCCTCTCGCCCCTCCAGGCTCTGAAGCGGCCCGGTACGACCCCGGTGGCTTTGCCCATCTTCTGCCGCTCGATGGAGTGCGCGGCCTGGCCATCTCGCTGATATTGGTCTGTCATCTTTTCTCCGCCAACAACGTGACCTCTTCCCGCCTGCTCGCCGTCGCGTCCGGTATACGCGAGTCCCTCTGGGTCGGTGTCGACCTCTTTTTCGCGCTCTCCGGATTCCTCATCACCGGCATTCTTTTCGATGCGCTCCACTCCAGGCACTTTCTACGCAATTTCTATGGCCGTCGCTGTGTGCGCATCTTCCCGCTGTACTACCTCGCGTTGGCCACGCTCGCAGCCATGAGCGTTCCCTTGGCGATGCACTGGGACGGGTTCCAGTGGGTTCTGCTCACCTACCTGCAGAACACTCCGCTGATGATCGGTCATTCCGTCCCACGACCGCTCTCCGACCTCACTGGCCATCTCTGGTCGCTGGGGCTGGAGGAGCAGTTCTACCTGTTCTGGCCCATGATCGTGCTGCTGGTAAGAGACCGTCGCCGGCTCATGACGACCGCTCTCCTCCTTTCCTCCGTATCTCTTCTTCTCCGCATCGGCCTGATGGCTCACGGCGGGGGTGTCGAATACACCTACAAGATGCTCCCCTGCCGCATGGATGGACTGTTGATCGGCGGTTGGCTTGCGCTCGCGGTCCGAGGCCCGCAACGGGAGCCCTTTATCCGCCGTGGAACCGGCGTGTTTCTCGGTGCCATGGCTCTGATCCTCGGTTACTCCCTCTACGCGCGCGGTTTCGACTGGGAGACCGACCGAATCATCAATGCGGTGGGCTACACCGTCACCGCGATCGCTTCCACCGGGCTCATCGCCATGACGCTTGCGCCGCTCGGACGTGCTGCCCGCTTCTTCAGCTCTTCCGTTCTTCGTCTGCTTGGGCGCTACAGCTACGGGATTTACGTCTGGCACATGATTCTCGGGCGTATGGTCACGACTCCGGTGCGCAATCTGGCTGCCCACTTCGTTCATGGCAAACTCTCACTGCTGCTTGCAGGAGGCTTCGCCGCGACCGTCGTCAGCATCCTGCTTGGCATCCTCAGCTATCACCTGTTTGAGGTTCACTTCCTCCGTCTCAAACGCTATTTTGCCTATGGCCGAACCTGAGTTGCGAACGGTCTTTGCAGGTTCCGGGGAGCGAATGCGCCATTGGCGCGGTGGGGCTTTGGGGGGATCCGGCAGCCTTGCTGCCGGCGCTGGAACCTGAGAGCATTTGGATTGAGGTCACGATGGCTTTCGATAATGTCAAGGGCATTCTGGGCGTTGGTTCTCCGGTCACGAGCTTCAAGATGCTCCTGATGCAGGGTGCGCTCTCGCGGCCTGGTTACAGGTGGCTTTTTCTTGCCCTGTTGCGGCCGTTTGTGGCCGATGGCCGCGTTGCCCTGACCTACCGCTGCCACGGACGGCTGCTGAAATCGTATGTGCGCATGGCGGAGCTGGAGAGCGATTATTTCAGCACGCGCGAGTTGTGCGTCGAAGACGTCTATCCGCTCGAGTTCGGATTTCGCCCCGATCTTGTGATCGACGGCGGAGGCAATATCGGCATGTTTACGCTGAGCGCAGTCGCCGGGCTGGAGGCGCACGGCGACGCCTCGACCAGGGTCGTAGTCTGTGAACCCGTGCCGCAAAACGTGCAACAGATTCGCGAGCATCTGGCCCTCAACGGGATGCAGGCTGAAATCCTTCCGGTCTGCCTGGGCGGCACCGCGCGGAAGATCCCCTTCTATTGCCGCGAAGCAATCGCGAGCAGCTTCGACGCAGCCAAGCCCTACACGAGCGTGCTGGAGATCCCGGTCATCACCTTGCACGACGCGATCGGGCCGGCGGTGGCCGAGCGCATTCTGGTCAAGCTCGATATTGAGGGCATGGAAGTGGAGGCGCTGAGCACATTCATCCCTTCGGAGCGCAGGGCAGTTTACCTGGTCGGAGAATTGCATCATGTTGCAAAGAACGCGCCATTGATGGAGGAGTTGTTTCGCACGCATGGATGGACGCTTGAGTTGCGCGAGGTCGCCAACGACGCCTGCACCTTTCGCGGATGCTCTCCGGCGGCGTTGCCGTCGCTTCAGTCGATGGCGGGCAAAGCGGGCGGCAGCGTTGCTTTGCAGCCCTAGCGATCCATCGACCGCCGAGCTGCGAGAAGCGGACGGCCGGGGAGGGGGCTAGGCAGGTTCCGGCGGGGCAAAAATGGTCAAATTCCTTTGATTTGGCACCTGCAATCGCTTATGGTATGGAGCGAGTGACGGCCTGCGAGGCACATGGCGCAAGAGGGTAGAGTGGCGGCATTCGGGGAAGAGTTGCGGCGGGCGCGGGAAGAGCGCGGGGTGGCCTTTGAAACCATCTGCGAAGCCACCAAGGTGCCGGCGAAACACCTGCGCGCGCTGGAGGCAGGCGCCCTGGGGGAGTTGCCGGGCGGGGTTTTCAGGCGGGGGTTCGTGCGCAGTTACCTGGGCGCGCTAGGGCTGGAGGAAGGCGCCTGGATGAAGCGTTTCGAGGAGAGTTGCCGGGAGAGCGGAATGCTGGACCCGGCCGAGGTGAAGTGGGCCGAGTTTGCCGAAAACGTCAAAAACAACCGGGTTGTCGTGCGCCGGCGGATGAGACTCCGGGGGGTGTTGGTGGGGGTGTTAATAGCTGCTCTGGCGCTCGCGGGGTGGTGCGGCTGGAGGCTGGCGACCCATCGGAGGCTATTTCCTGCCCCGATGATATGGACCATTCTAAATTCTTGGGTTGACAACGCCACGTCTAGGTAATTTACTGTTTCCTCGATTGAAATTGTTTGTAAGCGCGCGCCGAGAAATTAAATCGCCGTCGCGCGTTACATTCACGGCATGACCGCTCTTCGGCGTTTGTCCAATACCGGGGGCCGGCGAGCTGGAGCTTAACGCAGGTAAAAAAGGCCGGCAAAGCCCGTCGGATGTATGCAGGTAAGTTTTTCAGGAGATGATGATGACGCTGTCTAGACGCTGGGTACGCGGTGCGGTATGGGTTGTGCTGTTGATGGCGGGTTCGTTGTTGGCCCGTGGGCAGGAGATTGCAGGAAGCATCAGCGGGACGGTCGTGGATGCAGCCGGGGCGAGCGTGAGCGGTGCCGTGGTTACCTTGACGAATACCGATCGGGCGTTTGTCGAGCGCACCCTGAAGACGAGCAAGGCGGGATTCTATACGGCGACTTCTCTTCCCCTGGGCAACTATTCGGTTACCGTAGCGGCCAAGGGATTCAAGACCGCTTCCGTCACCGGGCTGGTGCTGCACGCCAACGATGCGCTGAAGGTGGACCGGAAGCTGGTGGCGGGTGACGCCTCCGAGACAGTTGCGACGGTGGCCGGCCCGTTGCCGGTGAATCTTGAGAACGGCCAAAGCGTGGGCGTGATCACGGGCGAGCAGACTCGGGAGCTGGTGACGAGCACACGGAATTACGCAGAGTTGCTGACCTTGCAGCCGGGCGTGGTCTACACCGGAACCAACGACCAGCTCTATGCCGGGGGATCGCTGCCATCGGGCACGAGCAACCAGTTGCTGTTCTCCGTCAACGGAGAGCGTCCGGCGGCCAACAACTACACGGTAGACGGCGCGGACAATCTGAACCGCGGTGGAACGAATCCCTTGATCGCGAGCGGAGACCTGACCCAGCTTACGACCCCCAGCATCGACGCAATCGCCAACGTGACCACCCTGCGCGGCACCTACGAGGCCCAGTATGGCCGGGACGCGGGCGGCCAGGTGAACGTGGCTACGCTCTCGGGAACCAATAAACTGCACGGCAGCGCGTATGAGTTTTTCCGCAACGACGTATTGAATGCGAACAATTACTTCAACAACCTGGCCGGGGTCGCACGTCCCGATCTGCGCTACCACGACTTCGGGTTCACGGTGGGCGGCCCGGTGGTGATTCCGCACTACTATAACGGCAAGAACAAGACCTTCTTCTTCTATTCGCAAGAGATCCGGCGGGTCGTCAACTATGGCACCTCAATCGCGCTGGTGCCAACGGCCTTGGAAAAAGCGGGTATTTTCACCGGTGCGGTGTGCGCGCCCGGCGGCTTCTCGACGACCACTGGCGTATGCGGCACCTACACGACGACCCCCTACACGGCGGCGCAAATCTTTACTCCTGCCAGCGGGCCGACATCGCAATCGGCCTACGTCAGCGACATCTTCAACAACCTACCTCTTCCCAACCCGGCGGCCGGTCAAGACCCGCACACCCTGACCAGCAACGTGCGCAATGTGTTCAACAACTCGCAGGAGTTCGCCCGCATCGACGAGACGCTGGGGAGCAAGGCCAACATCTTCTATCACTATTTGCATGACAGCCTGCCGACCTCTGAGGGCCTGGGACTTTTCACCCCGGGAGCGACTGGCACTCCTGGCATTTTCAGCGGGCTTCCCGGGGTATCGACGACCCAAACGACGTCGCCAAGCACGCAGCACTTGGTGCATATAGCCATCGCCGCGCGTCCGGGGCTGCTCGCCGACCTGGGTTTTGCCTATAGCTCTGGGGCGATCCACAGCACGCCGGTGGGGCTGGCGGCGAGTTCGGTGGATAATGCCAATTCCCAGTCGATCGCCTCGACGACGACGATTCCCTACCCGAACACGCTGGGGGTGGTTCCGAACCTCCAGTTTGCGGGCAACAACCTGACCAGCATTGTGAACGCCGGCAAATATAACGAGTCCAGTATCGACACGAACTACTTTGGCGACATTACCAAGGTAGTCCGGCAACATACATTCAAGTTTGGCGTCTCCTACAACCGCTATGAGAACAAGGAGAATGCCACGGGTAACGCCAGTCCGTATCCGCAGGGCAACTTCACCTTCCAGCCCTCGACCCCCACGCCCGCTCAATTGTTTGCAGTTGGCGCCGGCACGGTTGCGGCCAGCCCCCTCGAATCGGAGTTTGCGAACTTCCTGATTGGCAATGCCAATGGCGGATTCTCCCAGGGCTCGGAGTCGATGACCCCCGACATCCACGACGGCCAGATCGAACTGTATGGCCAGGACGACTGGAGAGTATCTCAGCGGTTGACGGTGAACCTGGGCGTGCGCTACAGCTACTTCGGCCAGCCCTGGGACAAGAATAATGAGCTGACCAACTTCGACTCCGCAGTTTACCGCGCATTCAACGCGGAGACGATCGCCAGCACCGGAAACCTGTGCACGATGGCAGGGCAGACGACCGAGGTAATCAGCTTTAGCGCCACCGGTGTAACCACCAACTTCACCCTGGCGAACTGCCCCAACATCAATGGCTTGAATGCGTATCAGCCGAATACGGTGGCTGACCCGCTCAACGGGCTCATTATCGGGACTCCGGCCTTTATCGCCTCCCAGAATTACGTGGGGATATATTCTCTGAACTTTCCGTACGCTGCGCCATCGGGTGCGCCCAGTATCCTCACCCACGGCTCTCCATGGGGCGTGCAAGTCGGGCACGCTGAAAAGCACGACTTCGCCCCCCGGGTTGGGTTTGCCTATGACCTGTATGGCAACGGCAAGACGGCTCTGCGCGGCGGCTACGGAATGATGTACGACGCCTCCGGGGTGAGCATGTACGAGCAGGAGGTGTTCAACAATCCTCCGTATGCGTATGTGTCCAACTACGCGGCCGCCGGGCTGAGCGCTCCCACTTGCCCGATTAACCAGGGTACGTCGTCGCCGCAGACCATTTGCTTCGGTACGGTCGCCGGGAGCGCCTCGGCGGTCAACCTCGCTCCGCCTACGCTGTACGGCACGCCGGTCATCTACCAGACGCCTTACGTGCAGCAGTATTCACTGGATATTCAGCAGGCGATCACGCCGACTATGACCCTGGATGTGGGCTACTTCGGAGACCACGGGACACATCTGCTGGGCCGGGTGGACCTCAACGAAGCGCGTCCGGGGGCGTTTGCCATCCCGACCGCTTCCGCTCCTGCCATCGGCTATTCGCAGTCCGCGGGCTGCACTGCGTTCACCAGCGCTGCCTGCGAGGCTCCGTTGAACCAGATCCGTCCTTACCCGGGCTTTAACGCGATCAATTCGGTGCAGACGATCTTCAACTCGAACTACGGTTCGCTGCAGGCGAAGGTCACCAAGAAGTTCAGCGGCAAGAGCATGATCGATGCGAACTATACCTGGAGCCGCAACCTCACCAACACACCGGGCGAGAATCTGGCGGCCCAGAACACCTATAACCTGGCGGCCGAGTATGGGCTCAGCCCGTACAACCGCAACGACGTTCTGACGATCGATGGGATCTGGGACCTTCCCTGGTACCGCGAACAGAAGGACATTATCGGCAAGATTGCCGGCGGTTGGGAGGTGTCGGGTATCTATGCCGTCAACTCCGGTTTGCCGATGACCGTCACCATGTCCCCCGGTGGGACGGTGAACTATCAGGGCCTGACCAGCATCTACAATGGCCAAATCAACGGCGGCCTCGCCAACGATTCGGCAGGCCTGGGTATTCTTGGCGGGAGCCTGGCGAGTCTACGCCCGAACCAGGTGCTGAAACCGAGCGACGGCTACAATCAGGTGAACCTCAGGTCGAGGCTGAACTGGTTCAACCAGACCGCATTTACCGCGCCGGGTGTGAGCAGCTACCAGGTGGGCAACGAGAAGCGCGCGATCATCAACGGGCCGGGCTTCAACCGGCTGGACATTGGGGTCTTCCGCACCTTCAAGTTCCCCTACGGGACCAGCTTCACGCTGCGGGGCGAGGGCTTCAACATCCTCAACCACACCAACTGGGGATCAGTGGATACCGGAGCAACCAGCGCTACGTTCGGGCAGGTGCTGTCGGCGCGGGACCCGCGGATTCTGCAGATTGCGGGCAAGGTCAACTTCTAACTGTAACCCATGGAACGGCGCCTGTCCTCAGCGGCGGGCGCCGTCTTCATTTAAGCGCGCTGCTGCGCCTCCGGTACCACGGCTCGCCGATGGATGCGGGATTTCGCGGTTTAGGGCCGGGTTCTCGCCGTGCGGCAATCGGGCTTTGCCGCAGTCCAAGGCCGCGGATTAGAATTGAAGGGTTGCAGACAACCCTGGACGAAACGTAGTTGGAGGTGTGGATTTGGCGAAGCGCGACCGTTTTTTGTTTACCAGTGAATCCGTGACCGAGGGTCACCCTGACAAGATTGCCGACCAGATATCGGATGCGATCCTGGATGCCTGTCTGGCGGAGGACCCGTTTAGCCGGGTGGCCTGCGAGACCCTGACCTGCACCGGGCTGGTGGTCATTGCCGGCGAGATTACCACCAAGGCGTACGTGGACTTCCAGAGCCTGGTGCGAGGGACGGTGGCGGAGATCGGCTATACGCATTCGGAGTACGGGTTCGACTCGAATACGTGCGCGGTGATCTCGACCATCAACAAGCAGTCGCCGGACATTGCTCAGGGCGTGGACACGGGCGGGGCGGGCGACCAGGGGATGATGTTCGGGTACGCCACGAACGAAACGCCGGAGCTGATGCCGCTGCCGATCTCGCTGGCACACCGGCTGGCGGAGAAGCTGTCGGAGGTGCGCAAGAGTGGCCTGATGCCGTATCTGCGTCCGGATGGCAAGAGCCAGGTGACGGTGGAGTACGCGGAGGTAGGCAAGCCGGTACGGGTGGACGCGGTGGTGATCTCGACCCAGCACGATGAGAATGTGACCAACGAGAAGCTGCGGGGCGACATCCTGAAGCATGTGATTCAGGCGGTGATTCCGGCGGAACTGCTGGATGCGGACACGAAGTACCACATCAATCCGACGGGGCGGTTTGTGATCGGCGGACCGATGGGCGACACCGGGCTGACCGGACGAAAGATCATTGTGGACACCTATGGCGGCATGGGCCGTCACGGCGGCGGCGCGTTCAGCGGCAAGGACCCGACCAAGGTGGACCGCTCGGCGGCGTACATGGCGCGCTATGTGGCCAAGAACATTGTTGCGGCGGGACTGGCGGACCGCTGCGAGGTGCAGTTGGCGTATGCCATCGGTGTGGCCGAGCCGGTCAGCGTGCTGGTCGACACCTTCGGCACTGGCAAGGTGGATGAGGACAAGCTGGAGGCGCTGGTACGGGCAAACTTCTCGCTGACGCCGAAGGGCATCATCGAGAGCCTCAACCTGCGGCGGCCGATCTACAAGGCGACGGCGGCGTATGGCCACTTCGGCCGCGAAGGCGAGAATTTTACCTGGGAGGCGACCGGCAAGGCGGCGGCGCTGAAGGCTGGAGCGGCGGAGACGGTTTCCGCCAGGTAGAGCCGTTCCGGTTACAAATTGACGGGCGGGCCACAACGGTCCGCCCGTTTTGTTCTCTTCGGCCTCCGGCCGTTTAAGCGGATCGCCTTCGGGTGGGTCCAACGGCGGAATAACGCAACCCGCCGGGAGTGCATCCAAGTAGTGAACAGGGTTTGATCCGTGTTTCGGAAACGAGGGCAAGCCGTGCTCATTAAGTCTGAATTCGACATTCAATTTCAGCTTCCCCACCGCGCCGCGATGGTGGCGATGCTGCATCTGCACCCGTCGCTCGAGCGCTACGTGCGGTCGGGAAATGTGCTGGTGGTCGAGCATCTGGAACCGGGGGTTGAGCCGGGATACGGCGAGCTGATCGGAACCCAGGAGTATAGCGACAGCTTCGGCAACCGGTGCTCGCGCTTGGTCGCGCCGGCGGGACATCTGCGCTTGAGCGGGGCCAGCACGATCGACGTGGACGGGATGCCCGAGCCGGTGAACGAGGATGCGTGCCAGGCGCCGATTGAAGAGCTGCCGTCCGAGGTGCTGCGGTTTCTGCTGGCCAGCCGATACTGCGAGGTGGACCGCTTTATGCAGGTTGCGCACGACCTGTTCGGCTGGATGACGCCAGGATGGCCGCGGGCGGCGGCGATCCGCGACTGGGTGCATGAGCAGGTGCGCTTCGACTATCAGACGGCGCGGCCGACCAAGACGGCGATGGATGTTTACACAGAGCGGGTGGGCGTGTGCCGCGACTTCCAGCATCTGGCGGTGACGCTGTCGCGCTGCCAGAACATTCCGGCGCGCTATGTCACCGGCTATCTGGGCGACATTCGCTGGCCTTACACCGGGGCAGGGGACTTCAGCGCATGGTACGAGGTGTGGCTGGACGGGCGCTGGTGGACCATGGACGCGCGCCACAACGATGCCCGTCCGGGGCGGGTGCTGATGGCGACAGGACGAGATGCGGCGGACGTGGCCATGACGACGTCGTTCGGTACCGCGGACCTATTGCACTTCTATGTGGAGAGCACGGAGGTGCGCGAGGATGGGACGGTGGTACCTCCGATACAGGCAGAGCTTGAGGCTGGGGTGGCTTAGCGCGGGCCAAAATGTCGCCGCTGAACCGGGGAGCCAATGCGCTGGCCGCGAGGCAATGGTTTACCCTGAAGAAATCCCGCATGAGGATCCCGCTGAAGCGAACGGTGCCAATGCACTCAACCTCCGCGCTCGCCGAGCCGGCGATTGGGATCGCGCAGGTTGGCCGGCGTGAGGCGACGCGGCTTGCGCGCGCAGTGGAGTGGGTGCTGCTGCTGGTCGCGGGCGTCTTCTTTGCGCTTCACTTCGTGCATCTGAAGGCCGATTTTCCAAACTATTCGCCGTGGATGGACTGGTCGAAGTACACCGACGAGGGCTGGTACGGCGATGCCGCGATCCGCCATTACCAGCTAGGCCACTGGAACGTGCCCGGCGACTTCAATCCGGCCGCCGCGCTGCCGGTGTGGCCGGCGCTGGAGATGGTGCTGTTCCGCGTCACCGGGGTCAGCCTTGCGGCCGCGCGCGCGTTCACGGTCGTGGTCTTTGGGCTGATCCTGGTGTGCAGCGCCCTGCTGCTGCGGCGCTGGTCGAGTGCGTGGCGCGGCGGTGTAGTGGCTGGTCCAAGCGCGACTGCGGGACAACTTCAATCCTGGTCGCTGGCCCCGGCTGTTGCGGTGCTTCTGCTCGCGGTCAGCCCGTTCTGCTATGCATTTTCGCGGCTCGCGATCCTGGAGCCGATGCTGGTCCTGCTGACGCTTGTGGCGCTGCTCGCTGCGTCGGTGGCGGGCGCGGCCGGCGCGGAGGCATGTGGCCGGGAGCCCCTTTCGTGGATCGCGATGCGCAGGCCGGAGAATCTGCGCTGCATCGCGTGGACGATCGCGCTGGGCCTCCTGCTGTCCCTGATGGTCCTGACAAAGACCACCGGCGTTTTCCTGTTTCCCGCGATCTTCTGGATGCTGTGGGGATCGAGCGGGTACCGGCTGAGGCCTTTTCTGCCGGTGGCGCTGGTGGCTTGCGCGACCGGCGCGGTGTGCTGGGGCGCCTACTACGAGCTTTTGGTAAGGCCGCACTATCTGCTGGACTATCGCTATCTGTTCAGCGCGAATGCGTATACCGGTGTCACGCGGGCCACCTTCTGGCCGGTGCTTCAGGTAGCGGTGACCGATAGCGTGTGGATCGGGACGGCGCTCTCTCTGCTGGCGCTGGCCGCGGTGCTGGTCTCGCTGCCGGGGCTGTGCTTCCGGCGGTTTCGCCGCAATCCGCTGGCGGGTGCGTTGCTGCTGTGGGTCCTGGGATACGGCGCGTTTCTGGCGTACCACGACAATCCGCAGCCCCGCTACTACGTGGTGCTTGCGGTGCCGCTGACTTTGCTGGTGGCGATGGTCTTCGATGGGTTGCTGGGCAGCGCGCAGGGAGCTTGGAACGGGGACCGGGAAACATGGAGATGGGCCAGATGGCCGCTGGGGCTCGCAGCCGGCCTCTTCGCTGCGGGGCTGCTGTTCGCGGCGTTCAGCGGGGCGCGCCGGACGATCTCCTTTGTCCGCCATCCCGAGTACACCTGGATCGGCGCGGCTGGCCAGATCGCAGGGGTGATCGACCGGCAAGTGTCTGCCCATCCCGGCCAGTCCAGGCTGCTTTTATCGATCAGCGGCTCGGACATTTCGCTGATCACCGGCCTGCCGTCGATCTGCGACGACTTTGGCACCATGACCCTGCCCGACCGCGTGGCGGCCTACAAGCCAGGCTGGTTCGCGAGCTGGAACAACGTCGAGGACGACAAGATGGATGCGCTGACGCCGGCGTATCGCCTGGTGCGGGTCGCGGCGTTTCCGGCGTTCGATGACCCGGATCGAAATCTGCTGATCCTGTATCGCCTGGATGCGGTCGGGCCGCCGGGGCCAAAGGGTCGGCCGGGACGGCGGCGGTCCATGTCGGTGCCACCTCGGCTGCGAACCAGGGTGGGCGAGCAACCGAGCCCGGCGCAGCTGAAACACTAGGCACGTTGCGTGCGATATGTCAGCAGCAAGCGCTACGCCAGGCCGGTTGATTCTGCCTGCTGCTGGGCGTGGTAGCTGGAGCGGACGAGTGGCCCGGACTCGACGTGGCGGAAGCCCATGGCGAGGGCTTCGTGCTTCAGGAAGGCGAACTCATCTGGCGTGTAGAAGCGCTGCATGACGAGGTGGTCGCGGCTGGGGCGCAGATATTGCCCAATGGTGAGGATGTCGACCTGGCGCTCGGCCAGGTCGCGGAAGACGGCCAGCAGCTCGTGGATCTCCTCGCCCATGCCGACGATGATGCCGGTCTTGGTGACCTGGGCGTGTCCGGCTTCGGCGGCGATTTGCTTCGCTTGGCGCAGGAACTCGAGCGATCGCGCGTAACGGCCGCCGGACTTGGCGATCGCGTAGAGGCGCGGCACGGTCTCGATGTTGTGGTTCAGAATCTCGGGACGCGCGGCGACCACCATGCGCAGCGATTGGTCGTTGCCCTGGAAGTCCGGCGTGAGCACTTCGACGCGGCAGGCTGGCGACTGCTTGCGAATTTCCTCAATCACGGAGACGAAGGCGCGCGCTGCGCCCAGGTTGTCGTCGTCGCGATTGACGCTGGTGATGACGGCGTGGGCCAGGCCGAGCTGCGCGACCGCATAGGCCACGCGCCGCGGCTCGTCGAAGTCGATGGGCTCGGGCTTGCCCTTGGGCACCGCGCAGAAGCCGCAGCGGCGGGTGCAGAGGTTGCCCAGCATCATGAAGGTGGCGGACTTCTGGCTCCAGCATTCGCCCAGGTTGGGGCATTGGGCGCTCTCGCAGACCGTGTGCAGATGCAGATCGCGGGCCAGCTTCTTCAGGTTGTGGAAGGTCTCGCCACCGGGCGCGCGCGCCTTCAGCCACTCGGGCTTGCGCACAGCGCGGCGCGGCGCAAGGTCGATCTGGACGAGATCTGAATCGAGTGCTTGGGCAGCCGGCGGCGTCATTACTTAAATTGTATCGCTTGCGGTGGGGCCAGGGAGTTGCCCTGCCGGACGGGCCCACTGCGGGTGGGGCGGTCACTTCGTAGCGCGTATCGGGCTTCGCGCGGTGCTTCCGATGGTCGCAAGGCACGCCTAGCGCAGGCGGTCGCGCGTCTCCTGGCGGATGAGGTAGAGGAAGAAGAGCAGGCCAAAGAGGCCCTGAATCAGGAAGAAGCCGACGTGGGTCTTGGAGAAGTAGTAGAAGTAGCCGGTTGCGAAGAGGATGCATCCGGCGGAGACCAGCGCCCATCCCCACTTGCGCAGGCGCAGCAGTCCGAAGATGCCCGCGGCCAGCAGTGTGCACAGGATGAGAACGCCATGCCTGGCGAAGCCGGCTCCGTAGACGCCGGTGAGGGCGGCGTAGACGTTGACCATGGTCATGAACATCATGAACATGGCGATGGCGGCAATGCCGGGCAGCATCTGTCCTTTTACGGGTTGGGTGGTCTGGTTCATGGCTGGCCGGTTCAGAGAGGTCAGGGGTCATGACGTTGCACGTTCTACGTGTTACGTAAAACGAACAACGTACAACTTTGCTACAGCGTGTGCAGATAGGCCATCAGGTCGTCGCGTTCCTGCGGCGTCATAGCGTTGCCCAGGGCGGGCATCATGGGGCGGCCGTAGAGGATGGCGTCCAGCACGCGGTCGTCGTTGGCGGGCGCGCCGCTGTCCAGATACTGCTTCTTGAAGATGGCGCGCAGCGACTGGCCGTTCAGCGGGTCGTTGGTGCGGTCGTTATGGCATTGCGCGCAGTGCGCCTGGTAAACGTCGTGGCCGCGCGCCTGCTGCGGGTTCAGTTCGGAGAGTGGCGTGGGCGGCGGCAGTTTGGTGCATCCTACCGCGGCGGCGAACAGTAGAGCCATGCCCAGGCAGAGCATGGCTTTGGCGATGTGTCTCATAGCTGATATTGTCGCAGAACGCGACCCTTGAATCCCACAACGAAGAGCGACCAAGGATAAGAACGGATCAAGGCCACACTTTAGTTCGTTTTCAATCTGGTTCGTTCTTAATCCGCTCTTATCCGTGTTTATCCGCGGTTGCTTTTTGTCTTCACTCTGCGGCCTGGATGGCGGCGACGATCTTGTCCATCGTGTCGCGGTCGGAGTTGTCGCCGGGCAGGTGGTTGCCCACCAGGATGGAGAAGATGATGGTGCGTCCGCTGGCGGTGTCGAGGTAGCCGGAAAGCGCACGCCCCTCGCTATGGGTCCCGGTCTTGGCGAAGACGTGGCCTTTGAGCGGAGGTTTGGTGAAGCGGTCGGAGAGTGTGCCGTCCACGCCGCCGATGGGCAGCGAGGCCTTCCAGTCGGCGAACCAAGGCTGGGGCGCGCCGGTCTTGGGATCGTGGGCCGCGTAAGAGAGCAGCTTGGCGATGGCGCGCGGGGTGACGAGGTCGTAGCTGCTGAGGCCCGAGCCATCGAAGAAGACGAAGTCCCTAGGATCGATGCTCGCGTACATCAGGAAATGGCGGACCCATTGCACCCCATTGGCCGCCTCAGGCATACACTCCTTCGTATTTGCGATATTGCGAATCATCATCTCGGCGTGCAGGTTCTGGCTGAGTTTGTTGGTGAGCTTGACGTCCTCGGCCACGGGCGGGGAGATATGTGTCGCAAGTTCGGTGCGAACCTTCTGCGGTCCTCCTCCGAGGACGGTATAGGAACACTGGGCGTTCTCTGAATTTATGAAGTATCCCAGATCGGAAAATTTATGCAAGGCAGAGCTCGCCGGAACGTTGCGAAGTTCCGGGGCGTAGAGTGGGATCGGGGCCTGTGATTTGGACAGAAACGGTGCGCTATCCCCTGGATCCCAGTGGTCTGTGTTTACCCCTCCCTTTACCTGTACTCCGCGCTTCTCTAGGGCGGTCTTCAAGGCAAGCGCAGCGTACTCCGCGGGGACTTTGATCGCAACCTCTTCATGCACGGGGCCGGGCTTCGTCGCGACGTGGCCAGTGATGCTTAGCTCTTTCGATCCCGGTGCCCGCTCAAACAGCACCGAATCATCGCCAAAGTCATCGCGCTTATATACACGGCGCTCTCCGGTGTAGTAAGGCAGGTCGGGGCTCAGGCGGATCTCTGCAAACTCGCCGTCCTTTGTGGCAGCTCCTGGAGCAATGGTTACATCAATCTGGTTGTCATGGATCGTTAAGGCGCTGACCGGCGCTCCATAGCCCCAGAGCAGGTCGTCGTGCGACCAACCCTGCGGATAGGGGTCATAGGCAAAATAGCTGTCATCGCCAATTACATCGCCATCGATCTCTTTCACTCCCTTCGCTACGACCTGATCCGCCAGTTCATCAATTGCGGCAAGCGGGGAAGGCGGTGTTGTGGCATCCTTCGCCGGGCGCTGTGATGGCGGAAGATATGGAAAGCGCGAACTCGCAAAATTCGCGTCTCCGCCACCTCGCAAAATGAGATCGCCGTGAAGGACTCCGTCTGGCGCGATTGTTCCTTCGGCAATCACTTTGGTCTGAAAGGTCCTTGTGGGCCCAAGGAGGGCCAGGGCGGCGGCAGTGGTGAAGAGCTTAGCGTTGCTATCGGGCTGGAAGAGCTGGGCCTCGTTGAGGCCGTAAAGAGGCGTACCGTCGAGGGTGGTCACCATAATGCCCCAGTGGTCGTGCGCGACGGCGGGCTGGGCTACCCGCGCGGCGATCTGGGCAGCGAGCGGCGAGGTTGCTGGGGCGGGCGGTGGGATGGCCTGCGCAGTCGCAAGGCTGCGCACGGACATGAGAGCTGCGAGGCAAGCGGCTGCCCGGAGGGTCTGACCGTTCATGGGCGAAGTCTAGCACCACCGGCGCGTGGACTGATAGACTTGTAGGGTTGCGCCGATGGCTGGCGCAGGCCATGCTCCCCACATCGCGCAAGCCTCGAAAACAGGTTGGCGCAAGCTTGCAGAAGACCGGCGGGAGCACAAAGGAAGATCGGACACAGTGGACCAGCAGACCAAAGCAGCTCTGAAGCAGGATAAGTTTGTCAGCACCACCACACACGGCCTTGAATGGGCCAAGGAGAACCGCCAGTCGGTACTCTTCAACGGCGGGATCGTGCTTGCGGCGATTCTGATTGCGGTACTCGGCGCGGTGATCTACAACAGCCGTTCGGAGGCTGCGTCGGTGGCCTTCGGCGCGGCGATGCAGACCTACCAGACGCCGCTGGCGCCTCCCGGCGAGGCGGTGCCGCCGGGGGTGAAGACTTATACCTCGATTGCGGAACGGGCCAAGGCGGCCAACGCGCAGTTCCTGGATGTGGCGAGCCGGTACGGCTTGACGCCCGCGGGCAGGAACGCACGCTACTTTGCCGGTCTGACCTACATCGAAGAGAGCCAAAACCAGCAGGCGGAGGATACGCTGAAGAAAGTGGCTGGAAGCTGGGACAGCAACCTGGCCTCGCTGGGCAAGTTTGCCCTGGCCCATCTTTATCACGACACGGGCCGCGATCCCGAGGCGGTCGACCTGTACAACCAACTGACGGCGAAGCCCACGACTGCGATCCCCGCCGGGGTGGCGCAGCTTGCGCTGGCCGATATGTACAGTGCGGAGGGCAGGACCGACGCGGCCAAGAAGATCTACGCTAACCTGAAGCAGGACGACCCCAAGGGCGCGGCGGGCGCGCTGGCGGCGGAGAAGCTGAACGGACCCGCCACCGGCCAGCCGGGCGCACCTCCGCAGTAGGGCTTTTCGCTAGCTGTGTTCCTTGGAATCGGTATCGGAGTGCAGGCGGACGGCCTCGGCCTGGTCGCTGACGACCAAATCTTTCTCCTTGAAGATGGAAGCAGCCTTCGAGCGGACGGCTTCCACGGTCTTCCACTGGTCCTTGGCGCGCGGCTCGGGAATCCATCCGGGGAGCGACATGCCGAGGTAGTCGGCGAGCGCCTGGGCGTGGGGTTCGTAGAGCGCGCGGAGAGCATGCAGGCGGGCGGGGGCCTCGGGATCGCCGCATAGGCGCAGGCCGGTCTCCTGCATCGAATCGCACAGGCGGTCAAAGGTTTGCGGAGGCAGGCGGTCCACGCCGCCGCGCGCCAGCCACTTCGACTCCTCCCGCTCCAGGCGGAAGACATGGCCCAGATCGACCAGCGCGTGGCGCGCCATGGCGAAGGTCAACTGGGCCTGGCGCGACGCGGTTCCAGGCACGACCGAGATCAGCAGGGCGCAGCTATCCAACATCGCTGTCAGCGCGGAGAGCCAGCTCTGGTTGTCGTGCTGGGAGCGGTAGTAGCAGAGAATCGGGTAGGAGATGTGCGATTCGAGGATCTCGGCAGACCAGCGCTCCCACTCGATCAGCAGGACGACGAGTGCCTCCTGTCCGCCGGGAAAGGCGTGGCGGCGGAGCAGTTCGGTGGAGGTGGGCGGCGACCCGGCGCGGGCGTCGAGCAGCGCCACACTGACCTCGCGACGGGAGAATGAGTTGTAGAGGACGGGAACATATCCGATGACGAGAGCGACGAAGCCGAGACCGGTGCCGGACTCGATGACGATGAGGGCGCGCGCGGCGAAGCTGCGGGGAAGGACGTCGCCGATGCCGAGGGTGAACAGGGTGGTGCCACTGACGTAGAGGTCGGTGCGCAGGCGGGCGAGGGCGGTGGCGTCGGCCATGGTGTCGGCAAACGGGGTGCGCAGTCCGAAGAAGAGCAGGCCAAAGCCGGTGACCAGCAGCAGCGCCCAGACCATCAGCAGGAGCAGCAGCGAGCCGGGGCCGAAGACGCTGTAGATCTGCTCGCGGACCTTGGGGTTGCGGGCGTGCCGGGCGAGCGCGGCCCAAGGGGTCCAGGTGACGATGTAGAAGAGAGGGGTGATGCGGAACCGGCCGGTGGGGCGGCGGGGTAGGATGATGGTCTGGAAGGCGTCGACCACCGCGCTGAGGCAGAAGAGGAGACCGGCGATCAGGGCGGCGATGCGCATAGTTCATTCTAACGGGGTGAGTGGGGTGAGAGGTGGCGGGGTGCGATTGGGGTAGACTTAGGGCTAGTGCTGAACAAGCTGATTTTCGCCAATCTTACCCACCGGCCGGTGCGCACGCTGTTGAGCGTGCTGGCAATTGCGGTGGAGGTGACCATGATCCTGACGCTGGTGGGCGTGAGTCATGGGACGATCGACTCGACCAAGAACCGGGCCAAGGCGGTTGGCGCGGATATAATGGTGCGGCCGAGGGGAACTTCGGTAATTTCCAGCCTGAGCGGCGCGCCGATGAGCGACAAGTATCTCGGGTTGTTGTTGCAGCAGCCGCACGTGACTGCAGTTACGGGCGTGGTGGTGCAGTCGCTGCAGTTTCCCGACTCGGTCTTCGGAATCGACTTCGCGGCGTTCAGCAAGATGAGCGGTGGGTTCCGGTATCTGAAGGGCCACGATCCGGTTAACGACGACGACATGATTGTGGACGAGGATTACGCGCAGAAGTACCACCTTCATGTGGGTAGCGGGGTCAATCTGATCGCGAATCAGTGGCACATCTCCGGAATCGTCCAAAGCGGGCAAGCAGCTCGCATCGGCGTAAAGCTGAAGACGCTGCAGGAGCTCGAAGGCACTCCCGGCCACCTGACGATGATTTATGTGAAGCTGGACGATCCGGGACTGGCGGACCAGGTGGCGGAGCAACTAAAGTCGCCGCTGAATGACGACCAGATCTACTCGTTGAATGCATTGTTAGCTGCGTATGACGTCAGCAACATCGGGATGCTGCGGGACTTCATCGATGTGGTGATTCTTGTGGCGATGGTTGTGGGCTTCATTGTGGTTTTTATGGCGATGTATACGGCGGTACTGGAGCGGACGCGTGAGATCGGAATTATCAAGGCGGTGGGGGGGAGCTCGGGGCTGGTGCTGAGCATTCTGCTGCGCGAGACGCTGCTGCTGGCGGTGGGCGGGACGCTGTTGGGGATTGGGCTGACGTATGGATCGCAGTGGATGATGAAGCACTTTGAGCCGGGCAGCCTGGTGCAGGAGACGGTGTACGCGTGGTGGCCGGTTGCGGGCGCGATTGCAATTGTGGGCGCGCTGCTGGGCGCGGTGGTGCCGGGGATCAAAGCGGTGAAGCAGGACGTGACCGAGGCGCTGTCTTATGAGTGAGGGCGCGGGGGCGACGGCAGAGCCGATGATTCGGGTGCGCGGGCTGACCAAGGTCTATCACGTTGGCGATGTGGACGTGCAGGCGCTGCGCGGGGTCGACCTGGACATTGCGCGCGGCGAGTTTGTGGCGATTGTGGGCGCGTCAGGCTCAGGCAAGTCAACGCTGTTCCACATTCTGGGGGGGTTGACGCCTCCCACCGCGGGGACGGTGGTAATCGACGGGAAAAGCATGGCCGGGATGAACAACCAGCAGAGGACCGAGCTGCGCAAGACGACCGTGGGCTTCGTCTTCCAGAAGTACAACCTGCTGCCGACCTTGTCGGCGGAGGACAACATCAAGATTGTGGAGTACATTGGCGGGCGTTCCACTATGTTCACGCCGGAGTTTGAGGAAGTGCTGAAGCTGCTGGGGATTACCGACCGGATGAAGCACAGGCCGCGGGCGCTGTCGGGAGGCCAGCAGCAGCGAGTGGCCATCGCACGGGCGATCGTGAACCAGCCGGCGATCCTGCTGGCGGACGAGCCTACGGGCAACCTGGACAGCCAGAACTCGGCCGCCGTGCTAGGGGTGATCAAAGACCTGAACCAACGCCTGGGGCAGACGATCCTGATGATCACGCACGACCCGGATGCGGCTGCGTATGCCAGCCGGACCGTGCATATCCGCGATGGGCAGATTGTGGGAGACGGGTCAATCTAGAGCAGTTTTCCTGTTGCTGTGAAGCGGACAATTTCGTGGAGTGCCGTTTTCCTTGGGAGAAAACGGCGATGAGTTCAGAGGTCCACCTCTACACCTGCAGGAAAACTGCTCTAGTCGACCGCCTGGAACGAAATGTGCGCCTGCCGACCCACAAGCGGGCGGCGAGACCGATAAACGGCGCGCGGAAACTTAGTTGCCGCGTGTTTCGTCTAGGGAAGGATAGCTTCGACGCGAAATAGTTGAGTGAGGGAACCTGAAGTCGGGCCTTTCGAAGGCGTTGAAGCGGAAGCGAACCTTGTCTGAAATGCAATCAGCCCCGCGGATTTGCGATGGAGACCGGCGCTCTCGCTGGCCAGCACAGGCACTCACCCATTACAATCAAGGGAACAAGAACAAACCGCAATAACGCGTTCTGGCATTTGCACAACGCGCCTACCGAAGGAGAATTGCCGCGCCATGAAATTGACTGCACGTATTCCGCTTTTGGTCGCACTGCTGGTTTTACTCGGGACAGTGACTGGGTGTGACTTCTTGAAGTCGCGCGACCAACTGACCAAGGGTGTTGCGGCGTTCAAGGGCGCCCAGTACGAGCAGGCGGCGAACTTCTTTGAGAATGCGGTGAAGCTCGATCCGACGAATCAGACCGCCAAGCTGTACCTGGCAACCACGTACGCCTCGCAGGTGGTGCCGAACCTGGATACGCCGGAGAATCTTGCGCTGGCGGAGAAGGCGATCAACGGGTTCAACGCTGTGCTGGCGAAGGACCCCAACGACTTGGATGCGCTGAAGCAGATCGCGTCGATCAACCGCAACATCAAGAAGTTCGACGTGGCCAAGGAATACGAGCTGAAGGTGATCGCGGTCGCGCCCAACGATCCAGAGGCGTATTACATTGTTGGCTTCGTGGACTGGACGCTGGCGTATAGGAATGCAGTCACGATCCTGGCGGCGGATGGCTTGACCGATGCGGGCGACGGCAATCCCAAGATGACCAAGGGCGCATGCGCCAAGATTCAGGCGGCTAACGCGCCGCTGGTAAGCGAGGGCATCGAATACTTGGACAAGGCGGTCGCGCTGAACCCGACCTATGACGATGCCATGCAGTACCTCCAGCTCACCTACCGGCGCAAGGCCGACCTGGACTGCGGCAATAACGCGGCCCGGCTGGCCGATATGGCGCAGGTAGACCAGTGGTCAACGAAGGCTATGGGCGCGCGCAAGACGAATGAGCTGAATAAGGAAAAGAAGGAGGGCGGCGGCGTCACGATGTAGTGGCCGTTTGCCTCTGGCAACAGAAAAAGCCTCCCGGCATGGGAGGCTTTTCTATTGCGTTGCGAGGATGGATCGAGGCAGCGATGGGACTCTGCTTTATCCGTTCCAGCGTTTGAAGACCAGTGAACCGTTGGTGCCGCCGAACCCGAATGAGTTCGACAGCGCATGATCGATCTTCGCCGGTCGAGGCGTGTTGGGGACGTAGTTCAGACGGCACTGCGGATCCAACTCGACCAGGTTGGTGGTAGGCGGAGCGATCTGCTGGAGCATGGCCATGATGGTGATGCCGGCCTCCAGGCCGCCGGCGCCGCCCAGCAGGTGGCCGGTCATGGACTTGGTCGAACTGACCAGCAGCTGCTGGTTGAGCGCTCGCTCGCCGAAGACATTCTCGATGGCTTTGGACTCGAGCGCATCGCCGAGCGGGGTCGAGGTGGCGTGGGCGTTGACGTAGTCGATGGTGTCGGGCGAGATACCGGCGACGCGGAGGGCGGAACTCATGGCGCGGAAACAGCCTTCGCCCTCGGGCGCCATGCCGGTCATGTGGAAGGCATCGGCGGACATGCCGTAGCCGATGATCTCGGCCAGGATATGCGCTCCGCGAGCACGCGCGAGCTCCAACTCTTCCAGGATGAGAATGCCGGCGCCTTCGCCCACCACAAAGCCGTCGCGGTCTTTGTCGAACGGGCGGCAGGCGTGGGTGGGGTCGTCGTTGCGGGTGGAGAGGGCCTTCATGGCGGCAAACCCGGCGACCCCCAGCGGGGTGATGGAGGCCTCGGTGCCGCCCGCGATCATGGCGTCGGCGTCGCCGCGCTCGATGATGCGGAAAGCATCCCCGATGGAGTGCGCGGAGGAGGTGCAGGCGGTTGCCGTGGCCTCGTTGGGGCCGCGCGCGCCAAAGCGGATGGAGACGTGACCGGCAGCGAGGTTGATGATGGAACCGGGAATGAAGAAGGGCGAAATCTTGCGCGGGCCGCCCTTGAGCAGGTTGATGTGCTCCCGCTCGATGACGTCGAAGCCGCCGATGCCGGAGCCGATATGGACGCCGATGCGGTCGCGGTTGGATTCGTCGATCTTCAGGCCGGAGTGGTCCATCGCCTCCTGCGAGGCGGCGATGGCGAAGTGGATGAAGCGGCCCATCTTGCGGGACTCTTTTTTATCGATGAAAAGGAGCGGGTCGAAGTCCTTCACCTCGGCAGCGAACCGCACCGGATGTCCGGTGAGGTCGAATGCCTTGATCTCGGCCATGCCGCTGCGGCCGGCGAGCAGGCCTTCCCAGACTTCACTAGCGGTCTTGCCCACTCCGCAGACAAGGCCCAGGCCGGTGACGACGACTCGCCGCCGCGGTTGCTGCATCGCTTCTGCTTCGTTCATTGCTACTTGGAACCCTTCTGCGTCTTTTCGATGTAGTCGACGGCGTCCTTGACAGTCTTGATCTTCTCGGCGTCTTCGTCGGGAATCTGGATGTCGAAGGCCTCTTCAAACTGCATGACCAGTTCGACGACGTCAAGCGAGTCGGCCCCGAGGTCTTCCTGGAAGCTGGCGCCGGGGGTCACTTCGGCCTCATCCACCTGAAGCTGCTCGACGATTATCTGTTTTACCTTTTCATCTACTGCTGCCATTTCGTTCTCCTGTTTTGCCTTCTGTTTCAAATCCGGACGGGGGCCGGGCGGTGCGCCATCGCGATGCGCCAAATGTATGCGCAAGATTCAAGGATACCGAGCGCCTAACAGAGTGTAAAGCAAAGCGGGGGGCGAATGCTGTCACGGGCGTAAGTGCCGGATATCATTCTTCGTCTTCGGCGGCTGCAAGGGACAGTGCCGGGGTGGTGAAGTCCGCGAATTCGAGTGGCACCGTGGACGGGACGGTCGGATCGGAAACGTCGCGCAGGGTGCGGTTAATGGCCCGAGTGCGTACACCCACCTCGCCGAGGGACTTCTGGATCTTGCCGACATCGCCTTCGACCTTGTCCATGAGCTTCCCGAACTTGCCAAACTCCTGCTTCGCCGACTCGAGGACCTTCCAGACCTCGTCGCCCTTCTCCTGCAAAGCCAGCATGTGGAAGCCCATTTGGAAGCTGGTCAGAATCGCGGAGAGCGTGGTGGGGCCCGCGATGGTGACATGGCAGTGGGACTGAATCTCGGACTGAAGGGCCTCGCGGCTAATGACCTCTGCGTAAAGGCCTTCCGTCGGCAGAAACATGATGGCGTATGGCGTGGTGATGGGAGGATTGATGTACTTGGCGCAGATTTTTTCCGCCTGGGTGCGCAAGGCGCTTTCGAAGGCCCTGCCTTCGCGCGCGATATCCTCGGGGACATTCGCTGCGTAAGCGGCCTCAAGTCGTTCCCAGTCTTCCTTGGGAAACTTGGCGTCAATGGGCATAAGGCGTTCCCCGGCGCTGGTTGGAAAGCGGATTGCGAATTCGACACGCTCCAGGGAGCCGGGCTGAACCACAGCGTTCTCAATGAATTGTCCGGGGGCGAGCATCTGGCGCAGGAGCATGCCGAGCTGGACTTCAGCAAATCCTCCGCGCGATTTTACGTTTGTGAAGATGCGGGAAAGGTCGTCGACCCCCGCCGAGAGTTTGCTCATCTCACCCAATCCGGCGTGGACCTTGCTAAGCTGGTCGGTTACCTGACCGAAGCTCTCGGTGAGGCGTGTTTGCAGCGTGGCGTGGAGCTTTTCATCGACGGTAGCGCGCATCTCTTCGAGTTTGGCCGTGTTGTCGGCGTTAAGTTTGCCGAGGCCATTTTCGACGGATGCGCGGAGCCGCTCCTGAAGCGCGGTGTTGCTGCTTGTCAACTCAGTGAGTTTAGCGTTCAGGGACTCGCGGAGTGCTGTGTGCTGAGCGCCCGATTCCGTCGTGAACGCGGACAGGCGCTGGGCGAGACTATCCATTTGTGCTTCGACTGCGCGGCGAAGTTGGTCGCTGGAGGTCTTGTTGTCTTCGCGGAAGCTGTTGAGGTCGGATTTCAGGGTTTGCCCGATAGCGGTAATGTTGGTGGCTATCTCTGTACGTAGCGTGCCAAAGTCGGTAGCATTCGCCTCGCGGGTGCGGCGAGCTTCTTCGGCGATTTCGTTGCGCATCTGGGCGAGCGATTCACGCACAAAGTCCGCCCGGGCATCAAGACGTGTGATCTGGTCTGGCAGTTGAGCCAAGCGAGGATCTTGGGCTGACGTCGCCGGTTTGCGGAGGATCAGCGCGAGGAGCGCGAACAGAACGGCGAGTTGAAGGGCCAGGATGGCGATGAGCATTCGATTTTCCTTCGCCTTTGAGGATAGCACTCACGGAAGGGTGGAAATCGAGGCGCTGGCTGTGGGAATTCACTCTCCGGCGGCGAGGATGCGGTCGGCGATGGCGGCGGCCTGGCGGGCGGGGAGGACGTCGTGGACGCGCACGATGTGGGCTCCGGCGAGGATGGCCGCTGTGTTGGCGACGGTGGTGGGGAGTTCCCGCGCCCACATCTCAGAAGCGAGATATGGGGCATCTGGCTCTTTCTCAGGGGCGGGCTGTGGGGCACCCGGGTTCCTGGCTGGCCGAGCGCTTGCGGTGCGGTTGAGGAAGCTCTTGCGCGACACGCCGGCGAGCAGTGGGAATCCGAGGGTGTGGAGAGCATCAAACTGCGCGAGCAGCGGGTAGTTCTCGGCGAAGGCCTTGCCGAAGCCGAAGCCCGGGTCGAGGGCGATGGAATCGCGGGCAACGCCGGCGGCAAGCGCAGCCTGTGCGCGCTCCCGGAGATCGCCGAGGACGAGCGGAAGGACCTCATCCGTCGCGAGCGGAGGCAGCGTGCGCCACTGCTGCGGGCGGCCGCGAGTGTGCATCAGGATGGCGCCGCAGCCCAGCGCGGCGCAGGTCGCGGACATGGCCGCGTCCCAGAGATGTCCGCTGACATCGTTGACAATCTCGGCGCCGGCCTCGATGGCAAGGCGAGCGGTCTCGGCGTGGTAGGTGTCGATGGAGAGGACCGCTTCAGGCCGAGCGGCGAGGACCGCCCGCAGCACCGGCAGCACTCGAGCTTGCTCCTCCTCCGGACTGATAGCGATTGAATTGGGCCGCGTCGATTCCCCGCCCAGATCGAGGATGTCCGCGCCTTGATCGAGCATCTCGAGCCCGTGTCCGAGGCCGGCGCCGGGCGAGAGAAACTGGCCGCCGTCGGAGAAGGAGTCCGGCGTAACGTTGAGGATGCCCATGATGAGCGTGCGGGTGCCGAGCGAAAGAGTGCGGCGTTGCAGGCGCCACTCGAAGTGCGGACGAACGGCAAAGGGCATGGGGTCTCCAAACCACGGATACCGCTGACGGGCGAACGGCACGCGGCTACAGACAACGATATAACTCCCCTTGAATGTCGGCTGGGCGACTTATGGATTTCGCAGTATCAAAATCCCATTATTCCTGTTCAAGTTTCTTCACTTCTGCTTTCCGCGTTCCCGCGCGATAGGGCATAATTTGGAGAGACCACGCATCACCTGCTTTTAGGCCGAATCTGGCCACCCTAGGCCGCCAAAAGAGCGACCAGGGCCCGGAGGCATTATGAACGTCACATTTCTGCCCGATCTTTCTGCCCTCGCAATCCTGATCGTCATTCTGGCGATGGTTCGCCGGCGTCACTCCGACGCGCGCGCCGACGCCTGGCTGCTGGGCCTCTCCTTCACGCTGATTGAGTCGATCGCACACACGTTCTATGCGGCGCAGGGCGTCCCCAACCCGGCGCTTCACGTCATCGTGCTGGACTGCTACGTACTGGCTGGGCTGGTGTTCAACTGGGCGGCCGGAGACCAGCAAGTCGGACGTACCACACGGTTGACTTACCTTGGGCTCAACGGTCTGCCGTTGCTGGCTCTGACCTCCATCTATGGCTTGAACCTGCGTATCTCCGGCGCGTACGTGCCGGCGGTTGCGTTCGGCCTGGTTGCCGGCGTGGCCAGTTCTCTCATTTTGCGCCGCAGTTGGCGCTACGCAGTTCTCTGTGCGTTGGGATGGACCGCGATCGGCGTGCTCGTCGCCAATCAGAACTTCCGCTCAGCGGTCTACTGGAGCCTGGGCTGCGTCTATGCGATTGCTGCGTTGAACTTCTTCCGCAGGCTCGAACGCGGGAGCACGGGTAAGCTGGCGATCGTGACGGGTTTTTCGGTCTGGGCCTTGTTCTTCTTTACTCATCCGTGGATCATGGATCACGCCGCGGGCAGCGCCGACATCGCCTCGCACGTGTGGAACATGCAGAAGTCGCTGATCTCCATCGGCATGATCCTGGTGATGCTGGAGCAGCAGCTATCGAACAGCGAGTGGCTGGCGCTGCACGACGAGCTGACCGGCCTGCCCAACCGCCGCCTGTTCGCGTCCAAGCTGACCAATGCGATCGAGCACTCGGATCGCTGCAAGAGCAGCCTGGCCCTGGTGGTGCTCGACCTCGACGACTTCAAACTGATCAACGATTCCCTGGGTCATGTTGCGGGCGACCACGTGCTGCGTGAGGTCTCGGCCACGCTGCGCAAGAGCGTTCGGGTTACCGACACCGTGGCCCGGCTGGGCGGCGATGAGTTCATCATCGTGGTCACCGACATGCCCAACGCCACCGCGGTGGAGCGCTTCACGGAGTCCATCCGGCAGGCGATCGAGCGCCCCATCCTGGTCAACGACCAGCCCATGACGGTGAACGCAAGTTTCGGATTCGCCATGTATCCCAGCGACGCCAAGGACGCGACCAAGTTGTTGCGGCTCGCCGACCAGCGCATGTACTTCCTCAAGAAGAGGCCGGTGCGGGCGGCGCAGATCGGGAATGGGGTTGTTGCTTCTGCTTAGAGCAGATGAAGCGTGGCGGAATCGGACACGCCGGCGAAGTACTTTTGGATCGCCTGTTGGAAGACATCTTCAGTCTCAGTGGGAGCGACCGCGGCGAAGAGCGTCACCGACGAGCGGAACTTGAGGTCGTCCGGGTAGCCGAAGATCTCGGCGATGGTGCGGTTGGGGATTTGGTTGACGAGGCCGGTGCATTCGCGCAGGCGCGGGCCGAGGGTGGGGTGGGCGAGGTAAGCTTCGGCCTCCGCGCGTCCGGAGATGGCAAAAAGGCGCGCCATCTCGCTTGACCCGAGGCCGGCGATCTGGGGAAAGATGAACCACATCCAGTGGCTGCGCTTGCGGCCTCCGCGCAGCTCGGCCAGCACCTGATCGAAGGCGGGCGCCTGTGCATCGAGGAAGCGGTGAAGGTTGTAAGGATCGGATGCAGGATCGGTCATGCGACAACCTCCTTCGCTGCGATTCTAAGCCGAGCCGTGCAGCGCGGATGGCGGTGCCGCTCAGGCGAAGATGACCGTCTTGTTGGCGTAGCTCAGGATGCGGTGGCCGAGGTGCCACTGCACCGCGCGCGAGAGTACCATGCGCTCCAGGTCGCGGCCCTTCTGGATGAGCGATGGTAGCTGGTCGTTCTGCGAGATGCGGGCGACGTCCTGCTCGATGATGGGGCCTTCGTCCAGCGTCTCGGTGACATAGTGGCTGGT
>Ga0182013_10001089_pt1 | contig 37644 bp, 32 predicted proteins | sample 612S2MmetaG_FD_120487 | JGI IMG/M metagenome (GOLD analysis project Ga0182013, IMG submission 120487) | Permafrost microbial communities from Stordalen Mire, Sweden - 612S2M metaG | ecosystem: Environmental > Terrestrial > Soil > Wetlands > Permafrost | place: Sweden: Stordalen | collected... | reverse complement strand
GCAAAAAAATAAACAACTCAGCCTACTTCATAATATTTTATGCTTTTCTATTACACAAGACATTGTTGAATGTCTATATTTGAGGGTGAGTAGTTACAAAACCAGAAATTCAATTCTTGCAGGCATTATTTTGTGTTTTGCTCAAAATCATAATACGCCTCTTTATAAACCAGAAAGCTAATGGGTAAAAAAGCAAGTGCAAGCAGCCAGGTAAAACCAAAAAGTGTTACAAAGAAAGTTGCCAAACCAATAGCAAACAGAAATGAGTTAAAACTTTCCTGGTTAAAACCGCGTGTAAACAGCATAGCATAAAGCAGCATGGGAAGCGCCAGTGCGTACATGATATACACGGGCAATTGCCACAAAATATGAAAGCGCAGGCAATAGGCCGTAAGTAATAATATTTCCGGTATTAAAAGAATAAGTACCAGCCAGAATATATTGAGATATCGTTTATATACCGGCGTTGGAAAGTTGCGGGTAAAGCTTAAATACATTGTTTCGAAACTCCAAACCTGGTATAATAACACGCCCTGTGCCGGTATGCTGATTGCCATGGCAACCTGCATCCAGCGGATATCGTAATTAAATGAGGCCCACTCATAATGCGCCCCATAAAGTACTGCGCATGAAAAAAGTTTGGTGCCAATAACCACTACTTTGTTATCATACGTAATTTGCCGCAACATGATAGACAACATGCCCGGTTTAAGCTGTATGGCAGGTAACAGATTTTGCAGGTTTAAAATCGGGTTGCGGTGAATATTGACTAAGCGGTAGCAGACGATTGCCACGGTAATAACAATGTTGAACAACAGGCCAGCTATACCCAGTAAAACCGGGATGTAATGTGCCTGCTTAATACCTATAACAACACCAATGCCCCCATAAATAAGAACGGGCGCATTTATTTGTATGGCGCCCCAGCAAAGGGCTTTCAGCAAATTGGCCGGCCGGGCGCTGTTGGCAATAAACAGAAATGCGAACTCCGGTTTGCCAAGCGTATTGAGCATATAGCGTAAGCCGTTAAGCGAATACAATAACCACACCAGCCAGATACAGCTTAAAGTAAACGGCGATGAAAATGCGGTAGCCAAAATGGTATAATGCAGGCGCACAATGGTGCCTCCATCGGCCATGCCGGTGCCGGCCAGTAAAAGGAAAAGAAACAGGAGTAAATGCGCCTGGTAAAAGCGTTGAACAAAGGACTTATTAAACACCTGTATTAACCAATGCATGTAAATGTTTTATCTGCCAGCTGCAGGGTTTTATAATGGCCTATGCGCTCATAATCCAGGGGCTGATGAGATGATATGAGGAAGGTAATTTCCCTTTCCTGGTGCCATTGTTTTACCAGAGCGTAAATTTTGGGAAGAAAGGTATCTTCAATAGTTATCAGCGGTTCATCCAGCAAAATAATTTTGGGTTGCCCTATAAACGCCAGTAATACTGAAAGTTTTTTGAGCATACCGCTGCTATAAGTTCCAATGGGGTTTTGCACAAAACTTTTAATGCCGAAATAGTTTATCAGTTCACCGGCGGCTTTCATATCGCCCTCTTTTGAATCAACGTAAAATGAAATAAGCTCGAAGCCGGTTAAAAATGCCGGCAATACCGGTTCGGCTTCGGCATAATTGATAAGCCTGCGATAGGCAGTAACATTTTGCCGAAGGCTGGTTCCATCTATTTCAACACTGCCTTTACACGGAATAATACCCGATATAGACCTGAAGAACGAAGTTTTACCGGCACCGTTAGGCCCTTTTACCCAATAAATGCCCGGGGCAACCGATAGCTCTTTAATATCCAGCACTAACTGGTCGTTATATTTTTTAATAAAATCTTTAATTACAAGCATACCTGTGTTTGTTGAAAATAAAGATAGATTTTTTTGGGAGGCTTAGTGCTGATAAGAGATTTTGTAAAGTCAGTAAATCCAACCGCAATTTTTATTTAACCTCATTTTAAATGAACCGATGCATGGCCGTAAATTCAGTTGGTATGACTTTGTGCATGGCATGATTCACCACGACATTTACCACCCGGCGCAAATCGCAATTCTGAAGAAATAAACGGGCATTTCAGTAACATTTAAAGGGAGGCGACTATTATCCAATCTGGGTACTAACTACCCATGGGAACTGCTCCAGCCATTTTACGCGGTGAAGGCGTATTTTTTCCTGTTTCCATACGGGAAAGTCCGCAGCCAGTTGGTTGGCTGAATCCAGGGTCAGGTTTTTGATATGATACAGGTTTTTGACGTTACGCAGTTGCAGTTGTTCGTGGAAGAACTCAGATATGTAATCAACAAATGTAGCATCGGGCATTTCAATGCTTAATGCCAGTGTGTAACCCGCCAGGCTGCTTTGTTGCAGGCATAGTTGAATATATTCGGATGTTTTTTCGCGTACCCAAACTGCATAATAATCCGGCCTTTGGGGATGCGTTAAAAAATGGGCGTATTGTTTGCCATCTTGTTCCAGGTTTGCGGGTTGTTCGGTAATATCCTGCATGGCTTTAAGGTTTTACCAGCGAATGAACGCAATCCCTGAAATTATTTAGTATACACTTATAAACATATTTACCATTTTATGAGTATGTCATATTTGTTGAACACCCCGGGTTGCAATAAAAGCACCCCGGCATGGGCTAAAGACGTTTAGGCATTGAAAACCGGCGGAGTTGGTATAATTTGGGAATTACCCCTTATTTTAGTGGCAGATAAACATATCAATATGTCGCACTTACTGCCCGATGATATCAGCCTTTACCGGAGGTGGTTGTTTAATGTTTTAATGCTGGGCGGACGCTACCTTATTTTTGCCGGCACTCTGTATCTGATTTATTATGTTATTAAGCGTAAAGACTGGTTTTATGCAAAAATTCAACAGAAATATCCTGAGCGGAAACAGATATTAACCGAAGTAAAATATTCGGTGCTTAGTTTTTTTGTTTTTGCAACGGTGCTGGTGTTAATGCGGATGGCCAGTATGTATGGAATTCTTACCAGCCAGGTATACCATAAATTTTCAGACCATAGCGTAGCTTATTTTACAGGCACAACCATTTTCATCATCTTTTTTCACGATACTTATTTTTACTGGGCACACCGCTTAATGCACCATCCCCTTTTGTATGAGCGGGTGCATAAGGTGCACCATCTTTCAAAAGACCCCACTCCATGGGCTTCTTTCGCTTTTCATCCCATTGAAGCAGTGTTGGAGATAGGCTTTGTGCCCATACTTATTTTTACTATTCCGCTGCACATTAGCTCATTGTTTTTCCTTTCTATGTGGCAGATATCCTTTAATGTGATGGGGCATTTGGGATATGAGATATTTCCGCGCAAAATGATGCAAAACCCGGTGTTTAAATGGATGAATACTTCAACTAACCATAACATGCATCATAAGTTTGTAAAGTGCAATTATGGGCTGTATTTTAATATCTGGGATATTTTGATGAACACTAACCACGCTAAATACTACGCCACTTTTGATGAGGTAACAGCCCGCAGGGATGCGGGACAAAAAACAGTTAGCGAAAGCCAGGATTTTGTCCCGGAACTGGAATTGGAAACAACGGGCGCTAACAGTTAAAAAGTTGCCCCTCAGTAAAGTGCCTAGCCTTTGCTCAATTTGTGTTAACACCTGGAATTACTCGGTAATAGCGCTAAATTGCGCGCTGTTTTCCTAACGTTGCATTTACAATTTGCGCGATACTAAAAATTTAATGAAATGAAAAATTTACAACTCGAAAAACTGAAACAGGATACTGCGCCCCTGAGGCAGCAACTGGTTGAGCACCCTGTATACAAATCAGTTAAAAGCCTGGCCGATTTACGGGTGTTTATGGAGCATCATGTATTTGCAGTATGGGATTTTATGTCGCTGCTTAAATCGTTACAAATACAGCTTACCTGTGTTACGCTGCCATGGGTGCCTAAAGGCAATGCGGCGGTGCGATACCTGATAAATGAGATTGTAACGGGTGAAGAAAGCGATGTAGACAATAACGGAGAAAGGCTCAGCCATTTTGAAATATACCTGAACGCTATGAAACAGGCCGGTAGTAATACCGGGGCCATTCAGGCTTTTTTGGCGGAGATAAATGCAGGAAATTCGGTGAGAGAAGGGTTACGGGCCTGCCATACGCATAGTAAGGTGGTTTATTTTGTATTGAACACTTTTGAAGTAATTGAACAGGGCGAGCCCCATGTGCAGGCAGCCGTATTTACTTTTGGGCGTGAAGACCTGATACCGGGCATGTTTGTATCGTTTGTAAAACAGCTGGATGCAAATACTAACCATGGAGTAAGCATATTTCAATACTACCTTGAAAGACATATTGAAGTGGATGGCGGGCACCACTCGCACCTGGCTTATCAAATGACCTCTGAACTTTGCGGTAATGATGAATTAAAATGGCAACAGGCTACTGAAGCTGTAAAAGCCGCGTTACATGCGCGCATTAACCTATGGGATTCAATAGTCGAAGTAATCATTGCAAATGCTGCATGCGAAAGTGTAACCAATAGCCCTGTTGGGCATCATGCATGATGGGCGCGATAAAAAGATTTAATATAAAACAGCGCTGGCACAAGCCATACCATCCATGGCGGCGCTGACTATACCTCCGGCATATCCTGCCCCTTCGCCGCAGGGATATAGGTTGCTTAGTTGCGGATGTTGCAGTGTTTCCTTATCGCGAGGTATGCGCACGGGGCTGCTGGTGCGGCTTTCAACGCCTACAAGCACTGCATCGTTGGTGCGGTAACCGCGCATTTTGTTGCCAAAATCAATCATCCCCTGACGCAGGCATGTGGTTATAAAACCGGGTAATATTTGTTGAAGTTCTGCCGGTTGTATACCCGGTATGTAAGAACACACCGGCAGGTTTTGCGAAGGCTTATTCTGTATAAAGTCTTCCATACGTTGTGCGGGCGTCTTTATGCTTCCTGTTTGTTGAAATGCCATTTGCTCAACCTGCTTTTGAAACTCAAGCGCCGCCAGCGGACCGTAGTGATTAAGATGACCCCAATCACCAGGATTAACGGATACTACCATACCGCTATTAGCAAAACGGCCATTGCGCGTGCTGGGGCTCCAGCCATTTACAACGGTTTCTCCGGGTGCAGTTGCCGCCGGTGCAATAATGCCACCGGGGCACATACAAAAGGAAAAAACTCCGCGCCCCGAGGCCTGCGTAACCAGGCTATAACTGCTGGGTGGTAAAAATTCTCCGCGTTGTGCGCGCTTATACTGAATGCTGTCAATCAGCGTTTGAGGATGTTCAATACGTATGCCCAGGGCAAAGGGTTTAGCTTCAATCAATATGTTTTGCCTGTGCAGCATTTCAAAAATATCGCGGCTGCTATGGCCGGTGGCCAGTATTACCTGCCGGCATGTTGATTCGCTTCCATCGGCAAATACCAGGCTTTGAATTTTGCCCTGGTTGATATTAAGCTGCACCAGTTTTTTATTGAAATATATTTCACCGCCGTTTTGTAAAATGGTGGCGCGCATGTTTTCAATAATGGCAGGCAGTTTGTTGGTGCCTATATGCGGATGTGCTTCATAGCCGATGCTTTGATTGGCTCCGTGTTGTATAAATACGTCGAGCACTTTTTTAATATCGCCGCGTTTGCTGCTGCGGGTATATAATTTACCATCGCTGTAAGTACCGGCGCCGCCTTCGCCGAAGCAGTAATTGCTTTCGGGGTTTACAATTAATTGCCGGTTTATAGCAGCAAGGTCGCGGCGGCGGTCTTTTACGGTTTTGCCGCGCTCAATAATTATAGGTTTAATACCACGCTCAAGCAATTGTAAGGCAGCATAAATTCCTGCGGGGCCAAAGCCAATGATATGACAGGTTTTTTTATCAGAAACCGGCTGCAAATTAAAAGTGCGTTGTGAGTTTTCAACCGGTTCGCCATGCTGGTATATTTCAACTTTAAGCAGTACAATAATTTGCGGTTTACGGGCATCAAGCGATTTCCGGAGTAACCGCACTTCTGCGATGGTTTCAATTCTTACCTGCGCAACTTGTGCAGCTTGCAGTTTAATTTCCTCAGGCAGGGACGCCTGTTCGGGCGTCAGTTTTAGTTCGGCAATAATTGGCATGGTTAGGTTTTTATCCTACAAAGCGCTGCGAAGATAGGATAAACTACTTCTCATTCTCACCTCAGTTCTCTAAGAAGCTGTTTAAAATTAAATCCAAATACAATTTAACACAAAGAGCACAAAGGAAAATGCCAATACAAAGGCCACAAAGAGTATATTTTTGGTGTGCTTTGCATTGAACTTTGTGTGCTTTGTATTAACCTGTATTTCTTTTCTTTAATTTTAAACGGCTTCTCCGGCCGGGCGAAAACGGGCTTTAACCGGGCAATAGTTTAACAGGCATAACATGCCCTTAATTGGCAAAGTACAATTAACTTGCAGCGCTAATAACATTAACGGGCGCATACGAAATTGCCGCTACCTGGCAACCACGTGTCAACCCCGAAAGGGTGAGAGAAACCCTTTCGGGGTGAGCGCGTCAATTTGGTATGCGCCCGGATTAACCAAATACCTATGGAAATAAATGCTTTTGCGGGAAAATTGCCCTTGCCATCCATGCTTATCAACGTCAATAATTTAATTGATGCCTATTATACTAAAGTGCCCGACCCTTCGGTAGTTGCCCAGCGCGTATCTTTTGGTACTTCGGGCCACCGGGGCAGTTCGTTTGATACGGCTTTTAATGAATGGCACATTCTTGCCATCAGCCAGGCTATTTGTTTATACCGCAAGCAACAGCATATTGACGGCCCATTGTTTATGGGATTTGATACACATGCGCTTTCGATGCCTGCTTTCCGTACGGCAGTTGAGGTATTTGCAGCAAATGGTGTTGAACTAATGATAGCTGAAGGAGATGAATACACCCCCACCCCTGTAATTTCCCGCGCCATACTTACTTATAACAAGGATAGGAAAACGGGCCTGGCTGATGGTATTGTTATTACACCCTCACACAACCCGCCTAAGGATGGAGGCTTTAAGTATAATCCGCCTAATGGTGGACCGGCAGGCGGCGATGTAACCAAGTGGGTTGAAAACAAAGCCAACGACTTTTTAGAAAATAAGCTGGCCGGAGTACAGAGAATGCCTTATGAAAAAGCAGTAAAAGCCTCTACAACACACCAACATAATTACCTGAATGACTATGTAAACGATTTGGGCAGTATTATCAATATGGATATTATCAGGGACTCGAAACTTAATATAGGTTGCGACCCGTTGGGTGGCGCAGGTGTGCATTACTGGGAACCCATTGCCGAGCGTTACAAACTGAATTTAACGGTTGTAAATAAAGAGGTTGACCCGACTTTCAGTTTTATGACGATTGACTGGGACGGGCAAATACGCATGGACCCCTCATCGGTATATGCTATGCATAGCCTGATAGGTATGAAGGATAAGTTTGATATTTCTTTTGCCTGCGATACCGACCACGACAGGCACGGCATTGTTACCCGAAGCGCAGGGCTGCTTAATCCGAATCATTATTTATCGGTTGCAATTCTTTATCTTTTTCAGCACCGGCCTAACTGGCGGAAGGAGGCGGCTGTTGGCAAAACCGTTGTAAGTACGGGTATGATTGACCGGGTTGCAGCTAAACTGGGGCGCAAACTTTACGAGGTTCCGGTGGGCTTTAAATGGTTTGTAGATGGTTTGCTGGACGGCTCGTTAGGATTTGGTGGCGAGGAGAGCGCAGGGGCTTCTTTTTCGCGACTGGATGGCAGTGTCTGGACCACAGACAAGGACGGATTTATTCCGGCTCTTTTATCTGCCGAAATAACTGCAACTATGGGCAAAGACCCGGGCGCAATTTATAAAGAGCTGGAGCAGGAGTTTGGGCAAGCTGTTTACCAAAGGGTTGAGGCCCCCGCAAACCTGCAGCAAAGGGAGAAACTGGCAAAATTATCTGCCTCAGAAGTAAAAGCCGGTGAACTGGCCGGTGAGAAAATTGAAAGTATGTTAACCACTGCACCCGGAAATAATGCCGCTATTGGCGGATTGAAAGTGGTTAGTAAAAGCGGTTGGTTTGCTGCCCGGCCGTCAGGCACTGAAAGCATTTATAAAATTTATGCTGAAAGTTTTAAAGGGGCAGAGCATATAAAGCTGATTTTAAAAGAAGCACAGGAGATGGTGGATGGGGTTTTGGCGGAAGGTGCGGCTTCAAATAAAGGGTAGTGGTTTAAATAAAAATAGCCCCCTGAATTTCAGGGAGCTATCAAGTGACCTCGGAGAGGTCTGGATATTGTCTTCATATGCCTTATCCAGTCTATGTTGCAGCCAAAACATCAAAGCTTTGCTCCAGGAAAACCCTGATCATATCGCGCCTGTAAAGGCGCGAATAATAATCGTTATCAATTACCCTTGATTTTTTAAAGACTTTAAGAATAAGTTCATCTCTAAGTGCAATGGAATCACCTTCCGCTACCACCGGCTTTGGATCAACGCCACCCAGTGCAATTTTTATCCTGCCCTGTTCATTTTTCGATACTGCTGTGGTTAACGAACTAAAGTCAGCGCTTTCACGGGGACGCAGCTTTTTAAAAACCGATTGATAAGTGTTGTCAAGTGGAAGCATAATGGACCTTATAAGTGCCGTTTTGCTTAATGAACGGGGATTGATGCCATCACCTGTATAAATATCTTCCAGCCTGAACACCTGAAGGCCATTGATGTCCAAAACTTCTATTTGGGCATCGTAGCAAATTAAAACAGGAGCGGTGTCCGACATGAATTTTGAGAAACAGGCTTTTTTACCACCGGTGGCAATACAGATATCCCCATTACATTTTAAACAATGGCCAGCCGCCTCGCGCCACCACGCACTTTGGTTGTAAAAGATACAACGGTTCTCGCACAGAATATTTCCGCCGATAGTGGCAGTTTTTCTCAGCATTGGTGTAGCCACTGCATGTGCAGCTTCTATCAGTGCAGGGAATTTTTTCCGGATGATATCATTTTCTTTCAAATCATCCAATTTAACCAGCGGGCCTATTTTGAGTTTTTTCTCATCGCTTTTTATCTGCTCCAATTCTTCAATTCCGGTAATATCTATCAGGCAATTTTTATCCTCATTACCCTGGAATTGATTTACGATAACATCAGTGCCTCCGGCCAGGTAGCGGAAGTCGTTGGCATGTTCGGCGGCTTTTGCAATGGCATCTTTTACCGACTGTGCTTTGTAATATGTTTTCTCTTTCTTCATCATAAGATTGGGTTCATTTCAGCCTGTTTGTGCAACTTCATTTCTCTCAAAATGTCCTCGGGCATGATGGGAAGTTTTTTGATCCGGACGCCCACTGCATCAAATATTGCATTTGCTACGGCAGGAATAACCGGATGCAGTGCACCTTCTCCGCATTCCTTGGCGCCAAATGGCCCCTCAGGATCGTTGGTTTCTATGATGTTTGTTATGATATCGGGCGTATCAAGAGAGGTTGGGATTTTGTAATCAAGAAAATTATTACTCATGATCAGCCCTTCGTAATATTTCATTTGCTCAGTCAATGTTTGCCCGATGCCCATGTGCCAGGAGCCTTCGAGTTGCCCCTCTACCGCCATGGGGTTAATTGCTTTTCCACAATCGTGCGCCCCCCATACTTTAAGGATTTTTACCTGCCCTGTTTCTAAATCTACCTTCACCTCGGCTGTGCATGCACCAAATGAATAGGAAGGGCTTAGTCCCGCCCCGGCCCCTTTGAAATCTCCTCCCAGTTTTGGCGAAATGTACTTGCCGCTGATGCTTACGGCGCCGCGGTTTGCGGTCAGTATATCAATTGCTTCAAGCCAGCTAAGATCTATTGATTTATCGTTATTGAAGACGCGTTCACCAACCAGGTTCAATTCTTCTTTTGCTGAGTTTTTTGCTTTTGCTACTGCTTCGATAATTTCATTGCATAATTTTTCTGCGGCGTCCTTAGCGGCATTGCCTGCCATAAAAGTTACCCGGCTTGAATAGCTTCCCATATCTACCGGTGTAAGCAGCGTATCGGCCGCCAATACAAATATTTTTTCCATCGAAACACCCAGCACTTCCGCAACAATCATGGCAAGCATGGTGTCACTGCCTTGCCCGATATCACTGGCACCGCTGGTTATCACCACTCTTCCGTCAAAATCGACTTTGAGATGCACTACCGATTGCGGCAATTCATTCCAGATAATCGGAAGAGCACTGCCGCTGATAAAAAAACCGCAACCCACACCCAAACCATGGCCAAATTCAAGATTACCATGACGGCTCTTCCATTCGCTTTGTTCAGCCACTTTCATCAGCGATTCACGGCTGCCGTTTGAAGTGATGCGGTAATGACCAACCGTAAGTGTATGCGGGGTAAGAAAATTTTTCATCCGCATTTCAACCGGATCAATCTTCAGCTTGTGTGCGATGTCATCAATTAAACTTTCAGTAGCAAACCGCGAATTAACTGCACCGTGCCCGCGCATAGCGCCGCATTGTGGTTTGTTGGTATAAACTCTGAAAGTTCTGAACCCGAAATTATCCAGTTTATAAGGCGCCTGCAGTAAAACTCCGTTGTAATAGGTAGTCACTACTCCGAAGCTTCCGTATGCACCGCCGTCAATAGTGATATCGGCGTCAAGGGCCGTTAAGGTGCCATCCTTTTTTGCGCCTAACTGTAATACCATCCTGGATGGGTGCCTTCCGTGATTGCTGATGAAAACCTCTTCACGCGAAAAGCGGATCTTAACCGGCCGGCCGGTTTTACGGGCAAGGTGGGCTACAATCATTTCATGGGGAAACGGATCTCCCTTACCGCCAAAACCACCGCCTACATATGGCTTAATAACGCGAACCCTGCTTAACGGCACTTCCATCACCTTAGCCAAAGCGCGGTGAAGATAATGCGGCACCTGGGTTGCGGTGATGATGGTTAAACCGTTTTCATCCCACCAGGCGGTAGCGGCGTGTGGTTCAGTGAATCCGTGACTCACACCTTCAAACTCAAACTCCATTTTAGAAACAATATCCGATTCCTCCAATCCCTTTGCCTGGTTGCCGAAACGCAACTCAGCTTTTTTGTGCACGTTGTTGTTGAACTTTCCTTCGGGATGTATTTTTTCATTTTCACCCACATCTTTCAATGAGTCATCCATGGTAAGAAATTCTTTGATGCGCCGGTATTGTACTTTGATGAGCTTAATGGCTTCTTTAGCTATGTCTTCGGTATCAGCGGCAACCGCAGCAACTACCTCGCCTACATATCTTACTTTATCAATTGCAATCGCAGTTTCATCGTTTGAAATAGGAAGTACCCCAAATTTGACGGGAAGCTCTTTCCCGGTAGCAACAGCCCGTACGCCAGGAAGTTTTTCTGCTTCAGTCGTATCGATACTCTCAATTTTTGCATGCGGATAAATGCTGCGAAGGAACTTTGCATGCAACGTGTTTTTTATCCGCACATCATCTGCATATTCGGCGGCGCCGCTTACTTTTTTACCGGCCTCGATATACGGCCTTGATTTACCTACGGTTGATATAACCACGTTTTCAGGAGCTGGTACGGGTTCTTCTGTGGCACTGTTTTTATCCTGCGAAAATCCCTCCTTCGAGTATTCCGAAACCGCTTCAATTATTTTTTTGTAACCGGTGCAGCGGCATACATTACCTGACAAGCTATCTTTTATTTCATCAACCGAAGCGCCGGGATTTTTATTGATAAAATCCAAAGCGGTGATAACCATACCGGGGGTACAAAATCCGCATTGAACGGCTCCTTTATCAACAAATTTTTGCTGCAGGCGATGCAGTTTGGCATCCGTTGATATTCCCTCGATGGTTGTTATGCTGGCTTCGTTAAATCGCATGGCAGGAGTAATGCAACTCAGTACCGGTTCATTGTTAACCAACACGGTGCAGGCGCCGCAACTGCCCTGTTCGCATCCTATCTTCGTTCCTGTTAAACCGATTTTCTCGCGGATTACGGTGGAAAGCATTTCATGCTCGTTGATGAGCACTTCATGTTTTGCACCGTTAATGGTTATTGAAAGTTGTTTCATATTCTTAAAGATTGGCTATTACATTTTTTAATTTTTGCTGCACTGTTACCGCCACCTGGCCAAGCTGTTCATTTTTTATTGCCATCATAGAAGCCACCGGATCAACGGCGCTTACCTCCACTTTGCCGTCATCATGTTCCTGTACCACTATGTTGCAAGGCAGCATGGTTCCTGTTTTGTCTTCTGCATTAATTACCTGGTATGCAAAATGAGGATTACAGGCCCCCAGAATTTTGTAGTTCCTGAAATCAACATTGATCTTCTTTTTGAAGGTCTCTTTGATGTCAATTTCTGTTACAATACCGAATCCTTCTTTACTTAATTCCTGTGTAACTTTGGTAACTGCGTCATCAAAGCTGTAATTCACAATTTTAGAAAAATGATAGCTCATAAGTTTCCTGGTATTTTATTAATCAAATTCCTGCTCCTATATTTTTTCCTCCGTCAACATAAATAGTTTGCCCGGTAATAAATTGTGTTTGTTCAGCAACAAGGAATGCCACCACGTTAGCCACATCAGCCGGCTTACCCATTTCGCGGGTTGGTTGTGCGGCAATAAGTTTTTCAAGCACTTCATTACTGAGCGACTGTGTTAACGGTGTATCAATCAATCCCGGCGCTACCGCATTAACGCTCACGTTATATTTACCCAGTTCAAGCGCAAGTACCCTTGTCAGTGCAATAACACCTGCCTTGGAAGCAGAGTAATTACTTTGGCCGCGGTTACCCAACCAGGCTCTCGAAGCAATATTCACAATCCTTCCGCTTTTTTGTTCCTTCATTATCCGGGCAGCTTCACGGCACATCAGCCAGGCGCCTTTTAAATTTACGTTTATCACTGAGTCAAAATCCTCAACACTCATTTTCCATATCATGTTATCGCGGATAATTCCGGCATTGTTAACCACCACATCAACCGAATGGTATTTGGTCAGGACCCCTTCAAATAATTGTTGAACATCTTTTTCATTACAGATATCCGTTTTTGCAAAAGTAATTTGGGCTTCGCCGTATTCATCCAAAAGTTTTTTACCGTTTTCATCATCCACATCAACTGCAACCACAAAAAAACCATCAGCTATCAACCTGCCTGTAATGGCCTTGCCGATTCCTTTTGCAGCACCTGTTACAACGGCAATTTGTCTTTTGTTCATTTTACCTCAATTTTGTTTTTTACTGCAATCAGCTTTGCCAGAATACTAATGGCGATTTCTTCGGGGCCTTCGGCACCAATCGTGATGCCCATCGGCATATCCACTTCATCTAATTCATTTTTTGTGGCAATCATTCCTTCTTCAAACATTTTTTTTGTCATCTCTACCTTGCGTTGACTCCCTATCATACCAAGGTAAGCATGTGGCTTTTTCAGGCAAAAGGCCAGGATATCGCGGTCAAAAGGATGGCTGTAGGTCATGATAGCTATGTAGGTATTCTCATCAAAGGGCAATACCGGAAGAACCTGTCGGTAATCATTATCCAGTTTATTGATTCCGGGGAATTTAATCTGATCAATAAATTCCTTTCGGTCATCTATCACTACCACTTCAAAATCAAAATCAAGGGCATACTTTGCCAGCGCACAACCGGTATGTCCTGCGCCAAAAATATAAAGCCTGTTTTTTCTCATAATCGGTTCAATGTAAATTTCCATCATTCCGCCGCAGCACATATTATGCTGCTGTAATAATTCATGTCTGAAAGTGGCTGGTTTTTTATCTTTTAAAACTGCAAGTGCATTCTCAATAACCCGCTTTTCAACACTCCCGCCCCCTATAGTCCCTTCAATTTTACCGTTCTCAAATACCAGCATCTTGGCGCCCTTCTGTCGTGGTGTAGAGCCTTTTGTATCTACCACAACACAAAGTGCCAGTTCAAGATTTTTTTTTCTGGCTTCCGCAATGCTGTTAAATATATCAGGCACGTTTAATCAAAATTGACTTCTCCATTCAAAAAATATTTTTCATAATCAACGGGGGTATTGATGTTTACCAGAACTCCCTCATCATTCACTTCTATAACAGCGCGGTTAAAAGCTTTAAGCATCCCGTTTAACTTAAAATCATCACTTTCCATATCTATAATATGCTTAACAACATTATTTGATAATAGTACCGGGTGTCCTCCATCACCCCGGTAAACGGGCACTATGTAATCTGCGCTGGTACCGGCTTCCAATAGTAATTTAATACAATCAACAGTTACAAAAGGGCTGTCAACGTTTTGAATCAATACATAGCCGTTTTCAACCAGCTGAAGCCCGGTTTTTAGTGATGACATTCTTCCACGTTCCGGTTTAGGGTTTACGACAAATCTTACTCCTTCATAATCTTGTTTATTGATGTCACTTTCTATCTGCGGACTTAGAACGATAATGATGTCTTTAATGCCAGCTTTTTGGTAAACATGAATGATACGTTGCAGGAAGTTTTCTTTATCCGAAAATTTCAGAAACGCCTTCGGAGCATTCATTCTTTCAGACCTCCCGGCAGAAAGAATAACACAGGAGGCTTTCGTGGCCCGGATAAATGATCCCATGGTATTTTTTGTGATTAAGTTCTATCCATTTCAAAACACTAAGTAACCGCAATTGACCAGCATATTGCCTGATCAGAGTCATACAAAACCCCATAAATATCAGACAACTGCATGATTTTTATCATTCTCCGGGGACGATGGTGAGCATAACTTGTAGTTGCATTTAAACCCTCATTTTATTGCAGTAAGATGTTGTATTTATAATAGATATTATATCGTTATATGACTGAGATCCCGCACAGATTAAACGCCATCCTTGAAGAGTGTAAAGCTCTGGCATTCGACTTGAATTTTACGGCCGCCAAAGACTGGAAAAAAGCGGGAAAGGACAGATTGCTGGTGGGATATCTGCCAATTTATATACCGCGCGAAGTTGTTCATGCTGCCAACGGCCTGGCGGTAGGAATTATGGGCGGCGGTGACCGGAAGCAGATAATTAAGGGCGATGCCTACTACCAGTCGTATATATGTCACCTGCCAAGGGGGGTTGTGGAAATGGCTCTGGATACAAATTTAGAGTCCTTCGATGGTTTTCTATTCCCTTCTATATGCGATTGTGTCCGGAATCTTTCGGGCATGTTCAAGTTGCTGAAGAAAGGGAAGTTTACAAGGTATTTCGACTATCCTCAAAATTTCGAAAAGCATATTGGCGGAACGTTTTATAGCGAACTGATTGAAACCATCATGAGAGATATGTTTCAGCTGAACGGAGTTCAAGTAACACCGGAGAAGCTGAATCACTCTATCGGGCTTTATAATACCAACCGCCGGTTGATCGAAGCCATTTACAATATCAGGCAGGAGTTTCCATGGAGATTATCTGCCGTTGATACTTATCACGTTTTAAGGGCGGGCATTACTATTCCTGTAGAGCGGCACAATGAGATATTACAGGAAGTGGTGGATATTATAGAAGAAGAACAAGGTGAACCGCTGGATAATATCCGCGTTATCATTTCCGGTTCATTTTGCGAGCAACCGCCAATTGGTTTAATAAAATCGGTGGAGATGGCCGGATGCTATATTATAGATGACGACTTTATGTTGGGTTCAAGATGGATACAGGGCGATATTGACGACTCCTCCGGGGATCCATTGAACGAAATAGTAAACGCTTTCCTTACAAAGAGTGCACCGTCTTCTGCAGTTTACGATGTCGGTAATCCAAGGGCTGCCCGGTTGGTTGAACAGGTAAAAGCGAGAAACGCAGATGGTGTTATTTTTTGTGCTGCAAGTTTCTGCGACCCGGCTTTGCTTGACCGTCCTGAAATGCAGAAAGCCTGCGATGCCGGGCATATAGCTCACATTAATTTCCAGTTTCACGAAAACACCGGGCAGTTTAAAGTAATTAAAGAACAGGCCGGCACGTTTTCCGATTCCATAAAATTATGGGTGTAGTTCAATATATAATGTACTGATAAAAACCAGACCAATGGCAGAGATAAAAGAAGCGGTGAAGGAAAAAAGCATGGTCATCCAGAAAGAGATGCTGGCTGATCTGTTCACAGAACTCAGTACTGCAAAAGAAAACGGCAAAAAGGTGGTTTACACTTTTGTGCCCGGAAATCTTACAGAACTTATACTGGCCATGGATATGTTGCCCGTATATCCCGAAATAAATGCCTTGCAGTCGGGTATGCGTAAAAAATCAGGCTCTTATATAAAAGACGCAGAGAAGGTAGGCTTTTCAGAGGACGTTTGCACTTATGTGAAATGCGACATCGGTATGATGTTGAACGGAAACATAGGGCCCACGGGCGAAAAGCTTCCTCCACCGGATATGTTGCTGTTAAGCTATACCGGCTGTTTTACTTTTATGAAATGGTTTGAAAACCTGGAGAGGCTTTATCCCGGAGTTGAGATAGCCATGTTGCATACTCCTTACCAGGAAGATGGAAAAATTACTGACGATCAGGTGAAATATATGATCAAGCAGTTGACAGATGATGTGATACCTAAAATGGAAAAAGTTGCAGGTAAGAAACTGGATTATGACCGCCTCTCAAAAATGCTGGAAAACAGCGCAAAGGCAGAAGATCTTTGGGTGAAGGTTTTACAATCGGCAAAAAGCACTCCGTCACCGATTGATGCATATTTTGCCGGTGTATATTACATGGGGCCTATGAACACTGCTTTCAGGGGAACAGAAAAGGCCGTTGAATATTACCAGGAGTTATTGAACGAAATTACCGAGCGGCAGCAACTTGGGTTACATCCTGTTACACCGGAAGGTGAAATGAAGGAAGAACGTTTCCGCCTGGTTGTTGAGGGCCCGCCAAACTGGACCAACTTCCGCGAGTTCTGGAAAATATTTTATGATATGGGAGCTGTGATTGTGGCTTCAACCTACACAAAAGTTGGAGGGTTATATGACCAGGGATTTCGTCATGACCCGGATAAGCCGCTCGAAAGCCTGGCTAAATATTGCATGGGTTGTTACACCAATCTGAATTTACCACAACGGGTTGACCTGCTGGAATACTATATTAAGGAGTATAAGGCTGATGGCTTTTTAATCAATTCGATAAAGAGCTGTAACTCATTTTCGGCAGGTCAGTTACTGATGATGCGCGAGGTTGAACAACGTTGCGGCATACCGGTGGGCTTTATTGAAAGCGACCTTGTGGATCCGCGATATTTTTCTTACGCCAATATTAAGAACCGTTTGGAATCATATTTCCAGATGCTGGGTCAACGCAAAGTAATTATGGAGCAGGAAGTCAATGCAGATTGATAATTGAAAATCACTAACGAATTAAATATTCATGAGCAAATATTATCTCGGAGTTGACCTGGGTTCAACCACATCAAAGGCGGTTATCATTAATGAAAATGATGAGATCATCGGCCGCGGCATTACCAACACCCGTGCCAATTATTCCGTTGCAGCGGATATTGCCCGCGATGAAGCTCTTTATAATGCACGGTTTTCGGTGTTGAAGAAAAACCTGGACTTTGAAATTAAATCACGCCCGGAGTACAAAAAATACATTGACGACCTCGAAAATGTTTTTCAGTATGAACAGTTTAAAGTGCGTTTAGACCGATTGGGCGAAGAATTGGTAAAGACCTGCAAAAGTTTTTTTAAAGACGAAGAAACACAGGAAAAAATGCTGATCCACCTTCGCAATATCCGCAGATCTTTTAAACCGAAAATAAAGCACGATTATATCTACAACAGCCTGGGCTCAAAGAACCAGTTCTTCCGCGATATTGTATCTGAGAAATACAATGAAGAAGTAAATAAACTTGACAGCTCATTATTTGAACCGCTGATGACCGTTTGGGATAAAAGTATTACCCCGGCTGAAAACGAAGTGGTAACCTTTGATTTTAAAACGCTGGTGCGGGAAGCAATGGAAGTGCTTAAAGAGAAATATGATAAGCTTCCTGAGCGCGCTGAAAATATTTCAATTGAAAGTGACAGTACCTTTGATGCGGAGATGTATTTGCTGAAAGGTGACTTTAAAAATGTTTCTGAATCTTTACGCGAGCGCATAGACGAAGTTGCTGAACTGGAGTTCAACATTGCCAACATGACTGGTACCGGCTATGGCCGGGCCCTGTTGCCCTTCCCTGAAAGCTGCATCCGGTCCGAAATTTTATGTCATGCGTTTGGAGCCCATGCGGTTTTCCCTGATACAAGGACCGTATTAGACATTGGCGGACAGGATACCAAAGCTATACAGGTTGATAAATATGGTTTAGTGACCAGTTTTCAGATGAACGACCGTTGCGCTGCAGGATGTGGAAGATACCTTGGATACATTGCCGACGAAATGAGTATATCATTAAATGAACTGGGCCCTATGGCCATGAAAGCAGAAAAGGAAGTTACTATTTGCTCAACCTGCACAGTTTTTGCCGGTGCCGAGCTACGTGAGCTGACTAATGTTGGAGAAAAAAAAGAAGATATTTTGGGAGGGCTGCACAAGGCCATTATTATGCGGGCTATGTCACTTATTGCACGCTCGGGCGGTGTATTTAACGAGTTTACATTTACCGGTGGGGTAGCCCGTAACCAGGCGGTTATTAAATACCTCACTCAATTAGTGCGGGAGAATTACGGAGAAGGAATTAAAATAAATATTCATACTGACTCCATTTTTATGGGGGCACTGGGGGGAGCGATGTTTGCCAGGCGAAACCTGGATATTGCTTTACCGAGTGCGAAAAAAGCAAAACTGGAAGTTAGCGCAAAGGTTTAAAAAAGAAAACATGAACGAGACTATTTACACGATGGGAATAGATGTTGGTTCCAATTTCATCAAGTTGGTGCTGATGGAATATTCAGAGAACCCAAAACTGATTGACAAGCATACGGAGAAGATACGCAAGCGGAACCCAACACTTGTAGCAGACGAAATGGTGTCGGCCATGCTTGTAAAAAACGGATTGAAATATGAGCAAATAGCTTATCTCGCATCAACCGGTGAAGGTGACCTGGTGAAGCGTAAAAGAGGACACTTTTATGGTATGACAACTCATGCAAAGGGGGCTAATTTCTTTTTCCCTGAAGCCAGGACGGTAGTTGACCTTGGTGCATTGTATGTGAGAGCCATCAAAGTGTCAGCCGAGGCACGTGTTGAAGATTACAAGATGACCGGTCAGTGTGCATCAGGTTCAGGCCAGTTTCTTGAAAATATTTCCAGGTACCTGGGATTAAGTATTGAGGAAGTGGGGGACGTTTCATTGCAGGCTCAGGCGCCTGAAGTATCCTCGGGTATCTGCGCTGTGTTGGCTGAAACTGATGTTATCAATATGGTATCCCGGGGTATCACTACTCCTAATATCGTAAAGGGCATTCACCTTTCCATTGCTGCGCGCATTATAAAATTGCTGAGTTCACTGAGGGCTGAATCGCCAATCGTATTAACCGGGGGTATGGCGCTTAATAAGGGGATGTTGCAGGCTATAGAAGAACAGTTGCAGGAGACCGGGAAAAAATTTGAGATCAGAGCCTGTGCCGATGCCATTTACGCCGGAGCTATCGGCGCCGCTATGTGGGGTGGGTTCCGTCATTTTAAATTAATAGAAAAGCAATCGTTGGCAGTTTAAATATATCGTCTTATGCAAGTCTTAAACAGCGATCAGGTATCAGGTGAGGTAATTCCAAATATTGCCCGATTGCTTGAGCGAAATGTGATGCTGTATGAAGAGAAAATTGTTTACCAGGAAAAACAAAATGGAATATATGCTGGCATAAGCTGGAACGAACTATATGAGAATGTGCTGAATGTAGCTTTTAATCTTCAGCACCGGTTTGGTTTTGTGCGGGGCGATAAAATGGTTATTTTTTCGCCCAACCGCATGGAAATGCTGGTGCTTGAACTGGCAGTAATGGCTTCAGGAGGAATAGCAGTTCCAATATTTGCTTTCTTTTACCAGGAAACGGCTGAATTACTGATTAATCATAGTGATGCCAGGTTTCTTGCAGTGGCTGGTGATATTCAACTGGGCCGGTTAAGCGCTCTGCTTAAACTAGATGCTGTTTTTACTTTTGACAGCGGATGCCAGAAAAAATTTCGGCAGCAATATTCGTTTGATGATCTTATTGTTATGCGGTCAGACAAAAATTACAGGCTGCGTTATGATGCTGATCCTGATGAGATTTGCCTTAATATGTATACCTCCGGCACCATGGGAACACCCAAGTGCGTTCAATTGATGCATAAGAATATCCTGTCGCAGCAGGCAGCCCTTTCTGAAATATGGAATATAGACAGCAGTGATCGTTTTCTTTCTTACCTGCCATGGCACCATAGTTTCGGGGGAATTTTTGAACTCTTTGCAGCACTTTGTAATGGTGCAATGATGTCACTTGAATCAGGTTACGGTAAAGAGCCGAAAGAAATCATGCATAACTGGAAAATGATACAGCCCACAGTTTTCTTTAGCGTTCCTAAAGTTTACCAGGCCCTGGTTGATCTGACAATGTTTGATAAAGAAGCAGAGGAATTGTTTTTTCATTCGCAGTTGAAATTTGTATTCACTGCTGCTGCTGCTCTTCCTCAAAAACTTTCGGATGAATTTGAGAAACGGAAAATAGCTGTAATGGAAGGTTGGGGATTAACTGAAACATCTCCTTGTTGCACTATTACTAACCCAAAAGAAAAGCGCCAAACTGGTGTTGTCGGAAAACCTATCCCCGGTGTTTCAATCCGGATAGCTGATGACGGAGAGATACAGGTATCAGGCCCTAACGTAATGAAAGGGTATTATAAAAATGATGAGGCCAATAAAGGCATTTTTACTTCTGATGGTTGGTTTTGTACCGGCGATATCGGAGAATTTACAGAAGGAGGACTAAAACTGATCACCCGTAAAGACCGCATTTTCAAATTGCTGAACGGCGAAAAAGTGATTCCTTCTGATTTGGAAAAGCTGATTGAGTTAAAGTGCCACTATATCTCCTTCGCTGTAGTAACCGGCAACGGCCGTGATTATCCTGTGGCCCTTTTGTTTCCAAATAAGAAGCTAATAGACCAACCGGATTATCTGAAGGGACCTTTTGATAGTTGTTTCTGTCCGCGCGATTTGCGGGAGTTGCAAAAATGCCTGCATGGTTGCCTTCACGATGCTAATTGCGGCATCGGTCAAAAGTTTTCAAAGATTAAGGCGGCCATGATTATTGACGATGAACTGAGCATTGAGAACGGCACTCTTACTCCCAGTATGAAAGTAGCTCCCCGGAATGTAGTTAGTACCTATAAAGCGCATCTTGAAAGTATTTATGGGGAAGTGAAAGACATTCCCGAAGAAGTTTACATCATCAAACTTGAAGACGTTGCTTCGTTAAGAAATATAACCGTGTAAAATGTACGAAATAAAGGCAACACAACAGCTAAAGAATGTAATGCGCGATTATTTCACCGGTATCAAATCACCGGTGGCATGGTGCACCAGTGTGGGACCGGCAGAGTTGTTGCGTTCGTTTGGCTTTGAAGTTTACTTTCCTGAAAATCACGGAGCCCTGTTGGGAGCCACCCGGTTGGCAAGTGATTACATACCTTCGGCCGGAAAGATAGGCTACTCAGGTGATATCTGCTCGTATCTTACCAGTGATATAGGCGGCTACCTGACAAAACAGACACCGCTTAAAAAGCAATACGGATTGGAATCTGTCCCTCATCCCGACATTATCGTTTATAATACCAACCAATGCCGCGAAGTGCAGGATTGGTTTTCTTACTTTGCCAAAGAATTCAATGTTCCTTCTTTCGGAATTATGCCCCCGCGATATCTTACTGACGTAACACAATCGGAGATAGATGATGTGGCAGCGCAGTTCAAAGCCCTGATTCCGCTTTGTGAGCAGGTAAGCGGAAATAAATTTGATATCGACCGCTTCAGAGAGACACTTAAACTCAGTAAGGAAGCCACACATTTGTGGAAACTTGTTTTACAAACTGCCAGGAATTCGCCGGCGCCACTTAGCTTTTTCGACGGAACGATTCACATGGGGCCGATCGTTGTTTTGCGTGGAACGCAGCAGGCAAAAGACTATTACCGCATACTGTTGGACGAGCTTCTTGAAAATGTAAAATCCAATACCGGATTTCTGCAAAAGGAAGAATGCCGTATTTATTGGGAAGGCATGCCTATTTGGGGCAAACTTCGTTCGCTGAGTGATCTGTTTGCAAAGAACAATGCTGCGGTGGTAGCTTCAACTTACTGCAACAGCTGGGTCTTCGATTCTTTTGACGAAGCCGATCCATTTGCCTCGAGCGCCCTTGCTTATACTGAGATATTTATTAACCGCAGCGAGAAAGCAAAAACAAGAATGCTTAAATCACTGATAGAGGAATTCAAAATTGACGGAGTGATATTTCATGATGCCAAAACCTGTTTCAATAACTCAAATGCGCGTTTTGGAATGCCGGCAAGGCTGAAAAGCGAAACGGGAGTTGAAACCTTAATTGTTGAAGGAGATTTATGCGATCTGCGGTTCTATTCCGAAGGGCAAACCCACACCAAAATTGAGGCTTTCATCGAACAACTAACATAAATAAAATGGATACAGCAAAGAAGAATTTAAAGATTGGAGTTATCGGCATGGGGCCGGTAGGTCAGATTCTTGCTGTTCATTTGAAGGAAGCAGGTTGTGAGGTAGCTGTTTGCGACAGGGACAGGGATAAAATGAACCTCATTCGTAAAGAGGGTATCCGGTTGGAAGGGAAAATTATAAAGTCAACGCATTTTGATTGCGCTTACACCTCAGCTGGAGAGCTTGCTGCACAAAACCCTGATCTCGTTATTCTGGCCGTTAAAATTTATCACACCGATAAAGTAATAGAGGAGTTGCTCGAAGTGGATAATAAAACTATGCTGCTGATGAGTGCCCAGAATGGAATTGACGTGGAAGAAAAACTTGCAGAAGCATTTGGCGAACAACGTTCTTTCCGAATGGTTTTAAACTTTGCAGGTAACCCGGTTGGTGCAAATACGGCCAATGTGACTTTTTTTAATGCCCCTAATTATGTGGCTTCGGTTGATGATTCGCAAAAAAAAATAGCGGATCAGTTTGCAGGATTACTTACAAGTGCAAACCTTGACACTGTGGTAGTTGATTCTTTTGCTCTTGTCAATAAGGTATGGGAAAAAACGATTCTTAATTCCTCTCTCAGTGCACTATGCGGAATATCAAGGCTGACTATTCGGGAAGCTATGTTGCAGCCCGGGATGGCCGAAATAGTAGAACAGGTGATAGAAGAGGCTGTAAACGTTGCCCGCGCAGAGGACATTCATTTTGGTGAGAATTTTATTAAGCTCTGCATGCGCTATCTGCGCAAGGCCGGCAACCATTTCCCTTCACTGGCAGTTGATATGATGAATAATCGTGAAACGGAAATTGATTACATGAATGGTCAATTGGTGAAATATGGCCGTAAACATTATGTCCGGACTCCTCTTAACCTGGTTTTTACCAATCTGGTGAAAGCACATACTAAAAGAGGGGCTGTAGTTGCCGCTCCTGAACCGCTTTCTGTGGCAAGCATGTTTACTGCAAACGGGCTAGGCGTTTTAAAGGAGAAAAGCGAAGGGAACCACTTTGTGGGAATTGACCTGGGGTCTTATTATACCAAGATTACCGTAGTTGACAGCGATGAAAATGTAGTTTACCGCGAATTGCTTAAAACTTTAAACCGGGATAAAAACGCGTTGTATAATACATTGCAGGAAATTGAAAGCCAGTTTAATGTTGAGGCTATTTGCGCTTCGGGTTATGGCCGTGAGCATTTCCCAAATGCGGATACGACTAAAACAGAGGTAAGTTGTGCGGCTTACGCGGTTTCAAAATTATATCCGGGAAGAAAAAATATCGTTGACATCGGGGCAGAAGATATCAAACTTATACGCGCAAGCGCAGAAGGAAAAGTGGAGGAATTTTACATGAATAATAAATGCGCTGCCGGTACCGGCGCGTTTATAACCGAAGTAGCAGAACGGGCGGAAATTGATTTACGGCAAATGAGTGACCTGGCTTCAAAATCGTCGGCTATGAAGGAACTGAATAGTTTTTGCACTGTTTTTGCCAAAACCGAGATTATGAGTTGGATCTTTGATGAAATGCCGGCAAATGATATTGCCAAGGGGATCTACCTGAGTATTGCAAACCGCATTTATAAAATAAAGATGGAACCCGGAATACCAGTTTACCTGGTTGGCGGGGTTATCGCTTATCATCCTTATTTCAAAGATATTCTTTCCGTGAGGTTTGGTGAGGAGGTGAATATACCCGACCATCCTCAATTTGTTGTTTCGCTGGGTGCTGCATATTATGCCAAACAATATGCCCTGAAAAAGAGAAATGAAATTAATGAAATAAAACCTGTTAAAGTATAAAGGAAATTATGAAAGCTTACCATGATAACGAGAAAGGATTTGGGATTATATATGATGATATTTATCTTCTGAACGGTGCACGAACGGCCTTTGGAAAATTTTGCGGAACACTAGCGCGCATTTCTCCAACTGATCTCAGTATTTTTGCCAGCCGGGCTGCCATTGCAAAATCGGGCATCACACCCTCGGATGTTAATCAGGTAATGATGGCCAACATTGGTCAGAGTTCATATGATACTTATTTTTTACCGAGACATATTGGTTTATATTCTGGAATACCAACCGGTGTGCCGGCTGTTATGCTGCAGCGTATTTGCGGTTCAGGGTTTGAAACGATAACTGCCGGCGCCGACCAGATAACATTGGGCAAAGCTGATGTTGCGCTTTGCGGCGGAACTGAAAATATGTCATTGGCTCCAACTGTCAGTTATGGAAACCGCATGGGCTATGCATTGGGGCAGATTGAATTCAGGGATTTCTTATGGGAAGCTTTGAACGATACGGCCGCTATTCCTATGGGTTGCACTGCCGAAAACATAGCAAGGCAATACAAAATAACGCGCGAACAGACTGATGAATTCGGTAAGCTTTCAGTTGACCGGGCAGTAGCTGCAACACAGGCCGGGTTTTTTAAAGATGAAATAGCGCCGCTCAGCTCTACTGTGTTTGAAGTGGATGGACTAAAGCCCCGTAAGGTTTCGTTACCTAAAAAGGTGAGTGATTTCATTACAGATGAAAACATCCGGGTGTCCAGCCTTGAAGATATGGCAAAGCTGCCGCCGGTTTTTGAGAAGAACGGTGTTCAGACTGCGGCAACTTCAAGTGGTATTGTAGATGGGGCCGCCTCGGTTATTGTTGCCAGTAAAAATTTTGCTGACAAAAGGAATTTGAAGCCGCTCACAAAAATTATTGCTTCTGCTACCGCTGGTATTGATCCGAAGGTAATGGGGCTCGGCCCGGTACCTTCCATTCGCTTATTACTTGAAATGACCGGTTTGAAAATTTCAGATATCGGCCTTATAGAAATAAATGAAGCTTTTGCTGCCCAGTTTATCGGTTGCGAAAGGGAACTTGGGTTAGACAGGAGCATTTGCAATGTAAACGGAGGGGCCATAGCTTTTGGCCACCCGCTTGCTGCCAGCGGCGGAAGATTATCGCTTACACTTTCGCGCGAAATGAACCGGCGTAAAGTAAAATACGGGATTGCATCGGCGTGTATAGGCGGTGGACAGGGAAATGCCATATTATTTGAAAATATTAATGCATAAAACATGAGTAAAAATATGTATCAGTGGCAAATGACTGAACTAAACAAAGAGTTCACGCTTGCGGAAAAACCTTTTCCCGAAATTAAAGAAGGCGAAGCATTGATAAAGATTGCCGGTTGCGGGGTGTGCCATACCGACCTGAGTTTTTGGCATCAGGGTGTAAGAACCAAACATGCATTGCCGTTGACACTTGGTCATGAAATCAGCGGAGTAGTAATCGGCGGCCCGCAGGAATGGCTCAATAAAAAAGTGATCATTCCGGCAGTTTTGCCTTGTGGTGAATGTGAGTTATGTAAACGGGGCAGAAGTAATATTTGCCGTAACCAGTTAATGCCAGGCAATGACTTTGACGGTGGGTTTGCCTCGCATGTTGTTGTGCCCGCAAAATATTTATGCCATGTGCCTGAGAAGGTGTTGCAGAAATACAGCCTGCAACAACTTTGTGTTATTGCCGATGCAATTTCAACTCCATACCAGGTTGTAAAAAAATCTGAGATCGAAAAAGGAGACCTGGCTATTGTTATCGGCGTTGGCGGTGTAGGTATTTACGGTGCTCAGATCGCTAAAATATTCGGTGCCAAAGTTGTTGCGCTGGATGTAAATGATGAGAAGCTTGCTATAGCTAAAAATCATGGAATAGATGCAACAATCAATATTAAGGGTTTGGATGCTGCCGCTGTAAAAGAAAAAGTTAAAGGAATTGCCAGGGAGCTGAAGGCCCCTTCCGTTTGCTGGAAGATATTTGAAATGTCGGGAACAAAAGCCGGACAGGAAATGGCTTTTAGTCTACTCACTTTTGCATCTACACTTTCGGTTGTTGGTTTTACAATGGATAAAGTAGAAGTGCGCCTTAGCAATTTAATGGCCTTTGACGCTAAACTGATAGGAACCTGGGGATGCAAACCTGAATTATACCCTGAGGTAGTTGACCTTGTTGCCAATGACCTTTTGAAGATTGATCAATTTGTTGAAACATTTCCTTTGTCTAAGATAAATGAAGTATTTAAAAATACATTGGAGCATAAATATACCAAGCGTTCAGTTTTGGTACCTGACTTCGAATAAAAATAAATCTATGAATAATTTACACAGTCATAACCTGGTTGAAACAGATTTCAAAGAGATACTTTTTGAAAAACGGGTTTGTTTAGATAGAGACAGTACACCTGTTGCAGGTTTGTATAATGCCTGGATCATCCTGAACAATCCCAAACAGTTCAATTCTTATACCACAGCGGCGGTTAAAGAGGTGATTCTGGCTTTCAGGCAGGCATCCAACGACAGAAGTGTTGTTGCGGTAGTTTTCACGGCAATAGGCGATAAGGCTTTCTGCACCGGTGGCAATACAAAAGAATACGCTGAATATTATTCGGGAAATCCACAGGAATATTCACAGTACATGCGGTTGTTCAATGATATGGTTTCGGCAATTTTTCTGTGCGAAAAACCTGTTATCTGCCGTGTAAACGGAATGCGGATAGGAGGGGGGCAGGAAATCGGAATGGCCTGCGATTTCAGCATTGCAAGTGATATGGCGCGTTTCGGGCAGGCAGGGCCCAAACATGGTAGTGCACCTATAGGCGGGGCAACCGATTTTCTTCCGTTACTGGTAGGGGTGGAAAGAGCAATGGCATCGCTAACCCTTTGTGAACCATGGACCGCTCACCAGGCGTATTACTATGGCGTTATCAGTGACCTGGCACCGGTATTAAAATTAAACGGAAAGTTTGTTGTTAATCCTTTGGTTGTTACTGACAGGATTACGGATGAATATGGCCGGATTATTTTCGGTTCAATGAAAACCGGTGAGGCCCTGGCAAAAGCAAAAGAGATAATAGCGTCTGCAGAGACCGATCTGAGTATGCTTGATAAAGCTGTCAACGATCTTATTGCCAAAATACTTCACACTTTCCCTAACTGTATGAACAAGACCATCAGCGAGGTACGCAAGTTTAAGCTGGAACACTGGGACAAGAACAAAGAAAGCAGCCGTGAATGGCTGGCTCTGAATATGCTGAGCGAAGCTAAGGCCGGTTTCCGGGCCTTCAATTATGGACCGAAGGATAACAGGGAAGTTGATTTTATTAAACTACGCCGGTTGCTTGCTGAAGGACATGAATGGAATGAAGAATTACATGAAATAATTTCACCACAATTTCAGAAAGAGAAAGTTTAAACCGGAATAATGGAAAAAATAAAAGTTAGTTACACGCATGATAATTCGGTGGCCCGGATCATCCTGGATGATGGAAAGGGGAATGTTCTGGATCATATCATGATGGATGAATTGCTGATGCTATTGGATTCTTATAAGGATAATAATCATATCAAGGTTATCATTTTTGAAGGCGCGGGCAAACACTTCTCGTTCGGGGCAAGCGTTGATGAGCATCAGAAAGACATGGCTGCGGCTATGCTAAAATCATTTCACCAGTTATTTTTTACGCTGCGCGATCTGTCTATTCCTACCCTTGCTAAGATAAGCGGGCAATGCCTGGGTGGTGGTATGGAGCTGGCCATTATGTGCAACTTTTTATTTGCTGATAAGACCGCGAAACTTGGTCAACCGGAACTTGTACTTGGCGTATTCCCACCACCGGCCTCCATTATATTACCTGAGAAGATAGGGCTGGCCAGGGCTGAAGAATTATTACTTACGGGCAAAACAATTTCAGCAGAAAGAGCAAAAGATATCGGTTTGCTGAATGATGTGTTTGATGATAAGGCTGCATTAGAAACAGAGGTGAATCTGTTCATTGAAAATTTTATCCTTCCCAAAAGTTCTTCTTCACTGCGTTATGGAGTAAAAGCCTCACGGATTAAATTTAACCACGTACTGGGTAATTTCCTTCCGATACTTGAACAGTTATATGTTGACTCGTTAATGAATACAAAGGACGCTAATGAAGGTATCAACTCCTTCCTCGAAAAAAGAAAACCTGTGTGGCAGGATTGCTGAAAAATAATATTTAAGAACATGAAAGTCATAAAAGTAGTAGGAGTAGTAGGGGCCGGAACCATGGGTGCTGCGTTGGCGCAGAAATTTGCCCAGGAAAACTTTAAAGTTATTCTGGCCGACAGGGATGTGCAGTTTGTTGAGCGGGGTATCAGCAATATCAGCAAAATGTTGGCGGAAGGAATAGAGAAAAAGGTTTTTACACCAGAGCAGGTAAAATTATATCTGTCTAACATTACAGGAACGGCGGACCTGGAAGATCTGAAATCCTGTGATGTTATTATTGAAGCGATTTACGAAAACTTCGGAGCTAAGACTGAGCTTTTCAGAACGTTGGACGGGATAGTAGGTAATGAAACCATCCTTGCTACTAACACCTCATCTTTTTCGGTTAACGATCTGGCCGGTTCCGTTTCACATCCCGAAAGATTTATTGGAGTACATTATTTCTATCATGCCGCCAAGAACCGTTTAGTCGAAATTATTCCCGGGAACAAAACTTCAACAGATGTTTTCGAGGCGATGAAGGTATTTGCAGTGCAATCAGGTAAAGATGCTATTACATGCCGTGACGCTTATGGATTTGTGGTAAACCGGTACTTTGTACCATGGCTGAATGAAGCCTGCCGGCTGCTTGAAGATAATTGGACAAACATTGCCACCATTGATGATGTATGTGCGAAAACATTCGGAATAGGTATGGGCCCTTTTGCGCTGATGAATGCAACCGGTGTGCCGGTGGCTTATCATGCTCAAAAGACATTAGAAACGTTCGGTGATTTTTACAAAGTTTCAGATAGGCTGAAACAACAAACAGAAGCAAAGCAAAATTGGGATTTGCAGGGAGAAGTTTCTGCTGATATTGCCATAAGACAAAAAGTAGCTGAAAGGATGCTTGGAGTTGTGTTCCTGGTTTGTGCGCAATTGCTTGATGAGGAGGTGTGTACTGCAGATGCAATTAACCGCGGTGCGCGAATTGGCCTGCAATGGAAAAAAGGACCGGTTGACCTGATGATCCAATATGGGGAAACGGAAGTATTAAAGCTGGTGGGTAAGGTGGCGGTTATCTACTCAACTGAAATGCCATTGGCCATTGGCGGCGGTTTTTGGAAAATGAACTTTGTCGAACTGAAGAAAAATGGAAACGTTGCGGTAATTACAATGAACAGACCGGAGGATATGAATGCTTTGAATGAAGAAGTGATGAGGCAACTGGATGAAAAATTTTCAGCTGCAGACAGCGATCCTGTAATTGCCACGATTTTTATAACGGGCACCGGTAAAGCCTTTGTGGCAGGGGCAGACATAAGGTTTTTTGTTAAAAATATAAAGGCAAATAAAATTGACCTTATTGAGTCATTCACACGCTACGGGCAAAAGGTATTTCAAAAAATAGATGAGTCGAAGAAGAAGGTAGTGGCAGTTCTTAATGGCCTTACTTTGGGTGGCGGCCTTGAACTGGCCTTATGTGCAGATGTGATTCTTACCTTGCCCAAAACACAAATGGCATTTCCTGAAACCGGGATAGGAATTTATCCGGGGCTGGGAGGAACGCAGAGAAGTGTAAGACGGATCGGAAAAGCGCTAAGCAAATATTTAATCCATACCGGGAAAATGCTGTCAGCTACCGATGCTTTCGAAATGGGATTAACTGATGGCAATATCACCATTAACGAAATGTTGGACCTCTTTTCCGGCGCTGCGGAGGTTCCTGGCCGGAGGGCGGTGGAATTGAATGAGAAGTGGAGAAATGTTCAGCACTTTTTTGAAAAAAACGCGGTTAGTGAGGTATTAACCCATCATTTTGTAACCAACGGACTTAAAAGCGAAGAAGCCGAAAAAATATTCAGCAATCTTAAAAGGAAGGCACCTATTGCATTAAGTATCGCTGATAAATTAATTGACGAATCAAAAGGTTGTGAGTCAGAATTAACTCACCTAAAAGAAATATTTTCTACTTCAGATGCGTTACTGGGCCTCACCTCTATAGGTAAACAGGTAGAATACCAGGGCAGGTAGTTTCTACTTCATTTTAACAGGAGTCTCCGGGGTGCAGCAATTGACATTATTTGACACAACCTTATACGCTGGCCCATGATAAAATTTATCTTGCATTTGATAAAGCATGAAAAGCAATGCATATGATTTCAGTTGAGGAAGCGAAGGAAAGGATAATAAAATCCACCAGCCGGATTGCCCCTGCCAACTCGCCAACATCAAAAAGCCTTTTGAGCGTTCTGTCAAGCGATGTAATTTCTCCTATATGTTACCCGCCGTTTAATCAATCTTCAATGGATGGCTTTGCCATTTTGTTTTCTGATTTTAAAGAACAGAATGAAATTGAAGTGATAGGCGAGGCACCTGCCGGAAACCCTTTTACAGGGAAAATCAGATCAGGTCAGGCTGTTCGGGTATTTACCGGGTCTCAAATTCCTGAGGGCGCTGACACCGTAGTTATGCAGGAAAAAGTTATCATTGAAAAAGATAATCTGGTTGTCCATGATAGCGAGCTCGTTTGCGGGGATAATGTCCGAAAAAAAGGGTCACATATAAAAGAAGGAGAGGTCGCTTTAAAGAGCGGTACCATGCTAACCCCTGCAGCTATTGGCTATTTATCGGGACTCGGTACTGCAGCTGTAAACATTTTTCCCGTTCCTAAAGTGTCGGTTATTGTTACCGGCAATGAACTGCAATCACCCGGAAATCCCCTTGCAGATGGCCATGTGTATGAGTCAAATTCAACGATGCTCCAAACAGCCCTTGCATCGGTAAATATTGGTTCAGCTGCCGTGACTATAATTAAAGATGATGAAAACCTCATTACAGAAACAATTGCCAACGCTGTGGTCAGTTCAGATATGGTAATTATTTCAGGTGGAATATCAGTAGGTAAGTATGATTATGTACATGGGGCATTAGGCCGGGTGGGGGTTCAGAATATTTTCTACAAGGTTCATCAAAAACCCGGTAAACCTTTGTTTTTCGGCAAACACAAAAGATGTTTGATATATGCCTTGCCGGGGAATCCGGCTTCGGTATTGACTTGCTTTTACGAGTACGTTTACCCCGCGTTGAGAATAATGCAAGGATATTCTAATCCTTTTATGAAGCAAATTCATTTGCCTGTTTCCTCAAATTTCAACAAAAATTCAGAGCTTTCTTTTTTTCTGAAAGGAAAGATTGCCGGTGATGCTGTTGAAATTCTTCAGGGCCAGGAATCAAATAATATGGGTTCTTTTGCATTGGCAGATTGCCTTGTTTATCTGCCTGAAGGGAAAATGGATTTAACGAAAGGGCAATCAGTAGAAGTTCATTTGTTGCCATGAAAAAATCTTTATCAGCATGATTCAAACTATGCCCTGGTTATTTTTACTATGTCTTTTTTTTATCTCATTTCTCTATGCATCGGTAGGGCATGGGGGAGCCAGCGGATACCTTGCCCTGATGGCCTTATTCGGAATGGCCCCTGCCGTTATGAAGCAATCGGCCCTCATTATGAATATTTTTGTTTCGCTCATTGCGTTTTACGAATACCATAAAGCCGGCCATTTTAAATGGAAATTATTTGTGCCCTTTGCCATTGCTTCCATACCCGCTTCTTTCATCGGGGCTTTTGTAACGGTTGATCCTGTTTTATATAAAAAGGTGCTGGGGCTGATTCTTATCTTCCCTATTCTCAGGTTGCTTGGTGTTTTCGGCCCCGGTAGTCAGGAAACAAAACCTGTCAATCCTTATTGGGCATTCTTCATTGGTGGTGCTATTGGCTTTCTTTCCGGCATGATTGGAATTGGTGGCGGAATTATTCTCTCCCCTGTAATTATCCTGCTTAAATGGGGTAACATGAAAGAAACAGCTGCAGTTTCGGCGCTGTTCATCTTTGTAAATTCCACTTCAGGAATCATTGCATTACTTGGCAAAGGAATGGTTATTGACCATGCTGTTTATATTTGGGTGATGGTAGCTGTAACCGGTGGCTTTTTAGGGGCGTACCTGGGTAGCAAGAAATTTACAAATCCTGTTCTGAATAAAATTCTCGCAGTTGTGCTATTCATAGCCAGCATTAAACTGCTAGGAGTGCCCGAAAAACGGTGAAGGTTTTGAGTAATGAAATAATGAATTGTAAAATGACGATACAAGTAAAACTTTTCGGAAATCTGGTTGATGTGACCGGAACGGCCAACATGCAATTGAAAAATATTGCCGACACCGATTCGCTGCTACGGAAAATGTTCTCAGATTTTCCACAACTTGCCGGACATACTTTTATTGTAGCGGTAGAACGAAAAATTTCAACTGAGAACCAGGTTTTGAATGAAGGTGATGTAGTAGCATTTTTACCTCCTTTTGCCGGCGGATGATTTGTTTGAGAAGAATCACAGCGGAAATACGGCAGTTGGAATAGTTAAACATATAAGCACACAATCAACAATATAACCTTGAGCGAAAAAAAGAGACATAAAGTTTTTATTGAAGGGGCCATAAGCCCCGCATTTATAGCTGATTCAATTGCAATGCACAGCACCAAAACAAACATAGGCGCGCATGCTATTTTTCTGGGCCAGGTGCGTAATGATATGATTGATGGGAAAAGGGTCCGCGAAATTGATTACAGTGCATACGTCGAAATGGCGGAGGAAAAAATGCATGAAATACGGGAAATGGTTTTTGGCAAATTTAAAATTACTTGTATGCATATCCATCACAGTCTTGGGGTTGTTAAGACAGGGGAAATATCGCTTTTTGTTTTTGTTTCGTCTGAACACCGGGCTGGCGCATTTGATGCCTGCAGGTGGATTGTGGATGAAATAAAGGCAGAAGTACCTATTTGGGGTAAAGAAATTTTTGAAGATGAAACTTATTCGTGGAAGGCAAACTCAAAATAATTTATGGTCGACATAACATCTAAAACATCCACACTCCGGAAGGCTATTGCAAGCGCAGTGGTGAGAACCAGTAAAAAGGAAACTGTTCAGGCCATAAAAGATAATAAGGTGCCTAAAGGGAATGTACTGGAATGTGCACGTGTTGCGGGATTATTTGCTGTAAAACGAACCAGCGATATGATTCCGGACTGCCATCCCATACCCGTTGAATTTACGCAGGTAAGATATGAAATAACCGATATGGAAATAGCTATCGAAGTTGAAGTGCATACCGTTTATAAAACAGGGGTGGAAGTTGAGGCCATGCACGGCGCATCGGTTGTGGCGTTAACTATATATGATATGCTGAAACCCATTGATAAAGGGATTGAGATTGCTTCCATTAAACTGAAAGAAAAGACGGGTGGTAAATCTGATTTCATTGATAAGTACCGGGAAAATATAAGAGCGGCCATAGTAGTTTGCTCTGATAGTATTTCGGCGGGCAAAAAAGAAGATAGGGCCGGCAAAGCAATTACCGGTAAATTAGAATCATGCGGTGTGCAGGTTTCTGATTATTTGATAGTACCCGACGAAATTGATGCGGTGCAACTGAAAGTAAATCAGCTTTTCAACGCCGGGATCGATATTATCATACTTACAGGGGGAACCGGGCTTTCCTCCAGGGATACAACACCTGAAGCTATCCGCCCATTACTTGACTGTGAAATCCCCGGCATTATGGAAGCAGCCAGAAATTACGGACAGGAGAGAACCCCTTATTCTATGCTATCCAGAGGAGTAGCGGGCATGAAAGGGAAGACTTTAATACTTGCTTTACCGGGCTCAACAAAAGGAGCGAAGGAGTCTATGGATGCCTTGTTCCCTTCATTACTGCATATTTTCAGGATTGTTGATGGCGCATCGCACGATTAGTTGTTTATCCGCCAATAGCTATCATACTCCTGTTTTTCTGTTTTCCGAAGTCATCAATATTATCTATTCCTGACCTCAGCGCTTTCTTTCTCATTATGTTTCCCCGAATCAGCGGTACAATATCTTCTCCATTTCTGAATGCTGATAGCAGATCCGTTTCATCACCGGAGAATAAACAGTTTTTCATTTTTCCGTCAGCCGTTAACCGCATCCTGTTACAGGTATCACAGAAAGGATTGGTGATGGAACTGATAATAGCAAATGTGCCCGGATAATCTGCAATACAATAATTTTTAGCAGTATCGTTTTTGCCGTCGGTAAGTTTTACAATTGCCGGGCCGAATTTTTCTTCAACCGCATGCATGATATCGTTGTATGAAACATTCTTTTCAAAATTCCAGTTATTGCCATCAAAGGGCATAAACTCAATAAACCTGACATGCACGTTCTTATCACATGCCCAGCTTACAAAATCGCAGATTTCATCGTCGTTTACTCCTTTTGTCAATACCACATTAACTTTTACATGAAAGTTTTTCTTCAGTAAAAGGCCAATGTTTGAAATTACCTTATCAAAATAATCCTTACCGGTAATAGCTTTGAATTTTTCCTTCTTCAGCGTATCGAGGCTTATATTCACCGACTTCAATCCGCATGCCCTGAAAGTGTCTATGTGTTCGTTTACCAATATTCCGTTCGTTGTAATGGCAAGTTCAACCGGTAGTTTTGAAAGAGATGCGATAATTTCATTTACATCTTTCCTCAGCAGTGGTTCACCACCTGTTAACCGTATTTTTTTCACCCCGAGCGAAACAAATATTTTTGCTATCCTCAGTATTTCTTCCGCCGTCATGTATTGTGAGTGGGGTTGAAGTGAAATGCCGCCGGGTGGCATACAATATGCACAGCGGAGATTGCACTTGTCGGTAAGTGAGATGCGCAGATAATCGTGGCTACGATTAAATTGATCAGCTATTACAGCATTTTGGAATTGCATTTTATCGGGTTTCGAAAGGGTTAATGTTTCAGCAAATTCCATATTCATTATTATCAACGCTATTCCAGATTATTTCAAAGATAACGCTAAATATTTGAATGCTAAAAGAACATGGGACGAGTGGAAAAGAAGGCATAGAGATCTGTTAAGGCCGGGGTCAATGAGCACTGGTTGATAAAATTCTGAATACCAGAAGGCACAGCCTAAAGAATTGAATCGAAATTCTTTAGCTCTGCCATCTGGTGTTCAAAAGTTTCTGGCCTTTGCTGATGTGTATTTCCGGCTTGGGGTGGCCCAAGCCGACGGACGGGAGAAAATATTCTAACAGATGCCATTTTGCTATAGATGCCAAAGGAATGGATGAATTGGTGAGCACCTTCAATGGTTCATTTTATGTATAATGGCCAATTTAATACCTGAACCGGATTTATGAATTTGATTGGTTGAGGTAAATCATGTTTAAAGTCGGAAAAATTCTCTCCCTTGCCTCTGTTTACCGCCTGACCGGGGCTTTCATTTCTATCAGCTGGTTTTATGGCGGCTGCGCTCATAATATGAAGAGCGTTTTAATTTCATCACCATCAATCCGGCAGTTTGAGAGGAACAACATATGATGCAGAAATTTTTTGACTGTCCCTGATATATCAATTCATATAAGCATAAACTCTTCTCACAGTTAAAACAATCAACCATGAAAAATTTATTACTCCTTTTTACCGTTTTTATCAGTGCATTAACGCAGGCGCAAATAACCATAACCGGTGCTGACTTACCGAGTGCAGGCAAGGCCTTTGTTATGGGTAATGATACCGCGCCTTCTGTCTCGCTCGGTACGCCCGGCAGCAGCCAGCAAACATGGGATTTCACCACGCTTACCAATAATTACCCCAAAGCGGCAGTGTATGATTCAACGTCGTTAACGCCTTTCGCAGGGCAATTTCCGGCTTCAAACATTTATACCTACGGTCCGGCGGAGTTTTTTGGGGTGTTGTATGGCGGTGCACCGGTTTATGCCAATCAAAATGGTTACTGTTTCTGGAAAAGCGATACCACCGGTTTATGGGTTGAAGGCTTTGAGGCCGTTTCAGGGCCTTATGCCAACATGCCTGTGCATGAAAACGCTGCTGAACTGCTGATTGGGGCGCCTGTTACCTACGGTACTACCTTTACCGATACTTCGCGCTGGGCTTTGGTTTTGGGCGGTCCTTATACTGTTGATACCACCTGGGTTACCGGCAGAACAAAATCACTTACCTGCGATGCATGGGGGCAGTTAAACACACCTTTCGGAAACTTTTCCAATGTTATCAGAATTCACGAAAATGTAACGGAGACAGACAGCATCATAGCCACCTACAATGGAATAGTTGAATATCAAATGCTTTTCAGCCGGCAAACAACCAATAATTATATGTACCTGGCAAATGGTATTGGTTACCCCCTGGCGATTGTTCAGGCCGATTCAAATAACAACATAAAAAATATCGAATACCTGCTTGATACCTCCTGTTTTGCATATTCAAAGATTATGGGTTCAATAGCCAACGATAGCGGTAATCTTATCAGCAGCGGCGTGGTTTACCTATACCAGTTTATTGACAGCCTTACCCCCATGTTATTGGTTGACTCAACTGTAATTAATAGTAACGGGTTTTATGTTTTTATCAATGTTTCTGTGGGCAATTACATTATTTCGGCACAGGCAAATCTTACGGTTTGCCCTACCTGCATAACAACTTATTCGGGGAATGCCAATTTCTGGTATAACGGAAATACAATCGTGGATGCATTATGCACGGACACTATGCTCACCAATATCATTCTGGCGCAGCTTGCACCCATGACCGGCCATGGCGCATTAAGCGGGTTTATCCAATTTGGGCTTGGCGCAAGAGCAGTTGAACCTGTGGCTGGTGCCGGTGTTTTGCTGCAACAGGTTTCCGGTGGCACCGTAGCCCATACAACTTCCGATGCGGGGGGTAATTATTCATTTGCAAACGTTCCTCCGGGCAACTACACAATTACTGTTGATTATCCGGGGCTACCTATGGTATCTACTTATACCGTTGGCGTTACTTCCAATAACCTGGTGTTTAATAATCTCAACTTTACGGTTGATACCGTGCATGGCAACGGAGGTATTTTTGGCGCCAATCCGCTTGCG
>Ga0182013_10001087_pt1 | contig 37657 bp, 33 predicted proteins | sample 612S2MmetaG_FD_120487 | JGI IMG/M metagenome (GOLD analysis project Ga0182013, IMG submission 120487) | Permafrost microbial communities from Stordalen Mire, Sweden - 612S2M metaG | ecosystem: Environmental > Terrestrial > Soil > Wetlands > Permafrost | place: Sweden: Stordalen | collected... | reverse complement strand
CGTGCGCTTCGGCCAAGCCGCAGCATTTATGTGCAGCCCGCGAGCGAACATGGGGAAAGAGCCGCGGGAGGCGTTCCTGGTGCAGCTTCGAGAGGCGCGGGAGGAGTGGCGGCGCCGGCTGACAGCCTCGGCTCAAGCGCGCCAATAGGCGGTTTCTAGACCGCTGGTCCGAGTCGTGGCCAAGCCAACTCCCAAACCGACCACGAACGCCATTCCCGTTGCCTCTCGTCGCGCCAGGTTCGCCCACGTTGCGCCGGCGGCGACGACCCCGGCCAATGCCACCACCCGGTGGCGCGGGCGCGCCCAAAGGCCAACACTGCGCGACGCGCGCACCGCTAGCGATATGGCGGAATATTGGGTGCGCGCCTTCAACGATGCGCTGGCAAGGCCCCGCGAGCTTGCGAATTGTCGGACGTCCCCAAGATGCTGGCACGTTTATGGGGAGCTATCCGGTCAAGCTGTGGGGAACCAAGCCAGCGGGGGCTGCCTCGGGGCCTAGCACACCATCGGCGCACACCAGCATTGCCAGAACGAAATCGGCGGAGAACCGGCGGCTGACCACCAGTCAGTCTACATCTCGACAATACTACCCACGACGTCCAGCTTGGGAAATCGACCGTAGATTGAAAATACAGAATCTAGCGTCCACGGGTTTCATTGGGTTCACCAAGGCGGGTCGAACATCCAGTGAGACTCCGCATACATGCGCCTGAGCAGCCGCAGCTAACTATAACTAAGGACGCGCTCCTCACGATGATCGGCCGTAGACTCGAACCAGAATCATCCTTACGAGTGCAACCGATCCGTGAACCGCACTTCTGATGCCCCGGCGGGAATGACCGGAGTATTGTTAATGGTATGACCGACAGGGTCAGTTCCGAACAACGGTCGCGAATGATGGCGGCGGTTCGGGGTACCGACACCATGCCCGAACTTTACGTGCGACGCCAATTGTTCGCTGCCGGTTTCCGCTTTCGGCTCCACGCTAAGGCGCTCCCCGGTAAGCCCGACATAGTGCTCCCGCGATTCCGCATCGCAGTCTTCGTGCATGGGTGCTTCTGGCACGGGCATTCCTGTGCGCGCGGAAGGCGGCCTGCTACGAACGTCCAATTCTGGCAGGCAAAGATAGACGGAAACATCCGCCGGGACCGGAAGAACCGCGCCGACCTGAAGGCAGCGGGATGGTCGGTGGTGGTCGTCTGGCAGTGTCGGCTGGAAAGCGCTACGCAGGCGGTCCTCGAGCGGCTAAAGCAACTCAGCGCAGCGCAGACCGAGTAAGGCGCTCGGACTCCACAGACTGCGCAAGGTACCTGGAGAAGAAGGCGGCCAGTTTTGGAGGGACTGCATTTCCGATCATGGACGCGACGGCCGTATTCTGGTCGAGCGGATAAAAGATGTAATTGCTCGGGAACGACTGGAGAATCGCGGCCTCGCGAAGCGAAATCCCGCGGACCTGACTTGTGTCGTAATGACCGAAGCGGCCGTTCGAGATGCTGTGGCACTTTGTGGTGATGGTCGGAGAGGGTCGGTCCGGAGCCATGCGCGTGTAGACATCTGTAAAACAAGGTCCGCCGAGGCGGGCGTTTACCTTCTTGTGGCAGTCCAGAGAGAGGTCGCCCTCAGGCGTGTTCTCCATATACGCGTTCGACTCTCCCGGCTTAGCGGCGGACAGGCGGCTGTAATTAAGGTCGCTAAGAGCGCGGGTGCGATGGTTCGGAATATCGGGATGCTGCTCGCCAGCTTTGATCGGCGGCAAGTGCCCTATCGCCTCGCGTACCGAAACCATAAGGCTGTCCGGGTCATTGTCGGGAACAAGGAGTTCCTCCCCAAGCAGGTCGGCAAAACGCTCCGGCTTCACGACCGAGCGTTTGGCGGCCAGAAGGATAGATCGGCGGCGGTATTGAGGTATACCGAAGTGCGAGGTGCAAACCACCTTCGATCCCGTGACGTAGCCGAGGTCCTCAAGTCCCTTGCGGAACTTTTCCCAGACGCCGCCGTATTTCGGATCGCCGATACCCTGGACATTTTCCGACAACACCAGCTCCGGCTTAAAGGTTGTGACAAAAAGGGTCGCTTCGCGGAGGAGATTACGATCGCGCCGCCGTCCGGCCTTGCGGTCGTCCGTCAGCTCTTTGCGCGAGAGCTTGGTGAAGGGCTGGCACGGGGCACAGATAGCAAAGAGGAGCGGAACGCCCCAAACCTTGGCGCAATAATCGGGAATGAGCTTCAGGAGTTCCTCGAAAAGCTCCTCCTGTCCTCCGTCCGGATAGCGTGAAGATTTCGCGAAAACGTCTCGGTTTAGGAAGCGGGGCCTCAGGCGGTCCAGGGTCCTGTTCTTGTTGTTGCTGACATAGGTGGAGCGGCAGCGATCATCCTTGTCAATCCCAGCGATGACGTACCCGCCAGCATCGATCAGGCCGCGTGTGGTTCCGCCAGCACCGCAAAAAAAATCGACGGCGAGGAATCGGGGGGGCATGTTCTTTCGGCGTTTCATCCTCGCAGCCATGGCATCACTTCGCGGTCTGCGCCACCTTGCGGATGGCTTGCACTTCGGGTTCCGCGAACAGGCGCCAGCCGTTGCGGTCTCTTTTTTCCGCTTCGTTCACGCGCTTGGTCTTGATCCACCGGAGCAATGTGGGTTTGGAAATACCAGCGGCGTCTGCAGTCTCCTGCGCCGAGTAGTATGTTCTGCCGTCGAGCGGAGTGGGCATCGCAGAACCTTAAATACCGTAGTTAAATATAGTTAACCATAGTCAGGACCCGAAGTCCATAGTGCAGATTAAGATTTCTGCAGTGTTTGCCGGGCAAAATTTCTGAATGACCGGGCCAGCGCCACGCCGAGCACGTTCCGCCGCATGCGGCAAATATTTGTGCTCCTTGCCATTGTAATCGCAAATGTACACGTATATATTTAAAATCTACGTTGAGATATTTGGTTGGAGGTTCGTCCAGTGAGTGCCACTGACCGGGAGAAGTTCGTCCGACTCGCCACAAGGAGGGTCTCGAACGCCTTAAAGGCCATGCAGCTGATCGGGAATCTCGCGAACCGGTCGAACTACGACTATACGGAAACGGACGTCCAGAAGATTTTTAGGGCGCTACAGGATGAGCTAAGTGCGTCGAGAAAGAAATTCGAAATGGCCCAGAAACGACAGGGCAACGGGGTCGGGTTCACACTGGAATAGCGGCAGTCAAACGGTCGAATGATGACTAACCACACGAAATCAAAAGAGATCTGCTTACGCCTGCTATCGGCGGATTCGGAGAGGGAGGTCCTCGGGGTGATCCAGGGCCATCCGGAATTCAAGAGGTCGTCGAACTGGACACCGCTCGACAATCGCGAGACGAACTTCAACATCACTTCCAACCAGGCATCCGACGGCGGCAAGGCACTGACCGAGCTGATGACCAACATGGTCGATGCCGTCCTGATGAAGCATGCGTATCTCAAGAAGATCGATCCGAAATCGTCGAAAGCCCCGCAGACAATGTACGAGGCAGTAGACAAACTCGTAAAGCCCATGCAGGGGGGGAAGCTGGTGAATCTGGACGTGAACGACCCGTGGTTGCGCGAGTTCGCGTCGAAGAACCTGGTTATCGGGATCACGGGCGCGAAGAACAAGAAGGAAGGATTGCCGTGCTACACCTTCGTGGACAACGGCGAGGGCCAGAGGCCCGAAGATTTCAAAAACACATTTCTGTCGCTTAGCGCTGGCTCCAAGCGCAGTATCCCCTTCGTCCAGGGCAAATACAACATGGGCTCGTCGGGCGTGCTCGGCTATTGCGGGAGACAGTGGTTCAAGCTGATCGTGTCGCGTCGATACGACGGCAAGAGCCCGTGGGGCTGGACCTTGATGCGGCGGCGTCCGGGAGACGGGATGCCTGTGGCTGAGTATTTCGTGCTGCCGGACGGTTCAGTGCCGTCATTCGACGCGGATGTACTTTATCCGTATCTTCGTGGCGACGGTAAGCGCTACGACGGAGTGCATATTGCCACAGGGAGCGTGATCAAGCTCTACGATTATCAGGTCGGATCGAAGTTCCTGAGCTTCCGAGGAAGCCGTGAAGCGCTGAACGAGAACCTGGTCGAAACTATCTTGCCCTTCCGTCTTCTGGATTTCCGGCAGAAGCCTGATCCCAAGCGGAGCGGCGATCGGGCGGAGGGCATTGATCCCCGCCCCTTCTACGGGATGGAATTCTTGCTTTTGCGTTCGCATAAGGAGGTCGGGGCGGTAGAAGACGACGAGGACACTGAGGATGAAGATGTTGCGGCGGACGCGAGCCTGAGCGTGGGCAATGTGGAAGATCCCGAGCTTGGGGAAATCAAGATTTCGGCGATCGCGTTGAAGCGCACTGTGCCGGACTGGCTGCGAAATTCCAATAACCGGGTTTTTCATGCGGTTAACGGCCAGGTCCAGTTCAAACAAACCCGAGGCTATCTAACCGACTGCGGCTTTCCGGCCCTCAAAGACCGGGCTGTGGTTATCATCGATGCAAGTAATCTGAGCTTTGGCGCGCACAACGACATATGGAAAGGTGATCGGGAACATATTCGCAACACGATCGTGGGCGAGCGATATCGGGAGGTGGTAACCAAGACGATCAAGGACTCCGAGGCCCTGAAAGCCCTGCAGATCAGGGTCGCTCGCGAGGAGATGGAACGCGCTGCCAAGACCGAGCGGAACGACCTATTCCAGAAGCTAGTGGATAGAGATCCCACACTCGCAAATCTGTTGACGGGTCAGGATCTGACGATCCGCATGCCGGTCGGCGGGACCGGTGGAAATGGGGAGGGAAAAGCCGAGTTCGAGGGTAAGTACAGCCCCACATTTCTGCGGCTCGAAGAGAAGATCACGAACAAGGGCATCGATATTCCGATCAATCGCACGCGTCCGGTCGCGGCCGCAACGGACGCCGAGAACGGCTATTTGAACCGGGCAGACAATCCCGGACGTCTTATCATTCCCGAAGAGATCGCCAACCGTTTTTCGGTTCGGACCCAATTGCATGACGGGAGATTGACCGTCTATTTCGACCCGGTCGAGGACAAGGTCAACGTCGGCGATACCCTCACTTTCCGGATCGGCCTGCAGGATGCGGCGATGCCCCTGCCGGTCGAGGCCGAACTAGCGGTGCGCATTGTGGCTGAGGAAGCGCCGCCGATCCCTCACAAGAAACCGAAGCCAGGGCCAAAACCGGAACACCCGGGCCCGCACAAACCCGGTGACTTGAACAACGGTAAGAGTGCTCCGACGCGCGGCTTACCCAAGCACCGCTTGCTGACCATCGACGGACGAAAAGTTGGCGATGAGGAGACCGATCCCTGGCCGGAAGGCTTTGATGATCAGGACGGCGGTATGGTGCGAGATTTCGGCGACGATCAGGTTCTGTACCTGATCAATTACGACAACGCCTACCATCTGAAATACAAGCGCCAGACCCGCGGCGATATTGCCAAGGATGTGATTACGGAGAAGTTCGTCCTCGGGATGCGGATTCTGATGCTCGGATATGAGCACGCGTTGCGCGCCTTGAAGGGAACAAACGGAAACGGCATCGGCGAGTACGCCGACGAATTCCGACGGATTGCGGCGCGGGGCGCGGCGGCAACGGTGCTAGCACTTGCGGAGAACCTGCCGAAAATCGTCGACTCGTCCTCGGTATCGCAAGATGTTGAATAGCCACTCCTGTTGACCGTTGCTTCTGGCATGGTCACTCCTGCAAGATAACTCCGAAAGCGCATTCGCAGTTTTGCGAAGAACCGATCCAACGAAATCAGGAGCGGGGTCGAAGTGTAGTCAGACAGCCCCAAGCACCGTGGGGCGCTGAAACACCCTTCTTGGACATCCGCCGACTACCGGCATCACGAAGACCGCGTAACTACTCGGTCTTGAAGTCTGGTCACCGAAGATCGTCTTGGTGGACGTGCACACGTGCACACACATAGGTGCCGCTGAGCAATAAACCACGAGCTGCCTCTGGATTCCTCTACCTGCAATCGCATTACTGTTTCGTCTGCGCTGTGAAGTCCAGCCCGACCCGCGAGAGGGCATTTCCCAAACGCTGCAATAGGTTCAAGGCGTACTCATATCGCAGTTGCGCAACTACAACCGCTCGATTCGGACCCGTAATTGACAAAGCGTCAGCCGAACCGGACACCCTCCAGATATCGACACTTCGAGTTTCGGCAGCGAACCGCCCTTGATTTGCTGCAAACATCTGCTCCCACGCGGGATTCAGGAATGTGTCGGCACTCGGATAAAATGTATATGCTTCGATCACGCCTTGATTGCGGAAGAAGACGTAGCTGTTGGAGTTCGCCCTTTGAATAGCCTTACCTTGGTCAGCCTTCTCGAGTTTAACAGCCGTGAACGGCATAAACTCGCCAAGGCGACCGAACCAACTGACCGGCGATTGTTTCTGTCCAGGGACTAGATCACATGCCGGGGACAAGCATATCCAATAGGTAGCGCTGCCTGAGTCGGAACTGGGAAGCGCAACGATATGCCCGGTCGTTAGGTGCGACCGTTCGACCTCTGGCTTTGCGCAATTGTAGCAGTTTAGGTGGGCGAGAATCCTCCCGCGGTCAGCCCTGATCTTTCGAGGTACAAACTCTTCCAATATCTTCTCATCTCCGCGCTCTTTTACGTATTCGACTAGCTTTCCGGCATACAGGTCAATGTCGCCCCTAAGTTCCTGTCCGAGGGCTTCCCAGTGCCGATCAACCGTAGCTCTGAGCAGGCGCTTACCATCAGCGTGTCCCGAAGCAACCAGTTCCTGAAGCCAGCCGGCCTGCAGGTATACATCGCTCAGAACTTCGGCTTCGGCGCCCGATCCTTTCTCCTCCATCTGAGCACGCATTTTGGCCATGAGCAGTTGATGTGGCGAAGGTCCGGACTTAACGAGTGCACCGAGTAATGCCCCTTCTATCTCGATGGGTTCCTTCTTTTTGTTAACGACCGTAATAAACAACTGATCTGTTCTGATCCAATTCGCTAAATCATCGAGGGAGAATGAAATGCGGCCTAGGTCTTCGGTCGCCAGAGATGAAACGACCTCATTGTGCCGACAGTTCACTAACCAGTCAAACAAAGATGACAGGTTCACTTCCACACCCGCGGGTGCAGCCGCGACGATCGCTTTCAGCGTCGGCATCACCTCGGCGCGGGCCGAACACGGTGCCGAACGTTCCTTGAGGTAGCTTTCGCGGGACACTAGCCTCTTCAGACGGTCTGTGATTCCGCTGTCGCTGTCTTCCCAGGCGCGCACGGCGTTATCAGCTTCCGCGGTCCGTTCCGAATTAGGTGGCTGCCACTTGGCGAAAGTCAATCCCGCGACAATGTCCCAGAAGACCCCCCGAATCTCTCCGGAATAGCCTTTGGTGTAGACAACTATTAAATTGAAGTTGCCATTGCTCGCCAGCCTGCGAATCAACCGTACTGCCTTTTCCCCGCCTTCTTCTCCGGCTAGGTGATAATCGAGAATGATCAGGTCGCTCTGATGGAGTTGTGGAACAGCAACTGTGTCACCTTCTAACAGCGCGCCGTCGTGAACATCGACCAACCACGGCCTGGAACGACGTCTGCAATGGTTGATTATTCCGAGGACCGTCGTGGCTGCCGCCATATCTCCGCTCCATGCCTTACCAGCGGTGACGAGTTGGTTCAAAAGGGTACCCAACGATGGGAACTCATCGTCCACGGCTATGACGGTCCTGACAGGGTCTAGGTAGGCTTCTTCGACGAGCGCCTTGTATTTCAGCTGGGCCGGCGTCGGCGGACCTGCCTCCTGAGGAATTGCCGAATCATTCATTACGTACTCCCCTGAATTGGATTGCGAAGTTGGCACCCGATAGTTTCTTCATAGATGGGTCCGCAACATAGGAGATTGAGTGGCCGCCCGCCGCTAAATTTGCCCTGCATAGGTAAAGGCCCACGCCTCTTCCCCCTCGCACTTTGCGCGTAAAAAACAGCGAGAAAAGGCTTTTGACATCGTCCGGATCAATTCCGGGCCCATCGTCCGCAACGAAAACGACGCCGTCATCGGCGTCGAGCAAAATGTTCTTCTCGAGGTAGCGGGACTGGCCAACCCAGTATGCAGCATTATTAACAAGGTTTATGAAAACCGGGAAGATACGGGATGGTTCGTCGAACACGCCGAAACTCCTGAAGGCTGGCGAGGCATAGAACTCGATTGATCTTGATTCGAGAACCTTGCCCAAGAACTTTGAAACGTAATCATAGATGTCCGTGCCCCTTATCGTCATCGGGCGGCGTTCTCCAGAAAGTTTCAGCGGCGACAGAAAGCGCAATCGATCGGTGAGTTGCTCGTGCGCAGTCTTGAGCGAATCGAAAAACATGCTACCTTTGTTCGTATCGCCAAGTTCGCGAAGGCAATGGGATATTGTCATGTCCAGCCCCTCGATTTCGTGGCCGACGATCTCAACAGTGATCCCAAGCTGTGCCAGCGCGTTGAGTCTGTCAATCTCCGTCCTGACCTGGTCTGCATCGTCCATAGTGACTGTTACTAGCGCTTCCAAATCCACGCTTTCGCCGAGGTCTCGGAGAGTAGAGATATACGGGTCGAAGAAGTCTGCGTTCTCTCGGTCCTGCCGTTCCTTCTCAAGATCGAGTTTATCCAGGACTTCGCTTATTGAAGTTGATAGGTTGTCAAGGCCTTCGAGCAGGGAAAGAGTGGCCCCATGGTACCGCTTGTTTCGATCATCGACCACACTCGTAACACGAGCAAGTTCGTTGCTCAAGAGCTGCTTGGCCTCCGCGGACCACTTGCGTATGCGATCCTGAAGAAACGCTGCGTTCCGGCTTAGGGCCGAATAGGCGATGTCGCGTTTGGTTTGGGGTTTGACCTTTTCGAGCGCAGCGGAAAGGGACGAGTTGAGATTCGCGATGAGGTCGCCGGACCTGAGGTAGTACTCTCGGTATTGACGATAGTCATGCTCCAAAGATCCCAAGGTGGCTGGTGGGGTGCCGAGAGAGAGCTCCGCCCGTGCCTGCTTTAATTGACCGACGCGTTCGCTCAGGGCGATCAGCGGCGATTCTTCCGTCGGAAGGGAATCGGATCGCGCGTTTTCCGCTATGCGCTCAAGCTCGCTCACCACAGCGCTGATTGGGCTCAGGGCACGCTCAAGATTACTTCGGAACTCACGGCGCTTACGAGCCCTGACTTGCTTCTCGGCCAGCTTGGCTTGCTCCCGTTTACGCGCTGCCCTGATATCGGGCAGGAATTCTTTGCGAACCGGAGACGCTGATCCAAAGTACCTCCTTGCCGTGACCATTAGGATATTCTCCACAATGTCCCGAAAGGCTTTGGCGGCCTTGTTATCGATAATCCCTTCGCGTCCCGCCTTATCCTTAAGATTCGGATTTAGTTCCCTCGTTAGGGCCACGCGGCCGAAGAGGCGTCGGTTGGACCAGAACTCGCGGCCAGCGCTGAGGGTCCTTCGCTTTTCAATTTCAAAGAAGTCATTGTCTTCCCGGCCGTATGGCATGACTCGAAGCCCGTTTCTATAGACCATGAAGCCGGCATAGTGTTCAGCCTGTTCCATCAGATTGGCATGAATTGCCGGGGAATGGCTGGAGCCCAGTTGCACCTGCTCGAAGGTGCCTAAGCGAATATGGAATGGCCCGACGACCGAGTCTGCTCGATCTGGCACGGGTGAGACGGGATTAATGGTCGCTTCAGACTCGACCCACTGGCCGAACGCCTTTACTCGGCCTGAGAAAATTCCCGCCTTGTTAACCAGACCCTCGACAACATGCTCAAGATCTTCAAGGTTCTCGTAGCGGAACGAGCGCTCATCCGACACGATGGGGTTCTTGAGCGTGCCCTCCCACGCCGTGACAGAGTACCGAAACTCGGGCGTGCCGTCCGACGACGATTCAGTCGGGCCTGCGAAAGGGTCAGTGAAGTTCGACAGTGTTTGAAAAAGGCGCGCTTTTGCCTGGCGAACAAGAGGTTCATCAGCGTCGAGACGCCGCCCAGGCAATTGGGCCTCTAAATCGAATGAGATATCCGCGACAATGAGTGCCGTGCCACAATCGCTGTGGCCAGCCCACACGGGCCATTGGTCCAGCTGCCGTTGACCGAAAGTAGCATCGACCAAAGTACTTTCGACCCTCTCGCGGACAGAGGGCTGCCCCATTTGCTTGTTCAGCTCGTCAAAACGCGTCCATGCAGACGAGATCCTCTCATCCCGCTCGGGGCTTGCGCCGTTGCCCCAGACATTTCCCATCAATTTCTCGAACATCGAAGGCAAGAGGTCGAGGATCTCAGTCTTGACATCGAACTCCACAATGGGTATCTCAATGTCCTGGAGGTACAGGAAAGGATTCTCGAAGAGGCGCCAGTCGGTCAACGCTGCAACGAATGCCCCCGCACTGCGCTTCGAAACCAATAGCAGTAGCGGGCCAAGTGCCGCTGACGATAGCCTGCCGATCCCTTTTTGGCCTTGTCGCTCCCGGACGGGCAGGCCGTTTCGATCTTCTCTGGAAGCCTCCCCATCCGAGATTTTGGACTCAGTACCAACGACCAGCCATTTCTCCATGAACTCTTGTCTGGACATTCCGTGGCCGTCATCTACCAACGCGGCAGTCAAAACTTTGCCGTCGAAGATATGAAGCGCGACGCTCCGGGCGTAAGCGTCGTAGGCATTTTTCCAAAGCTCCGAAATTGCTGTGGGACAATCAGCAATCTGTTCACGCCCCAGATGGTCAATTGTGCGAGCACGCGTCTGGAACGCGGCGACGGCGATCCTATCGTTGAGTTCCATCTGTCACCTGATTATCGTGACCCCTTTCCGGCATTAGTCGCCGTGGATTCACAGGTGCAGGTTCGTGTTTGAGACACGACCTGGCAAAGCATTGATCGCTCGGCTCATATGCACGGCTTGACTCACCGGGATGTCCCCTCCACGTCAACTGGACGTAAAACGCCCGATGCTGATGTTTGAAAGGCCTACGAACGGGATCGATGGTGTTCCGTCTCCCGCAGTGGCCACAAGCTCGGAACCGCACTGTTCCAGCCGTCACCCCAACCGCAGTACCCCCCTTGTTGGCCAACCAGTGCGCGAGAGCCGTATTGACCAGAATGTTCATCGAACTGTCACGATTCGTCCGCGTCGTTGGTGCCTTCGTTGAGGCGAATAGCGAGCTTGATTGTCTGCTCCTTGGCGCCGGCCACGGCCTTCTTCTGCACTTTTCTTGCGGCGGAACTGGTCTCAAACCGAACAATAGGCTTCGAGGTGTCGGTCATATCCGTATGCGGCTGAGCAAACAAAGGCCGTGAAGGCATTACGGTACCACCTTTGTGGGGCAGATGGAGCGGAACTGAAGAACTGGGTGGACGACCGCCGTCAGCCGTTCGCCGCCCCGTAAGGCGATTCGAAGAGGATAGCCGGGGTGGCGTTGGCTGCGCTCTCCGCTCCTCGCCGCTGTCGGTGCAATCTCAGCCCTCGTCGCAAGTTCACCGTCGTCGTTATCCGAAGCGAGCCGAAACCTCCCCGAAGCGGACCGTCAATGCCGTGACATGCGGCAGACTCGCTGTGATGGTGCAAGGTGCGCAGACGTGTGTCACTATAGCGCCACCCTTAATTTGATCCCGTCGTTTGGTGCGTTCACGAGATCCTGCTTAGTGCCGAGGTACCGCTCGGTCGTCTGAACCGACGCATGGCCCAGCAGCAGTTGGATCTGTTCCAGTTCGCCGCCAGCGGCACGGCACAACTTCGCGCATGTGCGACGACAGTCGTGGGGCGCAATTCCGGGAACACCCGCGGCCATTGCGTACGGCTGAAGCAACTGCCAGACGACCTTTTCGCTCAGAGCGGCAGCTTGGGCTTGGTCGCCTCGGTTCATGGAGCGGAACACCGGCCCCTCGGAAACGCCGGCGGCTCCCGTCCATGCGTCAATCGCCACCTTCACCCACGTCGGCATCGGGATCGTCCGGACTCGCCCGTGCTTTCCGAGGAGATCCACGATGCACCAGCGCCCATCCCGCTGCTGGATGTGTCCCATGGTCAAGGCCGCTACCTCGGAGCGCCGCAACCCGCAGCCTAGCAGCACGGCGAGGATGGCTCGGTCGCGGAGTCCTTTGGTGGTGGTGATGTCCGGAGCATTCAGCAGCGTCTGCGCCTGCCGCACGGAAAGCCAGTTTCCCAAACGGACGCCTTTGGACGCCACCCCCTTCACGCGCGTGATCCCGTTGGCCAGTTCCGGCGCCAGCAACCCGTTGTCGGCCGCTTCGACCGCCAGCTTGCGCACTGCGGTGATCCGCACGTTGATCGAGACCGCGCCGAGGCCGCGGGCCTCGAGCGCCACGCGCCAGGCGCTCACCGTGGCCTTGGTGAAGCCGGGCCGGGGCTCCTGGACGGACAGCCAGGCGAAGAACTCGTCGAGGCCGAGGTTGTATACGCGCTTGGTGATCGGAGAGGAGACGCTGTCCAGCACCAGCGCCTTGAGCTTGTGCCACTGTCTCGTTTGCGGAACTACAATCAAATCATTCATTTAGGGTCCTCATAATGGGCATTATCGGCAGTCATGTGGACCTTACCTCGCGGCGGCCGGGACAGCAAGCGAACTACGGAAAACCTGTTTGTCCTCCAGAAACGACTGTGGTGGACGGATGGCCAGGTGGACGGATGGCCAATCGCTTCGAGTGGCAAGGTGTGTTACGGTATGCTTCGGCGTTCTGCGGGAAGCTGCGTTTGTGTGTGCGCGGGAGGATTCGTATGTCACCTAAGACGTCGGTCCAGACAGACAAATCTGGAAACCACGATCCAGAAGTAATTAATCTTGAAGCGTACCGAGTTGCTAGGGAAGCTCGCAACCTTGAGATAACGCTGTTTTGGCAGCGCTCAAACTACTTCTTATAATAGTACTGAGCACAGCCACGGCAGCGGGATTCTTTTCCCTTAAGGATCACAAGTATGGCTTGCCACTTGCAGTTTTCGGATTCGTCGTCGGGCTCCTGTGGGTCGCGGTTAATCTCGGGAGCAAATTCTGGCAGGCTCGATGGGAGCATCGTCTGCGTCTCGTCGAGGAGCAGCTCCGCCCCAAGATGGACCTGTTTTCAGCTTCTTGGGAGACAATTCAAGAGGACGTCCAACAGGGTCTCAAGTCTCGAAAGCGCGGCTTAATTCATCGCGGGTATTCACGCCTCGTCTTATTGAAACCCTCAGTCACGCTCATGATGACCCTTCTTTCGGCGCTATTCGTCGGATTCTGGGGCGTTTTGGTTGGGCTGACACTACGTTAGGGGTCCCGAAAGCGCGCGCCCCAGATGCTCCAGAGGAATCCTGCCATATCCGGAAGTTGGCCAAGCATTGGCGACGGGCGACCGAAAAGGGCCGCTTGCGCCGTTGGGCACAAAAACGGAGTCATACGTGGTGATATCGATGCGAGCGGTTCCCGCGCCGTTAACCCACACAACCATCTGCAATGATGTTAAGGTGCAGTTCTAAAGATGCAGGACGATAGTGTCGAGCGAGTGCCTGCCGCGACCCGCAAAGCGATCACGGGCCCACTGCCATCTGCGGCTGAGACAGAGCCATCCGACAAACCATTCGAATACCGGCCATCGATCGTATCCTACTTCGATATTCTTGGCATGAAGACATTGCTCGGCGACGCCGGATCTGACGCTGGGAAGGTCGCCGAGATCCTGCAGACCACACGGCGGTTTTCGAGGCCAGACATAGACGCTGAAGAGGAATTTGGATGGACCTTCGTCAATTTTTCAGACTTGGTCTTGCGCACAGTACCAATACTGAGTGAGGTCAATCTGAAGCACCGGCTGGGGGTCGTTTTTTACGAGTTGTCTGACCTGGCTGATATTCAAGTCAATCTCGCATCCAAGAATGTCTTAATACGTGGTGCAGTGACGTTAGGCGATATCACGGTGGACCGTGACCTAGTGTTTGGACCGGCGTTGGCTACCGCTTACTTGCTTGAATCGAAGCGCGCGATCTTTCCTCGTATAATTGTCGATCAGCTCGTGCTGCAGGGTCTTAAGAAGCTTCCCGTGTTGAGGGCGCACGATTACAAACAGGAGATGGCCTACATACGGCGGCTAATCAGGAGAGATGTAGACGGCAATTGGTTCGTAGACTATCTGCGCTATGCACTCGATAATTCCGATGATTATTCCCAGTACGGCAAGTTCATCCTGCATCATCGGTCGCTCGTCTTGCGCCAGCTGAGTGAATCCGGCGCTCTGGATGGGCGCACGCGGGAAGGACGCAATCGCAGAGCGAAGGCGGCCTGGTTACGCAGCTATCACAACAGACATGTTCGCATCCTCTCTGCCATACGCTTGAAGCAAGAGACCGGCATCAATAGGGCAGAACTCGTAGTTTAGGATGCTTCCCCATGTCCGTCGACTTCGCTCATCCACTTCGGTTGCACAGCCATGCTGTGCTGGAGCGGGACGGTCAGGCATCCAGTCGGAGGCAGTCCCCATTCGAGGTTGTGAGAGGCACGGGGCGCTCCTCGCGCCTGCGGCCAGCCATCAACTCCGCAGATCAGCCGCGGCAAAAACTAGCCGCAGCGATATTTCGGGTTATCGGTAGCGGTTTTCCCGTGCACATCCGCGAGGTCGGGCCTTCCCGTCCAGTTGACGTGTGCCGGACTTCCCAGGACTGATCTCCCAAAGCGCCGGAGAGTTTGCCGGCGGCGGGCGTAAGGCTGTCATGAAGGTGCTATTCTCGCTGTCTCGCCGCAGCCACCTGACGAAGCGCGAGTATTGTCACCCTCAACCGACAAGCGGGCAATCTCCAGATTGATGTTTCAGGCTGAGCGGGCTACTGTAATCCTTTGGAGGTGCCCCGTCGTGACCGACTTCCCGTTCTGGGTGGATGGTTTGCCAAAGAAGGCTTTCCTTCGCGCTGGGCATCGTCTGGGCTTTCTCTTGTGTGCACTCGTTGCGCCAGTTTCTGTCCTGTGCCAGCAATCCCCGACGCCGGATGAGCTGGCAGCGCAGGTGAAGGCACTGAATGCCGAGCTCGCTCTGAGCGCCTCGGCAACGCTAGAGCCGTCGTGGCTGGCCGACGTTCTGGAGACGCGCGCCTCGGTGCTGTCCCAACTGATGGCGTCCGACCCGGCCCTGGCCGCCCAGCTTGTGCTGCCGGCGGACATCGCGAAGAGGCTGCGCGCATCGGCTCCCGCGGACACCCTAGAGACCAGCGGCGAATGGACGGGCACGCTGGGGAAGGTCATCGCGGATGACTTCGAGCACCATCGCAGCAGCACGCGCTGGGTGCTCTCGACAGCCGGACGGATGTACGACATCGTCTCGCCCGCGCAGAGCAAATGGCGCCCCGGCGCATCGGTGAAGGTCACCGGGGTCGCGCTGGGAGGGCACATCGCCGTTCGGACGCTCGGCGATACCGCTGCGGCAAGCGCAACCGTGCAGCAATGCACCACCACCGGCCCGCAGAACATTGCCGTGATCGTGGTTACCATGCCGTCGGCTCCCACCCTGCCGCCAGGCTACACGATGGATGCCGTCCGGCAAGCGTTTTTCGGCGATCCCACGCAATCGCCCGGCAATATGACGCTGAATGGCTGGTGGAACGAGATGTCGCACGGTCAGATTTCTGCCACCGGCAACGTGTTCGGGCCTTTTGCCTTGAGCCAGGATTACACCTGCGACCAGGCCAGCGAACTCTTCGCGGCGGCATTGGCCGCGGCCGACTCGTCCGTGGATTTCAGCACCATCACCCGCGTGGAAGTCGTCTTCCCTGTCCTTTCCAGCGGCTGCGATTTCGGCGGAATGAGCACACTTGGGTGTGAAATCGCCACCTCTCCATCCAAGACCTTCACGGCTTCGGAAGAGTGGCTGCCATTTAACGCCGATGTGCAGTCATTTGGGCTCGGAGCGGCGGTCCACGAGCTTGGCCACGGTTTGGGTTTGCACCACACAAATAGCGACGACTATGGGGCAATCCCACTCGGAGCGCTCAACGTGCCTGGCACCACCGTTGAGTACGGCGACTTCTACACGGTGATGGGCTTCGGTGAGGCTAATTCCCAGGGTCAATTCGCCGCGGAACATAGTTATCTGCTGGGGTGGCTGCATCCCGGCGACTATCAGGAGGTCTCCGCTCCGGGCACTTACACGCTCGCGCCATATGAAACAAACGGCTTGCGGGCGCTACGAATTCTGCGCGACGCCGCCAGCGGCGCCTGGTTGTGGGTCGAATACCGCCAACCGATCGGCGATGTCGACAGCGCGCTGCTGAACGCCTTCCCGAACTCCAACGCCTTCGCCGGAGCGCTGATCCGTTATGGAGACCCGACCCTGGACGATCCGTACCATACCTACCTGCTGGATTTCAATCCGATCAGCAGCCCCAACGATTTCACGTCGGCCGCGATGACTCCGGGGGAGAACTGGTCCGATCCGTACTCGCCGCTCACGCTGACGGTGAACAGCGCCACGCCGCAGGGACTTTCCATCACGGTCGACTACGATTCGCAGTGCGCTGCGCTGCAAGTTTCGCCCACTAGGTTCCCTTCAAACGGAGGCACGGGCACCATCACGGTAACCGCACCGGCCACATGTTCGTGGTCGGCATCGGCTACGCCGAGCTGGATTACGTTGCACAGCGCGCCCAGCGGTTTTGGGAACGGGTCCATCGGTTTCACAGTCGCAGCCAACGGCGGCGGTTCTCCTCTTAGCGGCTCGATCGACGTCGGGCGCCAGAGCGTCGGGATTTCTCAAGGTGAAGGAACGCTGACCATCGAAGGTATGAGCCCACAAAACGGCTCCGGCTCCTCCGGACAGCTAACGTTCCACTTCAGCGACTCGGCCGGCGCGTCGGAGATTCTTGATGTCGGGATTGGCGTGCCTGGTGTGTGCCAACTATTCGCAACTCCTGGAGGCATGATCTCCTTTGCTGGCTCTTCGGCCATTTATTTGCCCGTGGCCGACGCCAGCATCTCCTACGGACCATGTACCGTCTATTCCGACGGCAGTTCGATCACGTCCTCGGGCAACGATCTGACGGTGACGCTGAACATGTCCTTCGCGGCACCGCTGAACGGGACACTGCGCTTCGTCGCCGGGGCCCAGGATCTCAACAGCAACACCGGAGACTTCGCGGTTGGCGAGTGGACCGTCCCTGGAACCAGTTGCGCTTTCACCCTCGCACCGGCTGGCCAAACGTTCGGACTTGCGGGCGGCTCCGGCCAAGTGACCGTCGCCGCTTCGAGCGGATGTTCGTGGATCGCATCTGGCACTGCCTCCTGGCTGACTCCCTCGCCGAACTCAAGCGGCTCCGGCAACGGCACGGTTTCTTTTTCTGTGGCGGCCAATTCGGCGGGTGCCTTTCGAACCGGATTCGTTTTGATCGGCGGCGAGGCGTTCCCAGTCCAACAGGGCGGGCCGTTCGTGGTCTCCACTCTGGCCGGAGAGCAGATGCCAGCAACCGAAGCCCCCGCATCCGGAGCATCGATTCCGGTCTTGTCCGGAATCGTCTCGGACTCCGCCGGCGGCTTCTACTTTTCGAGTCAGCAATTGCACACCGTCTATAGGGTGAGCACCGCAGGCATGATCACTCGGGTAGCTGGAACGGGGGAACTCGGCTTTTCCGGCGATGACGGACCAGCCCTCGACGCCAAGTTGAATTCGCCGGAGGGCCTGGCGCTCGACGCCTCAGGCAACCTCTACATCGCCGACACGGGCAACAATTGCGTCCGCGAGGTGAGCACCGGCGGAATCATCACGGCCGTGGCTGGGAACAGCGTGGCCGGATCCTTAGGCGATGGCGGATACTCAGGCGATGGCGGACCGGCCATTTCGGCCCAATTGTCCCAACCCGATGGCGTCGCGGTGGATAGGGCCGGCGATCTGTTCATTCTCGACCAGACGGGCGCCGTCGTGCGAGAGGTCGATCCCTCCGGCACGATCAAGACTATCGCAGGCAACGGGACACCGGGATACTCCGGCGATGGCGGCCCGGCAACCAGTGCGCAACTATTCATTGCCAGGGGCATCGCCCTTGACGCGGCGGGCAACTTGTATATCGCGGACACGCTCAACAACAGAATTCGGAAAGTCGATTCCGGCGGCACGATCACAACCGCGGCGGGCAACGGGGCGCCTGGATATGCGGGCGATGGCGGCCCGGCCATCCAGGCCGAACTGCGCTACCCCGGCGCCGTCGCGATTGACGCCAGCGGGAATTTGCACATCGCCGACACTTCCAACTACGTCATCCGCAAGGTGAGCACCGCCGGAACCATTACGACCGTTGCGGGGAACGGCACCCTTGGTTATTTCGGCGACGGCGGACCGGCCACTTCTGCCGCGCTATCTCTGCCCGTGGGTGTCACGTTGGACAACGCCGGCAATCTCTATATAGCCGATCAGGCCAACTGGCGCATTCGCGAGGTCTCAGGCGGAAACATCGGCACCATCGTTGGCTCCACGTTCGGCGATAGCGCGCCGGCGGTTTTCGGGAGCTTGAACACGCCGAACGCCGTCGCAAAAGACAAGAACGGGAATGTGTACGTCGCAGACACCGGTCACAACTCGGTCCGCAAGATCGCGGCTGACGGCACGATTACAACGCTGGCCGGTACCGGCGTCGCCGGGTATTCCGGCGATGGTGGACCGGCAGTTAGCGCTCAGTTGAACCAGCCGCGCGGCGTCGCAACCGACACATCCGGCGCCGTGTATATTTCCGATAGCGGCAACAGTCGTATCCGGATAGTGGCGGCGGACGGAATGATCGCAACCGTGGCGGGCAGCGGGACCGCCGGATATTCGGGGGATGGCGGCCCGGCCGCGCAGGCGCAGCTCCGCGGGCCCAGCGGCATGGCAGTGGATTCGAGGGGCAACTTTTACCTCGCGGACTCCGGTAACAACGTCATCCGCAAGGTGAGCGCCACTGGGACGATCACGACAGTCGCGGGGAACGGCACCTTTGGTTATGCCGGCGACGGCGGCCCGGCGACAGCCGCGGAACTGAGCTTGCCATCCGCAATTGCGGTTGACTCCGTCGGCAGTCTTTATATCGCGGACAGCAACAATTCCGTGGTTCGAAAGGTCGACACCAATGGCACCATCACAACGGTGGCTGGTAACGGCGTCAGCGGATACTCCGGCGATGGAGGTTCAGCCACCAGTGCGCAATTTAGTTCGCCTTTGGGAGTCGCCGTGGATTCCGCGGGCGATCTCTACATCGCCGACGCAGGCAACAACCGCATCCGCATGGTGAACCCAGCCGGCGTGATCGATACGGTGGCCGGCAATAGCGACGTGAACTGGTACTATGCGGGCGACGGCGGCGTGCCGACCAACGCCACCCTTTCCTATCCGACGGGCCTGTTCCTGGACTCCTCCGGCAACCTGTATATCGCCGACCAGTTCTACAACGAGGTCCGCGTGCTGATCCCCAGCGGCCTTCAGCCCATCTTTACCGTGCAGTCTGCTCACACAGGCAAGTTCGTCACCGGTCAATCGGGAAGCTACGCCGTCACCATATCCAACGCGGCCTACGCAGGATCCACCAGCGGGCCGGTAACATTCACGGCTTCCGTGCCCACGGGTATGACTGTCACCTCCTTGTCGGGCGCGGGCTGGAATTGCTCCGCCAACCAATGCACGCGTAGCGACGCGCTGGTTGGCGGGGCTTCGTATCCGCCAGTAACGGTCGCGGTCGCCATTACGGCCACGGCCGGGAACCAAGCTACACCCCAGTTCAGCGTTTCCGGGGGCGGCGGGATCGCGGCGGGAGTAGGCGATTTCACAGTGATTGCGCCTGCCCCTTCCATTGCGGCCGTGCTGAATGCCGCCAGTTTCCAGCCGGGGATCGAGGACGGTTCCTGGGTCTCAATCTTCGGCACGAACCTGTCCAACTCGACGCGTGCGTGGCAGAGCAGCGACTTCGTCGCTGGAAGCTTACCCACTACTCTCGACGGCGTGAGTGTGACCATTGCCGGCTTACCTGCCGCGCTCTCCTACATCAGCCCGACGCAATTGAACGTTCAGGTGCCACTGACCGGTCAGACCGGCCCCGTGAGCGTCGTGGTGACGAATAACACGGTCGTGAGCCCCGCGGCCTTTGCAACTATAAGCCCGGAAGCGCCTGGCGTATTTACGTTCGGTCCCGGCGGCAACAAGTACGCCGCAGCCGTCGTTTTGAACAACGATGGCACTTACGATTACCTGGGGCCGGCCGGATTGTTCGGATCGGCGACGACAACGCGTCCAGCCCGGCCCGGCGACGTTCTCGAACTCTATGCCACCGGACTCGGTGCTACCAACCCATCCGTGCCACCTGGGACACTGTTTTCGGGCGCCGCGCCGCTGGTGGGTTCAGCCACGGTGATGATCGGTGGTGCCTCCGCACAGCCCATCTGGGCCGGCTTGGTGGAACCGGGTCTGTACCAGTTGAACGTGACCGTGCCGAACGTGCCCACAGGCGACCAGCCGCTGCTGGTAGAGGTGGATGGCGCAACATCGCAACCAGACGTTTTCGTGACAGTGGGCCAATGAGGCGTCCGCAGCCAAAACTACGCGAGGCATTCAAGCCGGCATTCGGAGACGGCGCCTAACACTGCACTGCCCCGAGGGCGCGGCGGGAGGTGGAGTTCAGCGGATCGGCCGACAGTCTCACCTCCCGACGAAGCTTGTTGCGGCGCCCTCGTCGGCGTTCTGACCATTCACTCGGTGATTTCAGAAGCGTGGTCGGAACATCGAAGTCTTGGCTGCCACCGTCGCAGTTTGGTGGACTCGCCCGCTCGCGACCGTACCCAGGAACTACTTCCGGTCTAACGCGCAACCGCCAGAAGTGGGTTCCCAAGCTCCCAAGAAGTCCCGTTGGACGAAGTTCGGGAATGGGATCGTGTCGCAGACCGGGTTCCTCCCGTGAAACGCCGTTCTATGAAAATGGCGATGCGGCCGGCCCGTGGCGACGGCAGTTCCGCGGCAGCGTTATCGCGCCATATCGGAAGCTATCCCGCCGGCCTGATTCGGGCCTCAGGGCCAGCCGGACCCGCGTGGTGATTCCCTCTTTGCGTGTGATGGCGCGAGCGTCCCGCAGAAGGCGGCGAAGCAGCGCAAGCACGGGGCTGTCAGCTCTCCCGAAGTTCAGCTTGCGGATCTCCTTGCCGGCCAGCATCACTGCGGCGCGGAGTTCAGCGCGGGAGCGTTGAAGTTCGGTCATGGCCTTGTCCGACTAGATTATCAGGCGGCAGCGACGCCGACTGCTGTGACCGGAACCGGCGGAGTGATCTCCCACAACTCGACATATGGGGCGCGTCGACTGGCGCACATCCGCTGGTTCCCTCGTAACGGGTTCCCTCGTAAGACGTCAAAGTGGACGCCTTCCACACGGGCCGTTTTTCGGCGGCATGGGCGGAGTTGGTGGATCACAGCTTACGGGTACAGAGACTCTTGAACCCGATATCGAATTTCCCGACGCACCGTCGCCCAGGTTAGCGAAAAAGGACGCATCGCTAAGCGCCCCCGCGATCAGATTGTTTTCCACGCGCACCTGCAGCACCTGGTTTCCACTCGCGGTTTCAAACCCGGCCGTCACGTTGATGCCATTGATTCCGGAGCCGGGCGCAACACCAAGGGTGGGAAGCTGGTCTATCTGGTTACAAAAGATCTGCGGACGTGCCACGACATTATTGTCGGCTAGAGAAGGAGGGTCAGCCGGTCCTTGCCCGGCTCCCGATCCTCCGACAATGCCAATTCCGATGAACGCCGTGTTTACGTCGTTATTGGCAATCCAGATGCGATTCACGCTATTTCCCGGCTCCGCCCATCCTGCAATGACAGTAATTCCCGCGCTAGCGACTGCGGCGTCTAGGTTGAAGTTGGGGTTTCCGGGAAGGACTGAGCTGTGGATGGTGTTCGCCTGCACAAGCACGTTGGATAGCCTATTCCCGGTCGAGGGCCTGCTGAAGAACCCACCGCTGGCTCCGCCCATGAGTTGCACACCCGTCAACGTATTTCCCAGTATGGAGAGATTGTCGATCGTGTTGTTGCTGTTCCCGCAGCACGCCGCTTGAGCGAAGATTCCGAAGCCACCGGCTTCTCCGATGGTGTTCGAGAGAATGTCGATATTTCGCGCGATGTTGTTCTCCGAATACTGAATCGGCCGCAGGGATGGGTACTCGTCGTCGCTGGCCGCATCTCCGCTTACCACGTTGATGCCGATCCCCAATTCGTTTGCTGACGCGGTCTGGCCAATGAGGCCGATCTGGTTGCCAATAACCTGCACGCCGTCAATCAAGTTCGCCGACGCGCTGCCCACTCCTGTCGCCAGGCGAATCCCAAATGAGGCAGGAGCGGCTGAAATGACATTGTTCGCGATCAAGGTATCGAGGGCTTGGTTGTTCGTCGACCCGAGCCCGCTTCCGAAGTTCATCGAGATGCCTCCCGCGCCTGGCATGGGAAGCACAATATTGTTGTTGGCAATGGTGGTGTGCTGCAAGGTATCACCGGCGTCGCTTAGCCCCAAATCGATACCCAGCAGCGGGCCGGATTCGCTGCCGGTGATGGTGTTGCCGGTTATTTGAATATGGTCCCAGGTGTTCCCCGTGACCAGGGCGGAAGATGTGTCGTCCGGCGAGAATGCGATCCCGGCATATTGGATGTTCGAAAACACCAGGTTGCTGATGGTGATGTTGGAGAACGTTGTCCCCGTGACCGCGGGAAGCTGGAATTTCGCCGACGGACGCTGGACCTCAACACAGATCCCACAGTTCTGAAGAGCCAGCCCGTTGATGGTGTTGCCCCCGGAAAGAACAAAAATAGTTGTGGCTCCCGAGAGGCTGGTGAGCGTGATATCGGGCTTCCCGCCGCCATCGATGTCGCCGTTAATGGTGACATTGCCTCCGGTTAAGAAGGTCAATCCTTTGGCAAATCCCGAATCGACGACGATCGTGGATCCCTTCAGAGCAGGGGCGAACTGGATGTTCCAAGTGCCCGGGTCGCTGTTGGTAGCCATGACGGCTTCCTGGAGAGAGATTCCGTCCGGGCCGGGATTGGCAACCAGCGCCGCCACCGAAGACGTGTCGCCATTAATCGCCATCGTGGCATTCGTGACCGTGATCACCGTGCCACGATCAAGAACCACAGCGGGAATAGTCACAAGAGGAGGAGTATAGCTTTTCGCGCCGACCCCGCCGCAAGCGGCTGGCAATTGGTCCGCTAGGGCCGGGAGTGCGCCGATGGCTAATAAAACGGAGATAGCCCCCACCGCATGTCGCATTTTTTGGGCGTCCTCTGAGCCGCGGCAGCATTTTAGCCGCAATTTCCATTTCGCCGTGCGGCACTATTAGATTACTCCCAATCATCTTCATTCGTTGTTGACACCCCGTCTGGTCCACTCCCTTCCGTCTAGAGCGGCCACAAACCCAGCCAAGGTTCAGCGTCTGATCGAGCAGCCCACTTGGACGTGAGTCGCCATCTCGGACTTCTGCCGCTCAAGGGGTCCCGAAACGGCATTCGGGGAAGTGCACGCCGGCGGCAATTGCGCGAATCGGCCCGTTATGACCTGATATCGGTAGCTTTTCCCTGCCGGCCCAAGCGGCGAGGTTCCGTTCTTGGAGTTCAAGCAGCGTCACGGGATTGCGATTAGCAGACCGCCGCTTATGCCGAAGGATCGTTCATGCCCTCGCGCGAAGTTGTAATCGTAGGCCGGTTCGAGGAACCAGCCGAATTTATGCTTTCCGCTGGGCCAGAACATAAAATCCAGCACGGCTTCGCCCGCTATTGAGTTCGCTCTCATACCGGGCTCCCTCGTATGAACCCACTCCGGGCCAACGCCGGCCATTAACTCCGCTTTCTTGGAAAGCGTCCACGGCTTCTTAAACAGCAGGTCGGTATTCCATTCTGTCGATTGATGGCGGCTGAATAATGGTGTGACGCCCGCTTCAAGTTCTAGCCAGTTCTCTATGGGCGTGACTTCAACAGCGGCGTCCGCGCCGAAGGTCGATCCGCCGTTCTTGAGACTCCAGCCGGCTGCTCCGCCGAGCTCGACGATGGCCAGAGGGTCCTTATCGACCGGCTGTGCGAACGCCATTTCGGAACAGAGAAATAATGATCCCAACAACAGGATGTTTGTCGCGCTCACAAAATGGAGTCTATCAGTTTGCAACTTCGATCTGCCCGGGTGTGATAACCTCAGGGAGATTTTTCTTCCGCGATGAAGTCACACCGCGTTCTGGTCACCGGCGCCGCCGGCAATCTGGGTAGCCGCCTGGCATACCGGTTGGCCGGCACTGTCGAGCATGTGCGCGCAATGGTCCACCACAGCAAGCTTCCCGCCGGGCTTGCCTCCATCCCTGGCATCGAGCAGGCTCAGGCGGACCTGGCACGGCCCGAAACCTTGCCGCCCTGCCTGGACGGAGTGGATACGGTGGTGCACTTTGCCGGCGTGCTGTTCCGTGCGCGGCCCCAGCGATTTCTGCCGGAGTCCAATACCCGCTGGTTCTCCAACCTGCTCGATGCGGCCATTCTTGCTCGTGTCGCGCGCATCGTCCTGGTTTCATTCCCCCACGTGGAAGGGCCGACAACCCCCGAACACCCGGCCACCGACCGCCTCGACGGCAAGCCCGTCTCGGCCCATGCCCGAACCCGTCTGGAGGAAGAGCGCATCCTGTATGAGCGAGCCCGCGACGCCCGGACGACCCCGGTAATCCTGCGCTCCGGGACGATCTATGGGAAGGGAATTCTAATGGTGGAGGCGGCCCAGCGACTGGCCCAATTGCGTCTGCTCGGCGTGTGGCGCGAACCCACTTGCTACCACTTCCTCCAAATTGACGATTTCCTCGACGCGGCCGCCTCTGCAGTAATCCATGACGATGTGTGCGGCACTTATTGCCTGGGTGACAAGGAGCCCATCACCATTCAGGAGTTCCTGGATGGGGCCACACGGATTTGGGGTTTGCCGCGTCCCTGGCGCATGCCGTGGTGGATGATCCTGGCAGCGGCCACGGCCAGCGAGGCATTCGCCGGTGCGTTCGGTACCGTGGCGCCGTTGACTCGCGATTTTGTGCGCCTGGGGCGCGTCCCGCATTGTTGCGACACGCGCCGCATGCGCGCGGAGCTGCTTCCGCGGCTCAAGTACCCGACGTTCGCCTCGGGAAGAGAGACGCTGCGGTGACTCACGATAAGAGTGGTTTCGCATGTTACTTCGCGCCGCGCAAGTTCCAGCGCACCACGCCGCCTGAGAGCCGCGACGTACCATTGCGACATCGCGAGGTAGGAAACACCCATCAGACCGACTCGCCCGGTACACCAAGGTTGAGATGCCGCCCATTCGATCGGGTCGTAGTAATCTTCCGCGTCCTGTTGTCTGAGGACTCCGGCGTGTCCTTCGGATTTGTGCATGCCTCTAACATCCGCTTGAAGGACGGCGTAGCCTTGCCGGACCCAGTACACCGGATCAGGTGCTTCGAAGCCCGTCAGCCGTGAGCAACTGAGGTGCCAAATTTGACTCCGGAGAGGCGCATGAAAAAGTTCGCGACTCGATCGGGAAGCTTGTCCTTGCCGTAAGGCGTGACGGACATGATGACGGGATACCGCCCATCAGCCGTCGGCCTGAACAGATTCGCGAACAGGCGCACATCGCCGAGACCTGGATCGATCTCGCGCAAGCTCAATCCAACAGCCGCCCAGCGCCGCACCGACTATCTGGCCGCCGCCGGCGAGTACGAGCAAGCCCGAGCCTTGTTAGCCGGCCTGCGCGACCAGGGCAAACTGCCGAAGTCAGAGTGGCCGCGTGTGGACGAACTGGCCGCGCTCGCACAAAAAGCGCGGCGCACGCAGTAGATCCGCGCAATCATGTGATCGGGCGTGGCGCACGCACTCTTGCGTACCGCGTCGGCATTCCTGCCGACGCCCGGCGAAGCGAGCGAATGAAGAAAGGTCGAGATGAATCTCGACACATCAGGCATGACTGCCCGCGCCACGGATCGCCTGCCTCGCCGCCAGCGGAATGGTGAAGCGCAGCCCCGTGTGTGTCGAAGAGAAACTGACCACCTTGGTATCCTTCAGCCCCGCTGCCCGGCCCGCTTCGATCACGTCGATCTCACGAATCCTCTCGACGCCCTTGGGATAGATCACCCACAGCCCGCCGGCCGGCTGGAGCTTGCGGGCCAAGCCGGTAATGCGAGTCAGGTCTGCAGTTCCAGCGGCTGCCAAGAAGATCAGGTCGGCCATCTTGCCGGACGCCTTGACGCCCGCGGCTTTCAACTCGCGGGAGAATTCGGCGTCGAACGTGCCCTGTATCCGAACCGTCGCGCCGGCCTTTACGCCGAGCTTGTCGAGGAGAGAGGGCGGATGCAAGATCTTCTGCGCCCACTTCTCCGCTGCCGCCCCGAGCTCCAGGTCCGCGCGCTCGCCGCCCCATTCCAGCCGGAGAACGCCGCCCGCCGCTGTTACGCCGCTCAAGTCGCGAAACAGGATCTTCAGCCGCTCTCTGCCCCGAAACAGCAGGTGGTCGGTCTCGAGCAACGCCTTGCCCTCCAGCGTGCGCTCGCCGTGGCGCAGCCGGCACTCTTTTTCCTGGCCCATGGTTACGCCTCCGTGGCGACGCGGTCGCCGGTCTTGGCACCGAGATCTTTGAAAAACGACTCGATGCTGCGCGTGTGGCCGATGACAAAGCGGGACACAAACCGGAAGAACACATTGCGCACTTCGCCATCCTCCGTGATGCGCAGATCGGCGCCCTCGGGCGCGGGTGAGATCTCAAACGTCCAGGTGCCGCCAAAGGGAAGGTTACGGTCGGCGATGCGTACCGCGCGCCGTGCGGGCGGGGAATCCTCCACCAGTTCGAAGCGGATCTTCTGCCCGTGCCCGTCCTGTTCCCACCACTGCTTCCTGCCATCCCGATCGGGCAGCGGGCCGAAGCCTTTCACATCCGAGCGCCAATCGGGCGGGCCCGCCAGAATCGAGTACAGAGCCTGCGGGCTCTGCCGGAAGCGAGCCCGGCGCGTGGCGTGATGCCGGACCGGAAGCATGGCGCCCACCGCCCCCACCAGAATCATCAAGATCAAAATCCCACCGGGCAACCACAGCCATTTCATGCCCCCTCCGTTCATGATGCGCATCATATCACCGGAAGCGGCTTCTTCGCACGCTCCTGCCGTATCTGCGCCATGCCGGCAGCGGGCTAACGCCGGGCTTTTCTTTCGCGGAAGCCCCAAAAGACACCGAACGCCAGCCAGAACAGACCTCGCACGATGTACGCAGTATGATGCCCGCTGGCATTCGCGTAGGCAATCTGGAAGACACCAAAGAGCACGGAAAACACCGCAAGAGCGATGCGAGATCCTCTCGAGGTCAACATGCTGGGCATGGGCTCGTACATATCGGACTATGACTACGTCCGGCGTGAGGTGATGATCCCAATGCGCGACGGCGTGAAGCTGTTCACCGTGATTGTTGTGCCCAAGTTAGCGCGCAACGCGCCGATTCTGCACACCAGAACGCCCTATGACGCCACCAAACGCACCGCCCGAAACAACAGCACGCACATGCTGGCAGCGCTGCCGGAGGCCGACGAGATGTTCGTCGCCGATGGCTACATCCGTGTGTTCCAGGACGTTCGCGGCAAGTACAAGTCGGAGGGAGACTATGTGGTGACGCGCCCGGTGCGCGGCCCTCTCAACCAGACCCAGGTCGACCACGTCACCGATGCCTACGACAAAGGACAAGCCGATCACAATTACCTGGTGATGGGCCCGTGGGCGAGCATGTTGCGGTGTGGAAAGAGCTGGTTACTCTTGGCGAAGCCATCCGTCAGAAACGCCACTACGCCGACGCGGCGGCGGTGGCCGCCGAAACCATGCGCCGGGCCCGGCACAACCTGGAAGTTCTCATCGAGCGATTGGACGAGCTGGGATTCCGCTTTCTCACGCAGGAGGCCAACGACGCGAACCAGCGCGAGGCGGGCCGCCGGGTGCAAGAGATCCACAAGCAGGTCTCCGCGAAACTTACTCCGGAGGATAGATTCGATGGACGCTGCGGATGGCATACTGGTTCTGTAGATCCAGCTTTTGGGCGTAGATCTTCCACCGGCCACTGACCCGCACTCCAATAATCGTCACGTTGCGGTCCCGTCTGGGGCCGCCGGGCGTAGGTGTGGTGTGGTCGTATCTCTCAAGGCCATAGACCTGGTTATAGAGAGGCTTGAGGCGCGCATGCAGCGCATGCCCTGATTCGCCGTTGGGCTGGAGGTGGGCGCAGTCAATATCACCGGGATTGGGGCCGGCGTTCACGATGAAACTGCACCCCGACAGAGCGCCCGTGATGAGGATGTTCGGTGCGGCGCCGGCGGCGATTCGGTGGAGCACGATGGGAACATTGCTCTGTGCCATGAATATCGAATGCGCGTTGAAATTGTGCGAGTTTGCGCCCGCCAGCACCGCTTGGGACGCCATCCGGAATGAGTCCGTCGCATGCATGCGCAGGGTACGGAGCACCTTGCCCGGCCGCGCGGAAGCCTGCCAGTACCAGATCCAAAACGGCAGAACGCCGGAAGGAAGGTTGGCGCCGGCAATTCGAAGGGGATACCGCCTCAAAAACGTTCTAGGGTGAGCCATCAGGCTGGCGAGCGCTTGTTGTCCATTCATCGGCATGGTTTCTGCCTAGAGCCTCCACTTCGGACCAGTCGGCAGTTTACCACGAACCTCGAACCTGTTATCCGCTCGCGATGGAATGGGACGGAGTGGGCGCCGTCCCCCGGGGATTCCCGTGAAAGGCCAGGACGACGAGAGGCGTCTGCGTCGCCGATTACCGCGTCCGAATCACCGGGGTGCGCCGTGACACACGCAGCGTTCACGCTGTCAGGGAACGCCGCGAATCTAACTACTGAGTGGTCCTTTACTATTTGGGTCCTTTAAGTGGAGCGTGTTTCATCGACCATCAGCTCAACGTTAATTGGAATTATCGGTAGTCAATTCTGCCGGGTTGGCCGGCTGCCCGAGGCTGCACTGGGTTCGCACATGCGTTCGAACCGTCAAGTTGAAGAATCGGAATGGCGTTCGAACCAAACAGGCACGGAGAGGCGAGTTCGAGCAACCAACTGGGGTCGCCCGCAAAATGCCGAATTAGAGAACGGCCTTTAGAGGGCTCCCCACACTGGACACGTTCCGCACTTTTGCAGTCTAAGACGCGGTCCGCTCGAACTGCGCCAGTCAAGTGAACAGATTCCATTTATGCGTACACAGCAACATGTCATCCATGCTGGGCACCCAGTCTGGACACGTCTCGAACTCGGAAGGGAGGCCGGGATAGTTTCCGGATGCGCCGCCACTCGGGAGGTGACCGCTGGCGGAAAGCGATATAACAGCAACGAACGTGGACGACTGGGAGTAAACTAGTCACGGGGGCAAACGGGGATTCCGGCGACAACCCGCCGTGGCTCGAAGGATATCGAAAATGCGACACTCGATGGTTGCGCTCTGCTGCTTATTGGTGATCGGAGCCCACCCCGCACTCGCGGACACTCTGCCAGCCTATTGTGGAGGAGTCGGCGCGGCGAGCTATACGCCTCCCGCGGTGACCATTCCCGCTGTGGTTCTCAATCGTGGCACGGTGATCACGGTCACGAATACCTCGATGCTGATTAATGGCGACACGTCCTCGGTGGCGGCGCTGGTGGCCAATCCTGGCCCGGACGGAATTTCTCTCCAGGAAGCGGTCATCGCCACGAACAATGACCCTGGCACCTGGAACATCCAGTTCGCCCCTGCGCTGAAGGGCTCCATGATCGTCCTCGATTCCGGCCCCAACATGAAGGGGTTGTCCTTCTTATCCGGGGGCAACGTCACGATCAACGGTGACATCGATGGCGATGGACAGCCCGATATCACGCTCACCAGCCTGTCGGGAACGACCAGTATTTTTATTGCTTCCGGGGGCAACACCATCAACGGATTTGCTATCGAGGGCTGCGGGAACTGTGTGGTGGTCCGGAGTCCTGCGAGCTTGGGGCTACCCTCGGTCCCCGGGACGACTTTCTCCAACATCACGATCAGCAACCTGGTGATGACAAACGTCCAGAATACCGGAATCTTCTTTTGCCCGAACTGCGGCGGCACCAGCACATCCCCCACGGGGAACACCTGGGACCATGTGCTGATTACCGGCAACACCATCACCGGCAACGTCTCCGGCCCGCAGTTGGCGATCGAGGTTCAACTCAACGGCGGCGACACGTTGCAGCACACCGCCATCGCCAACAACACGATTGTGCTTCCGAGTCCAAACGCGGGAGGCATTGGTTTAGTAGTCGGCGACACGGCTGCGTCGACCTACCAGAGCCAGACGGTCGATACCTTGGTCGCCAACAACACCATTTCAGCCGCTCTTCCTTCATTTGGGATTAGTTACGCGCTCGACGGATCGTCGTCCTTGGCGGACGGTTTGCAGATGATCGGCAACCGGATAACCACCACGGGCACGGCGAGCGGCTGGGGCCTGATAGTGTCGGTCGGAGATACTAACTACTTCGGCCAGGTTCCCGATGAGAACAACATCGCCAGGAACATCGGAATCCTGGCAAACACCGTCGAAGCCCCTTTCATTGGAATCCTGGTTTACGCGGCATCGGGAGGGTCGATGAACGACGCGATCTCCAATCTCTCCATACTTGGCAATACGTTGACGGACGTGGCCCATGTCGGAATACAACTGGAGACCGCCAGCTCTGGAGCCGCGCTCGCCACCGGGGACTCGCTCTCCAACGTGCTTGTCCAGGCGAACACCGTCCGGACGGCGTCTATCTCCCTTGACCCTATCCTTGGAGACGAGCTCGGCATTGGGGGGATCATGGCGTGGACGGCATGGCGGGCGCAGGGAAATCGCATCAACGGAATGTCGGTCGCAAATAACGATGTGGACACGCCGTTGATCGGGATCGACATTGTCGGAGGATATGGAGACGGAACAGTCCTCGCTGGCGCCGCGGCCTTCTCCGCCGACAATAACGTCGTGTCTGGTGCGCAGATCTTTTGCAACCAGGTGGACCAGTCCCCCAAGGCCGTCGCCGGAATCAAGGGGATCAACGTGGTGGCCGGAGTGGATGACGCGAGCGGAAACCAGGTGCGGCAGTTGCTCGTGGTCGACAATCTGGTGGCGGGAGTGGTCGGTGTTGCGTCCATTTTCCCCTACCTGGGCAGCGGCGGCTCGGGCAATACGCTATCGATTTCACAAGTCACCAGCCCCGCTGATTGGCCTCAGTTCGCGGCAGCGGGCGTGGTCAACGCCGCCACGTTTCAGCAACGCGCGCTGGCTCCCGGCTCCCTGGTCAGCTTGTTTGGCCTCAACCTGAGCGGGGCAACGGTGCAGTTTGACGGCATTTCCGCCCCCATCCTTTATGGCTCATCGTCGCAACTGAATTTGCAAGTGCCCTGGGAGTTGCAAGGCGAGTCGAGCTCATGGGTCACCGCTACGGCTAATTCGATCGCCAGCCTGCCACAGCCTGTCCCGGTGGGGCTGACCGACCCCGGCATTTTCTCCCTGGGCGCGCCGCAGGGCGGGCAAGGGGCGATCTTGAATCTCGCCGGAATCGTAGTGGATGCCAACTCGCCCGCCCATGCCGGCGACTACCTGGAGATTTACTCGACCGGGCTGGGTGCGGTGACGAACACACCACAGACTGGAGCCGTAGCCTTGGTAACTCCCCTTTCCTACCTGATTCGTAACGCGACGGTGACGATTGGCGGCGTGGCGGCTCCGGTGATTTTCGCAGGACTGGCTCCCGGCTATGTCGGACTCTACCAGGTGAACGCGCAGGTACCGCAGGGAGTAGCCGCCGGGGACGGCGTTCCGGTCATAGTTTCGATCGGAACTGCCGCCTCGAATCCAGTAACTATTTCTGTTCGCTAGCTCTTTGGGGTGGTGGGGACGACAAAGACATGACACCCAACCAGGTTGGGTTGGCTCCCCAGTCTGGACACGTTTCGAACCTCTGCCGTCCAGTTGGCCCTGTGATCGAACCCGTGGACGTCCATTGTTCTCAGAGCGATCCGCGCGATCACAGACCCGTGGTCCATGGTGGGCACCCAGTCTGGACACGTCTCGAACTCGCCAACGGAACCCAGGATAAGTTCCGGACGGGCCGTCACTCGGGAGCTATGAGAAGCTGTTGCTATTGATGATTTCGCCAAGTTGGTTTGGAGCCTGCCTTGTTCCGTGATATGCTTTCGTTCTAAGAGTGGAGGCAAAAGAGGATTCGTGCGCAAACAGAGAGTGTTCCTGGTTCTGTTTTTGTTGCTGTTCGGACTGTTCACACTCTTGAACAGCTTAAGCAACCCGCGCATCGAAGGGCTCCACGGGTCTGACATCGTGCGACTCATGGCCTCGGGCCTATGCTTCGGCGTCGGCTTCGGAGTGCTGTTCGGCGGCCGCAAGTTTCCTGGCGAGTAGCTATTTCAAGCGTGCGCCAATCCAAGGGCCACCTCAACTGGTGTGGTTTTCGCCGGATAGCGGACTGATTATCGGGCACTCGGAAGTTGCCCGATAACCAAACGGAGTGAGACAGTTGTCGTTGAAGCAACCCATGATGCGCTCACGCCCTGCTTTTGCGGAATCCAGAGGGCCATCGTCTTAAGCGAGCATCGCGTCATCGGCAGGTACGGGCTCAAGCGATTGGGTCCATGCTGGTTCGAGTCCATGCTGGGGTAGCAGTTCCATCGGTAAGATTCGAGGGAAGCCTTCGAAGGCACGCGATGAAATCAATCAGATAGCGCGAGCTTCGAGAACTATATCTGGCTCCCCAGGTCGGACTCGAACTCTTCAACGTCTTGTCGGACGCTGAACGGTGTTGATCCCGTCCTGGGCTGAGGTTGAAGGCGAGCGATATCACCTCATATCGGTAGCTTGCGGTAGGCAAGGCACTGATAGCGCCCCTGAACGGAGCGGCATCCTGGATTAGCTCATCCGTGTCTCGCCCTGTATGCCCGACATCGCTTCTAAACCGAACCCCCAAGGGCGCACATGATTTCGCTGCTGCCACCAGAGTACATCGCCATCGTGCCGCGCGCGCATTCTCACCAGTCTCGACGGGCTTTTCTTCGTGCCGCCGAGTCCACAGCTCGATGGCGTTGATCACCGGCGCGAGCCGCGTCGCCGATATCGAGCAGAACCTGGTTCACGGGGTCCACGGTCCTGGACTGGTGAGCGTAGTGGTGGTCTAAGCTTACAAACTGCCAATTGCCTGAGTCTCCGGCGGCCGGCGGGCCGCGATCATATCGCCCATCAGCCGCTCCGTTAGCTCCGACGCCTTATCCATATAGCCGCAGATCAGCGACAGCTCGGCATCGCTGTACTGCCCGGCGAGGGCCATGTACGCCTTCCCAAGGGCTTCGTATTTCGGCAGCAATGGCTCCAGGCTGCTGGCCCCTACGCGAACGAACACTCGGCGCCGGTCCCCGGTATCGCGCACACGTTCCACAAATCCTCGCTTTTCGAGCCGGTCCAGGATGTGGGTGATGGCCCCCGTCGTCAGGCCGGTCAGGTCTGACAGCCTTCCGGCCGTAACCGTGCCATCCGGCTCAGAGCCGATCAGGTCCAGGCACTTTGCATCGGTAGCGTTTAGGCCGATGCCCTGCGCGATTGCCTGGTGTAGGAAGACCGTTTGCGTGCTGATCTTCCTTCCGAGGTCCGAGAGTCTTCGCAGCAGTTCAGCCCGCTTCGGGTCTTTTCTCGATTTTCCGCTTGACATATGATAGCTGCATTATTAAGATAAATTAGCTGCAAAATTAAGAAGCTGCAACATTGAGATGTTAACCGAACTTTCGGAAAGGAGTCAAGTCATGCCCACTGCACAGCCGAAACCCTGGAAGGGAACCGGAATGGAGGGATGGATTGCGCGCTGGTACGCCTCTACCAGGCGGAACGACATGGAGGATTTTCGCCGCGAGGCGAAGTCCGCCGCCGAGCGGTTGCCTGCCGGCGCTTGCGTGTTGGACGTCGCGCCGGGACCCGGATTTTTCGGCATCGAACTGGCGAAGCTCGGCGACTTCCGGATCACCGGCCTGGACATTAGCCGAACGCTAGTAAAGATCGCCGCTGAAAATGCGCGAACGGCTGGCGTGAACGTCGATTTCCGCCTGGGGAACGCATCGGCCATGCCGTTTGCGGACGAATCGTTCGATTTCGTCTATAGCTCCGCCGCCTTCAAGAACTTTACAGAACCGGTCAAGGCCCTGAACGAAATGTATCGCGTGCTGCGGCCGACAGGGGAAGCGTTGATCGTGGATCTCTGCAAAGGGTGTCCTGATGCCGCGATCGACGCATTTGTGAAGCGGAGCGGGCGCGGTCACATCGACGCGTGGATGACAAAATGGACGTTTCGGCACGTCCTGCTCAAGCGCGCGTATACGCGGGAAGATTTCGCCCGCATGTCCGAGCAGAGTCATTTCGGAGCGTGCCGGATCGACGGCGACGGCTTCGGAGTTGCCGTACGGTTCGCCAAGCAGACCGCCCGAGTCGCTTGAGGGGAGTCTCCCTGAAAATGAAACGTGTTCTGCCGGCCATCGGACTATTCTTTGCCGCCCCACTGATCGCCGAATATCTCCTCGGCAGTCTGCCGATCACCATGCTCGGTACCCTGGTGGTTCTCGGGCCGATGTATGGGGGAGGCGCTATCCTGATCCGCGAAGCGGTAAGGCGCGCCGGGCTCGGCTGGCCGAGTATCGTCGTCCTCGCCCTTGCGTACGGAGTTCTGGAAGAGGGACTTGTCACGCAGAGCCTTTTCAATCCGAACTTTCTGGGGTTGAATCAGCATCTCCTGCAACCCGAGTACATCCCAGCGCTGGGAATTGGCGCCTGGTGGACGGTGTTCGTGCTCACCCTGCACGCCGTTTGGAGTATTCCCGTTTCCATCGCGATCGTGGAAGGACTTTCGGCGCGGTCGGCTGCTCAGCCGTGGCTGAGACGACCCGGTCTCGCCTTGGTCGCCATCTTATTCGCGCTCGGATGTATCTCCATAGCGAGATTTACGATCCGGGAAGATGCTGCGCACTTCGTTGCTTCGCGTGCGCACCTTGCATCGACGGCGGCAATCATCGTGGCACTGATCGTCCTGGCCTTTCGTCTTCCGCAATCAAGCGGCGTACACGGTCAGCGATCGGCGCCGCGATATTCGATCGTCGGCCTCACTGCCCTTATCGCCGGGTCAGCGTTTTTGATCATTCCGAACCAATGGGGCTGGTGGACGGTTTGCCTCTACCTGGTCCTCGATGTTAGCGTGATTCTCATGATTCGGATTTGGTCGCGAGCCGAGGGCTGGGGCCCGCGCCATAGACTGGCTCTCAGTGGAGGCGCGGCCGTGGCGTACGCGTGGCACGCATTTGTGGAGACTCCCGCGGTAGGAGGACCGAACCGTGCCGGCAACGCCGTATTCGCTGCCGGCCTGCTGATCACGCTGGCGGCGGCCGCCCTGAAGACTCCCGTGGAGGTCGAATGAACGTCGATCGGCCCAATCCGGTTCCTGCGCCCGGCGGGATTCAGGAGACGGCAAACGGCCACCCTTACCTCAAGATCCACATCGTGGAAGTCTTCGTACGGGATCAGAACGTAAGCCTCGCCTTTTACCGCGACCGGTTGGGCTTCGAAGTTGTGGTAGATACCGGCCCGCAGGAGTGGGGACGATGGGTTGCCGTGGCTCCGCCCGTTTACGATACCGCGGTCCTTGCGTTGGTCCAGGCAGTTAACGGCTCCCAGGCCGGCTTGGTGGGCCGTCGCACCGGCGTCACCCTGGTGACCGAAGACATAGCTGCCAAGTTCGCAGAGTGGTCACGAAAGGGCGTTCGCTTTCCTCAATTGCCGACAACGGTGCCATGGGGCGTCCATGCTTCGTTCGAGGATCTCGATGGAAACCAGTTCACCTTAATCCAGAACCCGCAGATGGTGGAAATCCTGAACGCCCGGCGCCGCGCTGTGGACGAGCGAAAAGAGGCCGAGCGTCGCGCCGCTCTCGAGGGGGACATCGCACGCAAGGTGCAGGCGAGGCTTTTCCCGCAAGAGTTCCCTCCCATGAAGACGTTGGAATGCGCGGCCGTGTGCCTCCCGGCGCAGCACGTTGGAGGAGACTACTACGACCTGTTGGAGCTCGCCCCCGGCCGAATCGGGCTGGTGCTCGCCGATATTTCCGGCAAAGGGGTCTCCGGCGCGCTCCTGATGGCCAATCTGCAAGCCAACCTGCGGAGCCAGTGCGCCACTGCGGTCGACAATTTGCCGGGGCTTCTGGCTTCCGTCAACCACCTCTTTTACAGGAATACGGAACCGTCCAGCTACGCGACGATGTTTCTCGGCGACTACGACGACTCCAACCGCAGCCTCCGATACGCCAACTGCGGCCACGTCTCGCCCTTGCTATTCCGCGCCAATCGCCAGGTGGAACGCTTGCCTTCTACCTGCACCGTGGTTGGTCTGTTTGAATCCTGGCAGTGCGAAATCGCGGAAACGGAACTTGCGCCCGGGGACACCCTGGTCCTCTACAGCGACGGTGTAACCGAAGCGGAGCGAGCGGACGGCGATTCCTTTGGCGAGGACCGGTTGATCGCAGTCGTGGAGGGGCATCGCGGATGCGGCGCAGAGGACCTGGTTCGCACGGTCGTCGATGCGATTCTGCAGTTCAGCGGAGGAGAACAACAGGACGATATCACTTTGGTGGTTGCGCGAGCTCTTCAGGGAAACACGTAGGACAGGCGATCCGCTTTGAAAGTCGCGAGAGCACGGCACTAGGAACCGCCTCGTACTGTTCCAGCTCGCGCCGGCTGCCCGCAACGTCCAATGCTCGCTTTGACGGCTGCGCCTATGAATCGGACTCACGACTGCGCCTGCTACCGAGTAGCTTGATCCATGCGGGCGTTAAGTACCATTATCGGAAGCCAACTCCGCAGGCAAGGCAGCCCGCCGCACTGTCTCCGAATAGCCCGTCATGCGGACGGAGCTTCAGAACGGGACCTCAGGCTCATCAGTCGCTAAGCTGCCGGGTGCATAAACTGCCACGGGCGATGGCGAGCCAGCATGCTATCTGGTACACTCGCCGGCGGAGGAGATCATGGCTTCTATTAAGACTATCGAACGCCAGATTGGAAATCTGGAGGGTTTTGACGTTCGCTTCTACCATCCGGATGGTACCGACGTTCGATCTGACAAGGGAAACATGCCGAGCTATTCGTTCGCCCGAGCGGCCAAGGGTGCGATGAATGTGAGCGCGTGGCGCGATCAACGCTTCAAGCAATCATACGCTGGCTTTGAGTGTGAGGTCTTGGACGCCGATGGCAACGCGTGTCATGGGGCCATGCTCTTGAGCTCGGTGCGTGAGACGTACACCGAGTAGTCGCGTGGCGTCTGGATCGCCTCGTTTGTACGTTGTCCACTGAATGCATGCGACCGGCCCCTGTCGAAATCGTGGTGGCCCGCTCAGCCTCGAGGTTGCACGCAACCGCGAAGGCGCGCCCCGTACACTTCCTCAAACGCCGATCTGGGGTGTGTGTGTGGCAATGGTCGCTCGGAGAACGTTGAGGGCATCGCGACGTTGCGGTCCGACTTTGGTAAGCGTTGTCACGTCAGATCGGCAGCTAATCTCGCCGGTGCGCTCGGGCCCGCGATCGGGGAACTCCGCCCACTTGGTCCCGCGCGGAGCGCTACGAATCGGAGGCGT
>Ga0182013_10001081_pt1 | contig 37737 bp, 32 predicted proteins | sample 612S2MmetaG_FD_120487 | JGI IMG/M metagenome (GOLD analysis project Ga0182013, IMG submission 120487) | Permafrost microbial communities from Stordalen Mire, Sweden - 612S2M metaG | ecosystem: Environmental > Terrestrial > Soil > Wetlands > Permafrost | place: Sweden: Stordalen | collected... | reverse complement strand
GGGTATCACCGCCGCCGCCCGCGATTGCCTGCTGCGCTACGATTGGCCCGGCAACGTGCGCGAACTGGAGTGCGCCATCGAGAGCGCGGTAGCGGTGGGATCGACCGAGGGCATCCTGCCCGAAGACCTCCCGGAAGCCGTGCTGCCCTCACGCGATGTGCCGGACGATCTGGTTCCCCGTTATCACCGGCAAGTTCACGAAGGCCGGCGGGAGCTGGTGCTGAAAGCCTACCAGCAGGGCGGAAGTCACGCGCGGGCGGCGGCACTCCTCGGGCTGCATCCCCACTCCCTGGCGCGGCTGGTGCGCACGCTCGATCTGCAATCCGCGATTGAGCATCTGGGCAGCGAGAATGCGGCCGGATAACAAAAAGCAAATTTAGCCACGGATGCACACGGATAAGAAAAGCCTTGGTTTTATCCGTGTCCATCCGTGGCCCATAATGTTTTGCCTCGGCTCGCGGCGTACTGCGTTATCCTGGCCGAATAGATGTCTCAGGCACCCCTAACGCGTCTCGGCCCTTATGAAATCCTTTCCCGGCTGGGCGCCGGAGCCATGGGCGAAGTGTACCGCGCCCGCGATTCGCGCCTGGGGCGCGATGTGGCCATCAAGATTCTCCCCGCCGACGTTTCGGCCGATGCCGGCCGGCGCTCCCGCTTCGAACAGGAGGCCCGCGCCGTCGCCGCACTGAACCACCCCAATATTCTCGGCCTATACGACATCGGCAACGAAGACGGCGTCTCCTATATCGTCACCGAATTCGTGTCCGGCGAAACGCTCGCCGCCCTGCTGGAACGCGGACCGCTGCCCGCGCGCAAACTGCTCGATATCGCCGTCCAGATTGCCGGCGGAATGGCCGCCGCCCATGCCGCGCGGATCACCCATCGCGACCTCAAGCCGCTGAACATCATGGTCGGCGCGGACGGCCGCGTGCGCATTCTCGATTTCGGACTCGCCAAGCAGGCGGTAGTTTCTACCGATCCCGAAGAGACCCAACTCGCCAGCCACACGCAGCCCGGCATGATCCTCGGGACCGTCAATTATATGAGCCCCGAACAGGCTCGCGGCGCGCCCACCGATTACCGCTCCGACCAGTTCTCCTTCGGCTTGATCCTGTACGAAATGGCGGCCGGCAAACGCGCCTTCGAGCGCCCCGAATCGGTGCAGACCATGTCTGCCATCATCGGCGAGGAAGCCCCGCCCATCGAGCAGAACATTCCCGCTCCGCTGCGTTGGGCGATCGACCGCTGTCTGGCTAAAGATCCCGCCGACCGGTACGAATCTTCGCGCGATCTCTTTCAGAATTTACGCAGTCTGCGCGATCACGCGTCGGAGGCCAGCGTAACGCGCGCGGCCGCACCAATCGAGGCGCCTTCCGCAGTTCCCTTGAAGGCCCGCCGCCGCTTCCCCTGGCCGATCGGGGCCGCGTTCTTGGCGGGAGCGGCGGCGGTGCTCATACTCCAGGTCCTACGCACTGGGCCCGCCATGCCCGATCAGTCCGCCTATCGCTTCACGCCATTTTCCTTTGCGCCCGGCGGCCAGTACAGTGCGCTATGGTCGCCCGATGGCAAAGCCGTGGCTTATGCGTCGCGCGGCGCCGATGGACCGTACCAGACCTACATCCGATACCTGGATGCCGCCACTCCGGTACAGGTGACGCACACCGAGGAGAACGCCGCCCCGATCGCCTGGGCTCCCGACGGTAAACGGCTCTTGTTGAGCATCGACCGCCAACCCGCCGCGATCTGGTCCGTGGCCACCGTGGGCGGCGATCCGGAAGTGTTCGTCCCCAAGAAACCGCCAACACGGCTCACCAGCGTCTCGCCGGATAATCAGTCGGTAGCCTATTTTTATCCCGGCGACGATGGCCGGTACGGCGTCTGGATCAGCTCTCCGCCCACCGCCGAACCCAAGCGCTATCTTCCCGACCCGTACGCTACCAAGGACCTCTACAACGACCCCAAACTGAAATTCTCGCCCGACGGCAAACAGATGCTGCTCACCATGAATGGAGGCCGGCACCGCGAAGAAGCTTGGATCCTGCCTTACCCGCCCAACCCCTCGCGGCCCCCGCATATGGTGCTTGCGGCCCTCCAGTCCGCCGGCGGTACACCTGGGTTCGCCTGGATGCCCGACTCCCGGCACATAGTGTTAGGCCTCGCACGCGCTGGCGTAGGCGACGCATCGGACCAACTCTGGCTCGCCGATACGGTTTCCGGGGAATATCATGCGCTAACCAGCGGCACCACCTTCCACTCGGCCCCGGCGATCTCGCCAGACGGCCAAAGGATCGTATTCCGCGAAGGCACTGGCAGCTACGATGTGGTCTCGCTGGACCTGGCCACTGCCGCGGTGCATCCCTTGCTTGCCACCGAGCGCGACGAGGCGATGCCTTCCTGGGCGGCTCACAAGCCTCTCCTGGCTTATGTCACCGACCGTAACGGGCCGCAGGAAATCTGGCTGCACACGCCCGATGGCGCCGACCGTCCGCTGGTCACGGCGCGCGATTTTCCGGGTTTCGCCGTGCAATGGTTCATGGGACCTGCGCTATCCCCTGAAGGCGACCGCGTGGTCTACAGTAAAACGGATTTCACTGGCGACCAACGGCTGTGGATTTCCGCGGTCGCCGGAGGTCAGCCGGTCCAGCTAACCAACGACCATGCGTCCGCCGAATTTCCGGGCTCCTGGTCTCTCGATGGAAGCTGGTTCGCATACATTCGCTTTCAGGACGGCAAAGTCAGCTTGCAGAAAGTCAAGACCACCGGTCAGGCGGCCCCGATGCTCGTCAAAGCAGAGGTGGAGTACGACAACGATGCCGTCCCGATCTGGTCGCCGGACGGCGATTGGATTCTAATCGGCGAGAGCTTGTATTCCCCCGACGGAAAGACGGTCCGATCTTTAGGCGAGCATCGCTCCCTGGCCTATGCGTTTTCGGCCGACGGCAAGCTGCTCTACGGGCTGCGGCCGGGCGATAACGGCGAAACGCTGTTTTCGCTGGATGTAGCGTCCGGTGCGGAGAAGATCGTCGGCAATGTCGGCAAGGAATATTTTCCGCGCAGCAATCTCAACCCCACCGCGCGTTTCAGCCTGGCGCCCGACGGTAAGAGCATCGCTTACGGTGTTGGAAACTTCAAGGACAATTTGTGGTTATTGGAAGGTTTCGCGGTGAAGAGCGGATGGCTGGCGCGTTTGGGATTATTATGAGAATAGCCGCAAATTCATATTTCCCTGTCTTACGTCGATGAGTAGAATAGGACAAGAACGGATCTACATTGCCGGCCAGTGTCACTCCCATCAACGCGCGGCGGCAGGGCACCTACGTGCTCCTGGAAACTCATCTGCCGGGCCAGCCGGTGCGGAATATCGGAGTCTATCTCGTCGACGCGGCATCGGGCCGCCTGTGGCTGCGGATGCGCCAGGCTTATGAAGGCTTGGCCGAACCCGAGGACATCGAAGTTCTGCAAGCGCTCGAAGAAGATATCCTCGCGCGTGCTTCCGAAATAGGCGCCGAGACATTTCTGGCCTCCCTGGAAGATTCGCTTTCGAGCGCTATCCGCGTCAGCGATCGCCAATCGGTCGAGGTAGACGCATTTTCCCGCGTGGCCGACCGGCTTTTCGATCGGCACGTCGAGCGAATACCCGTCGAGCCCTTCCGCACGCATGTTCCGCTCTACAGCTTGCGTGCCGCCGCCGGCGGACTCGGCGAAGAGATGGAATCGGCCGCGGAGGATTGGGTCCGCCCCCCCGAAGGCATGCGGCTCGATACCGGAGTTTTCGTGGCGCATGTGGTTGGACAGTCGATGGAACCGCGCATCCCGGATGGGAGCCTCAATCTGTTCCGGCTTCATCCCGTTGGCTCCCGTCAAAATAAAATCCTGCTCATCCAGCGCTTCGGCGTAACCGACGAATCCGCCCGCTACACCGTCAAGAAATACACCAGCACGAAAGTCTCGGCCGGCGAAGACGAGTGGCGCCACGAGCGCATTCGCCTGGAGCCGCTCAATCCCGAGTTCGAGGCCTGGGACGTGGAACCGCAGGATTTCGCCGTGGTCGCCGAGTGGCTTCGGGTCCTCGAGTGAAGCCGCTGGTCGACTGGTACCGCCGCCATCGTCGCGATCTTCCTTGGCGGCGCACCCAGGATCCGTACCGCATCTGGGTCTCCGAAATTATGTTGCAGCAGACCCGCGTGCAAGCCGTGATCCCTTACTACCAGCGCTTTCTAGACCGGTTCCCCACGGTGGAAACGCTGGCCGCCGCGGCGGAAGAGGACGTGCTCGCGCTGTGGGCCGGCCTGGGATACTATTCGCGCGCCCGCAATCTGCGCCGCGCCGCGCAACAGATCGCCGCGGCCGGCGGCTTCCCGCGCCATTATGAGGCCATCCGCGGACTGCCCGGCATCGGCGACTATACCGCGGCCGCCATCGCCAGCATTGCTTTCGGTTTGCCGCACGCGGTAGTCGATGGCAACGTCCTGCGTGTGGTCGCCCGCATGGAAAACGACTCTGCCGACATCGCCGCGCCGCGCACGCGCGAGCGATTCCGCGCCATCGTCCGCCAATGGATGGGGCGCTTCCAGCCCGGAGTTTTCAATCAGGCCGTAATGGAATTGGGTGCCACGGTTTGCCTGCCGGCGAACCCTCTGTGCGGGGCCTGTCCGATTGCCCGCGATTGCCGCGCGTTGCAAGCCGGCACCGTCGCACAATTGCCGGTTAAGCTCCGCAAGACGGAGCCAGTGGCAATTGCGGCGGACCTTCTGCTGGTGCGCCGCGGCGCGAAGGTGCTCCTGCGCCAGAAGGAAGCCGCCGCCCGCCGCATGGCGGGATTTTGGGAATTGCCCGCGCCCGCCGAACTGCCGGGCGCGCGTCCCGGCAAGGTCCGGGGCGCATTCCGTCACACCATCACGCACCACCACTACACCTTCACGGTCCGCTCGGCCACAGTGCGCGTTCCGGGTCCGCATTTCCGCTGGTTCTCTGCCGAAGAGTTGGAGGCCATCCCGCTCAGCACTGCAGCTCGAAAAGCGCTGAAGCTCACGGGATTTCTATAGTTCTCTCTGCGGCCTCCGCGCCTCTCCGGAAACTCACCCGCAAGTTGTTGATTCCTCGACGGAGCGTGATCGGCCTGGTACCTCAAACCGTGCATTATGCCGTCGACTTCATTTCTGCATGAACGCCGAGGCCCCTCGGCGCCGAAGCTCTGCGAGAAATGCTTTTGTCTCACGGAGAGACGCAGAAGGACACAGCGCGGCATAGCCGCAACCAAACTGGGGGACTCGTCTCAGACCGTGCCGTCTTGCGGCTTGCCGAGAGTCTCTTCTTCGAGTCCGTTGACGATGCGGGTGATTCCGTCTTTAATGAGGACAACGTGGAAGTTGATGAACAAGCCAAGGCGCTTATCGGCCAGTCGAAGATTGAGAAGCTGCTTTTTGTGAATCGGCGCCAGCACCTCGACGGACTCGATCTCCACGATCACCTTGTCTTCGACGATCGGGTCGGCCCGAAAGCCAGCCTCGATTCGGACCCCCTCATAGACTACCGGAACCGGCTGCTGGCGTGCCGTGAGGAGCCCTCGCCGGCTAAGTTCATATGCCAAAACGGCATCGTAGCCGGATTCCAGCAATCCCGGACCGAGGGTAGTGTGGATGTGAAAGGCGGAGTCGACGATCTGTTGGGCGATGGCGTTGCCGGTCATGGCGGATTTCTATAATCTCTCGCCAAGCCGCCAAGGCGCAAAGATACGCAAACAACACTGGAGGAAGCACAACAAACTGGAACGCTCCATGGGTTTCTGGCGATGATGGGCTTGTCAAGAACTCACATCGGAGAATCCCCATGGAGCGCTTCCTTAAACAATACCAGCCGATCGTCGGAGTAATGTCAGGGCCGGACCGAGTCCTCTTCCGGGAGGGTATTACGATCGATTAGCTACCTGCAAGGTTTGGAAATCTTTCTGGCCAGCATCGGCATGCTCCATCGGGACTTCATGGCGTACGCCGAGCGCGTTTCCAAAAGCCTAATTTGGGGACATCGGCTCCCGATGAAGGCGGCTTCCAGACAGCTTAATGCGTGGTCGTCGCCACCGCCAGCGCGATCAGCGACTTGATTCCCGGGACCATGCTGCTCGCCTCGGCGTTCTCCTCCAGCCGGTGCGGCATGTTCTCGATGACTGCTCCTACCGCTACCGCCGGAATTCCCATGCTCACCGCGATGTTGGCGTCGGTGGACCCGGCGTCTTGCGCCTTGATCGCCGGCGTACCCGGCTTGCGGAAATAATTGCTAGTCGCCACCGCGGTTTGCACCAGGGGATGATTGAGCCTTTCCTCTTTCGGACGAGCCTTCGAATAATCGATCCCCATCTTCTTTTCCATGCGGAAGCCGACCCCTTCCGCCTCGGCGGCGTGACGCGCGGTGGTGACGACGCTGCTCTCCAGGCGATCCTGCGTGGCACTGTCGAGCGATCGCAGATCGACGGTGAACCACGCCTCGCGCGGGATGGCGTTCACTACCGTGCCGCCGCCCAGCATCCCTATGTTGATGGTGGGCAGCTTAAACGTATCGAACCCCTCGGCGGCCGGCGGCAGCGGAATCTCATAGAGGGCCGTGATGGCCTTGGCGACAGCTTTGGATGGGCTGGGTGCGCCGCGGCTTTCGAGCGTATGCGCGCCCGGTGAGGTGTAAAAGAACTTGAATTGGTCGATGCGAAACGCCCCGTACCAGACCTGGTTGGAAGAGAGATCGGTGGCGATGAACAGGTCCGGTTTGTAGCCGCTGGTTTCGAGCCAGTGCTTCGCGCCCAGCAATCCAACCTCCTCCTGAACGGACGCCAGGAAGATGAGGTCTCCCTTCGTCTGCACGCCGCCGCGGTTGAGCGCGCGGAACATTTCCAGAACAGCCATCAGGTTCGATGTGTCGTCGCCGATGCCGGGCGCTCGCAGAATATCGCCTTCGCGCTTCACCTTGAGGTCGGTGCCTTCGGGGAAAACGGTATCCATGTGCGCCGCGAACACCACTGTCGGCCCTCCGCCCGTGCCTTTGCGCACGCCGCTCACGTTCGACCAATCGTCGGTGCGGATTTCGCTGAGCCCGAGCTTCTCCATCTCGGCGCGAATATATTTGGCGCGAACCTGTTCCTTGCCGGAAGGCGCCGGCGTCTCCACTAGCCGGATCCACTCGTCGACGATGCCGGTGGCGCGATCGTCCACCGACTGGATGGCTTTGTGTACTTCCGGCTTCTCGAGTAGGGAGGGCTGAAACCAGCCATTTTGGGCGCCGAGAGGTGCGGCGGCGAGCAGCAGGAGAATCGCACCCGCGGCCCCGTTATGAGCCGCGGCCGCGAGGAAGTGCCCATGGCCCCGCAGGCGAACTTCGCTCGCCTGGACAACCTGAAGCTTATCCCACGTGGGGCATGCTTCAGCTTGCCTGCCGGGCGACAGCCCGGCCGGTCCTTGCGGGCCACCAAAGGCGATACGGTTTTCTGAACAGGTACTGAGCATCGAAGAATTATACTGCATCGCCCCGCGCCGCTTCTTCGTAAATCTCCAGTACCTGGCGCGCCGTGCGCGACCAACTGAAGCGCGCGGCCTGTTCCCGGCCCTTGCGGATTAAGGAGGCGCGCAGCGGCTCGTCGAGCAGCACGTCGCTGATGCCGCGCACGATATCGAAAACGTTCTCGGGATTCACCAGAACAGCGGCGTCGCCCACCACTTCCGGCAGCGAACTCACGTTCGACGTTACCACCGGCGCGCCGCACGCCATAGCCTCCAGCGGCGGCAGCCCGAACCCTTCGTAGCGTGAAGGAAACACAAATGCCGCGGCCGATTGATAGAAGCAGCGCAGCGTCTCGAAAGGGACGAATCCCAGAAAACGTACCACGTGCTCCGCGCGGCTGCGAATGACCGCCTGGCGCACCGCGGGATACTGCGAAATGTTGTCGCCAATGATCACCAGCCGCAGGTCGTTGTATATGGGGTGCGACGCCAGCTTCTCGCGGACTACGGCGAATGCTTCCACCAGCCGCGGAATGTTCTTGTGGCGGCGGATATTCCCGGCATATAGCAGGAACGGGGATTGGATCTGGTACCGCTCCATGATGCGGCTGCGCGCTTCATCGGCGCCGGCGGAGTCGGGTTCGAAGAAGCCGGGGTCGGGCGCATTATAAACCAGGCGAAGACGATTCGACGGCACTCCCGCTAGTTGCGCGACGTCTCTGCGGGTGGCCTCGGAGACGGCGATCACACGGCTGGCGCGCGCCAGTCCGCGCTTCAACCGGAACTTTCGCAGCTGAATCCGCAGCTTGGAGTATTCCTCCCACTCGAAGAAGAGGTTGGCCAAATCGTGCACTGTCACCACGTAGGGCTGGATCATCAATAAGGGGACGCGGTTCAGCGGAACGTGCACCAGATCGGGCGACAAACTGCGCAGAAACATGGGAAACAGAACGTTATCGAAATGGCTTTCGTCTTGCCGGCCGTAAACCGAAGTGCGGAAATTCTCCGGCAGGCCGGCAAGGTCGCGCACGTCCTCCGGCCCGCTCACCAGGGTGTAGTGATTCGTTGTATCGATCGTGCTGAGGGCCCGCACCAGGCTGCGGATGTACGTGCCGATGCCGAAATCGCGTATCCGGCGGGCATCGATCACGATGTGCAGCGGAGCCATTGTCAGGCTCGAACCGGGTCGAGCTTCCAGGAGTACAGCGGGAATCGGGCCGTCAGTTTTTCCACTCGCTGGCGCACGGCGGCGATGGCAGTGGGATCGGCAATGTGATGCAGCACTTCGCCGATCGACTCGCCCACTTCGCGCATCTCGGGCTCACGGAATCCGCGCGTGGTCACGGCTGGCGATCCCAGGCGGATGCCGCTGGGGTTCATGGGCGGATTGGTGTCGAACGGGATGGCATTCTTGTTGACGGTGATGCGCGCGGCGTCGAGCGCCTTTTCGGCTTCCTTGCCGCGCAGTCGTTTGGAGAATACATCCAGCAGCATCACGTGGGTGTCGGTGCCGCCGGAGACAATGCGGAATCCCTGATCCATCAGGCTCTGCGCCAGCGCGCGCGCATTGGCCACAACCTGCTTTTGATAGTCGATGAAGCCGGGCTGCATCGCCTCCAGGAAACACACCGCCTTGGCCGCCATCACGTGAACCAGCGGACCGCCTTGCATGCCGGGGAACACCGTCTTATCGATGGCCGCGCCGAATTTCTCCCTGGCGAGGATGATGCCGGCGCGCGGACCGCGCAGAGTCTTGTGCGTGGTAGAGGTCACGATATCGGCATACTCGCAAGGGTTGGGATGCACACCGGCGGCCACCAGGCCGGCGATATGCGCCATGTCCACCATGAAAAGGGCGCCTACGGAATCGGCGACTTGGCGGAAGCGCGCGAAATCGAGCGTGCGCGGGTAAGCGCTGGCGCCGGCGACGATCATCTTCGGCTTGTGCTCTTCGGCCAGCCGCTGGAGCTCATTGTAATCGATCCGCTCGTCGTCTTTGCGCACTCCGTAGGGCACAATGCGGTAGGTTTTGCCGGAGAAATTGAGCGGATGGCCGTGCGTCAGGTGGCCGCCGTGCGCCAGGTTCAGCCCCATGACGGTGTCCCCGGGCGATAGCACGGCAGCGTACGCCGCCTGGTTAGCCTGCGATCCGGAATGCGGTTGCACGTTAGCGTACTCGGCGTGGAAAAGCTGCTTGGCGCGCTCGCGAGCCAGATTCTCCACCACGTCGGTGAATTCGCACCCCCCGTAGTAGCGCTTGCCCGGGTACCCCTCGGCGTACTTGTTGGTGAAGACGCTGCCGGTGGCGTCGAGCACCGCCTGCGAGGTGAAATTTTCGCTGGCGATGAGCTCGATCTGCGAGTGCTGGCGCTCCACTTCGTGCTGGATCGCCTCGAAGATCTGCGGGTCCACTTCCGCCAGAGGCCGCTGCATCTGCTCGGTTACCGTCATGATGATTCCTCCGTGGCCGGCCCTCCACATCCGCCGGGGAGGGGTGTCCCGATGCTTGCCGCCGCGCCGCCTGGCGAGCCGCCGGCCTGCATAAAAAGCGGGAAACCAATTTTAGCATGCTAAAATTGGCAGATTCCCCGAAAGAACCTATGCTCTGGAGCAAGCTTTTCATCCCCACGTTGCGAGAGAATCCGGCGGAGGCCGAAGTTGCCAGCCACCAATTGCTGTTACGCGCCGGATATATCCGCCAGCTCTCGGCGGGCATTTATAACTACCTCTTTCTGGCGCAGCGCGCGCTGTTAAAGATCACCGGCATCGTACGCCAGGAGATGGACGCCATCGGCGGCCAGGAAATGCTGCTGCCGGCGCTCAATCCGGCCGAGGTATGGCAGGAATCGGGCCGCTGGGACGTGATGGGCGACAACCTGTTCCGCCTCAAAGACCGTTTCGGACGCGACCTCTGCCTCGGCATGACGCACGAAGAAGTGATGACAACGATCGCGCGCGGCGAATTGCGCAGCTATAAACAGCTGCCGCAAATCTGGTACCAGATCCAGACGAAATTCCGCGATGAGCCGCGCCCGAAATCGGGTCTGCTGCGCGTGCGCCAGTTCATCATGAAGGATTCGTACACCTTCGACATGGATCAGGCCGGCCTGGACGCCGCGTACGATCGCCATTATCAGGCCTACTGCCGGATTTTCGAGCGCTGCGGGTTGCGATACCTGGTGGTGGAGGCGCACTCCGGCGCCATGGGCGGCAGCCAGTCGCACGAATTCATGGTGGAGACCGATGCCGGCGAGGATTTTGTGGCGGTGTGTTCCGGCTGCGGGTACGCCGCCAATCTCGAAAAGGCCACGGCGGAGCCATCGGCGCCGCGCGCGCAGGATCCCGAGGGAGATTTCACGCCCGAGGAGTTTCATACGCCCGGGCGCAAGACCATCGCCGAGGTGTCGGAGTTCACGGGTCTGCCGGAAACATCGCAGATGAAGAGCCTGGTGCTGGTAGCGGATGGTAAGCCTATTCTGGTGATGCTGCGCGGCGACCATCAACTGAGCGAGGCCAAAATGGGAGCGATCATGAACGATCCGGAATTCCGGCCGGCCCAACCCGAGGAAATCCAACGCTGGTTCGGAGCCGCGGCCGGATCGTTGGGGCCGGTGGGCGTGAAGAACATGCCGATTCTCGCCGACCGCGCGCTGGCGGGGCGGCGCAACATGATCGCCGGCGCCAATCGCGACGACCATCACCTGCGCCACGTGACGCTGGGCGAAGATTTCGAGGCGGAGATTCACGATCTGCGGCAGGTGGCGGAGGGCGACTCGTGCGGGAAGTGCGGCGGCGCGCTGGCGATCCGCAAGACGGTCGAGATCGGGCACATCTTCAAGCTGGGATACAAGTATTCGGACTCCATGGGGCTGCGCGTGCTCAACGCCGACGGTAAAGAGGTTACGCCGATCATGGGCTCGTACGGAATCGGAATCGAGCGCATTTTATGTGCGGCTATCGAGCTGTACCACGATAAGGACGGCATGATTTTGCCGGCGGCGATCGCGCCGTTCCAGGTGGTGATTACCCCGGCGAATAATGCGGACGCCGCACAGGCGGAGGCGGCGCGCGGGATTTATCGGGCGTGCCTCGATCTCGGGATCGACGCGCTGCTCGACGACCGCGACGAACGGCCGGGCGTGAAATTCAAGGACGCCGACCTCATCGGCGTGCCGTTCCGGGTGGTTGTCGGGAAGAAACTGGCGGGCGGATTGGTGGAGTTGGTGGAGCGCAAGACGCGGCAAGCCACGGATGTCCCGGTGGAGCAGGCCGCCGCCGCGGTAAAGGCGCGGCTGTAGATCGTGGGGTACGCTTCAGAGCTGCTTGCAAAATTCCCGGAAACCGCTTGCTCACGCGCGCGGCTCGGAAAGCTCGTATTGAACGGAAAGCAGTTACCGAGCCGCGACCGTAATGTAAGGAAGCGGTCCCGTTAGCGAATTCTGCAAGTTCCTCTTCAGCTTGCACAGTCGAGCGGAACTCGCCCTTCAACTTGATACCCGCCCCAGGGACAAGCTGAAGGCATGTCCCACAAAAAAGGCCAGTCTGGTCAAAGGTAGGGCGCTCTACGCTACCGCGCGCAGTATGCCCGCGGAAATCCGGTCCAGCGGCAGAACTTCCGCGGCGCCTCCCAGGACGATGGCTTCCTTGGGCATGCCGAAGACGACGCAGCTCTCTTCGTCCTGCGCGATGGTGTGCGCGCCGGCGCGGCGCATGGCCGCCATTTCCCGCGCGCCATCGGCGCCCATTCCCGTGAGGATCACGCCGACGGCATTATTGCCCAATTGCCGGGCGCAGGAGGCGAACAGCACGTCGACGGAAGGCCGGTGCCGGTTCACCGGATCGGATGAGAAGACGCGGACGCGGTACTCCGCGCCGCTGCGGGCCACCTCCATGTGAAAATTGCCGGGCGCCAGCAGCGCGTGACCCGGTAAGATGCGATCGCCGTCGCGTGCTTCCGACACGCTGACCTTGGAGAGGGAGTTCAGCCTCTCGGCGAAGGAGGCGGTGAATTTTTCGGGCATGTGCTGCACCATCACGATCCCGGGAGCGTCCGCGGGCAATCTGGCGAGGACCTCGCGGATCGCCTCCGTACCGCCGGTGGAGGCGCCTATGGCCACGACTTTGTGGGTGGCGCGAAACGAGAGCACGGCCGGCGGCGAGAGTTGGGGCTCCGGTTTGACGGCGGGAACCCGGCACACCGGGCGAACTTTGGCCCGGGCCGCAGCCTTCACCTTGTCGATGATCTCCTGCGCCAATTGCATCGTCCCCGTTTGTACGTCGAGTTTCGGTTTGGTGACAAAATCGGTGGCGCCTAATTCCAGGGCCCGCCAGGTGGTCTCGCAGCCGCGTTCCGTGAGAGATGAGACCATCACCACCGGCAACGGATGCGCGCGCATCAGCTTCTCGAGAAACGTGAGCCCGTCCATGCGCGGCATTTCGACGTCCAGTGTGACCACGTCAGGCGCCAGGCGCAGGATTTTTTCGCGCGCCACGTAAGGATCCGAAGCCGCTCCCACCACTTCCAGAGACGGATCGTGAGACAGGATCTCGGTAAGAAGCTGCCGCATCAGGGCAGAGTCATCGATAATCAGAACTTTGGTTTTCATGGCGTTTTGCAGCTGGCGCGGATCGGCGCGCGCGGTACACCGAGTGATCGATCGGCACAAAGAGCTCGTCCAACCAGAAGAGAGTCTCCGCATGTCCGACGAACAAGAGCCCGCCAGTGGCGAGATATTGGGCTAGACGGCCGAAGAGCCGGGCCTGCGTTTGCCGGTCGAAATAAATGATCACATTGCGGCAGAATATGGCGTCGAAACGGGTCTGCAGGGGCCAGGGTTCCTCGATCAGATTGATGTGCCGGAAGGTGACTAATTGGCGCACCGCCGGCTTCACCAGGACCCAACCTTCGCGTTCATCGCGCCCGCGCAGGAAATAGCGGCGCCTGGCTTGATCATCCATCTCTTCGAGAGATTCCATGGGATAAACGGCTTGCTCTGCGCTAGCCAGGACCTCGGTGTCCAGGTCGGATGCCAGGATGCAGACCTCGACGGCGCCTGCCACACCCAAAGCCGTCATGGCGATGCTGTACGGCTCCTCGCCGGTCGAGCAGGCGGCGCTCCAGATGCGATAGGTTTTCTGCCCGGCCCGCGCAGCCGCAAGAATGCTGTCCTTTAATATGGCGAAGTGCTTTCCCTCGCGGAAGAACGACGTTTTATTGGTCGTCATGCAGTTGATCATCAGCGCCAATTCACTGCCGGACGGGTCCGAGATTTCGAGGAAGCGGCGGTACTCCGCGAAAGAGCTCAGGCCGAGAGCGCGCAGGCGGCGGCCCAAACGGGCGGCCACCAGGCTGCGCTTGGATTCCTTGAGCGCGATTCCGGAGCGCGTGTGAACCAGGTCGCGAAAGAAAGCGAATTCCGCATCTTCCACGGCGTGTTCGACTGCCAAGGGAGCGATCATTGGCTGGCGCTCAGAACTCTTCGAATACCGCGCGCGCGGGGCTCGCTTTGGATACCTCGCCCGAGAGCCTGGCCAGCGAACGGCGCGCTGAGCCGGATTTCGCCGGGGGTTTGGCCGGTGCTGTATCGCGGCGGAGACCCGAGTCCAATTTGAACTGGCCGACCAGCAACTGCATTTGCGCGGCGTGGGCCGCCAATGTCTGGGAAGTAGAAGAAAGTTCTTCAGTCTGCGCGGAGTTGGTCTGGGTCACCTGGTCCATCTGTGCCATGGCCTTGGTCACCTGTTCGATGCCGACGGCCTGCTGGTGGGAAGCTGCGGCGATCGCGCCGACGATATCGGTGACCCGCTTGACCGACGCCACGATGTCGGTGAGCGTCTGGCCGGACCGGTTCACTAATTCCGAACCGGCGTCGACCTTGCGGACCGAATCCTGAATCAACGCCTTGATTTCCTTGGCGGCAGTAGCACTGCGTTGCGCCAGATTGCGAACTTCCGAAGCCACCACGGCGAATCCCCTGCCTTGTTCACCGGCGCGCGCGGCTTCCACCGCCGCGTTGAGGGCCAACAGGTTGGTTTGGAAGGCGATTTCGTCGATGGCGGTGATGATCTCAGCGATCCGCTTGGAGGCGGCGTTGATTTCCGACATCGCGGCCACTGCGGAACCTACGACGGCGCCGCCTTTATCGGCGGCATCGCGGGCGCTCGCAGCAAGCTGGCTGGCCTGGCGGGCATTGTCGGCGTTCTGCTTCACGGCGGTACTGAGCTCCTGCAGACTCGCCGAGGTTTCCTCCTGGCTGGAGGCCTGCTCCTGAGTTCCGCTGGAGAGTTCCTCGGCCGCTGCGGCCAATTGCTCGGCGGCGCTGGCCACTCCGCCGGAAGATTCGCGCACTTCCGTCATCGCTTCGAGCATGCCCGCGCAAGCCTGATTCAGGGCGCGCGCCATCTCGCCGACTTCATCGCCGGTCTCGATGGCCAGTGTTTGCGTGAGATCGCGATCGCTAACGGCGCGCAGGACTTCCACGGCTTGTGCCAGAGGCCGGGAAATCAGACGGGCGATGAAGATCCCCAGGCCGATCGCCAGGAGCACGGCGCCGGCCACCACCCCAGTCAGTGTGCGCCGCATGGAAGAGAACAGCGCGCCACTGTCCTCGTGGTCTTGTTTGCCAAGTTCTTCCTTCATCTTGACGAGGTTGCCGCAGGCATCGTTCAACTCGTCGCCGAGGGCTTTGGCCTTCGCCATTTCTTCCAGCGCCTCTTTGTCCTGCTTGGCCGCTGCAAGGCGAGCGATTTCCAGAACCATTCCGCGGTATTGCGGTTCCAAGCGCTTAAACCTGGCCATTTCGGCCCGTCCTCGCTCCGAAATCAGCCTTTTTTCGGCCGCGGCGACGGACTCTTCCAAGGCGCCGAAATGTTCTTGCAGATTCTGGACGCTCTGCTGGCGGCGAGCCGTGTCGTTTACCAGCAGCGATTCCCGAATGTCCCTGCCGATGGTCGGAATCGCGATCTGCATTTCCAAAATGTAGATCGTGCCCAGCAGGTGACGTTCGTAGAGCGTATCGAGTATACCGTTCAGACTGCTGGCCGCTCCGATCCCTTCATAGCCCACGGCCGCCAGCATCAGCGCCAACAAGCCGAAAGCCAACATCAGTTTCGTGGAGGTTTTTGCGTTCTTATACCACTTCATAGAATCTTCATTCCTCGACCGTGGGCAGCGTCGCTGTCTCGCCGAGCGAATCCTCCGCCAATAGAGTGGCGATATCCAATAGCACCACCAGACGTTCGCCCACGTGCACCATTCCCGAGATAAAGCGCGTATTCTCGCGGTGTCCCAATTCCGGCGCCGGACGAATTTCGGTTCTTGAGATATCCAGGACGTCCGACACCCCGTCCACCACCAGACCGATGATGCGGGCGCCTACCGTGACCACGATGATGACCGTAAACTTATCGTAATTGTGCGTTTCGAGCTGGAACTTGGCGCGAAGGTCCACCACCGGAATCACGGTGCCGCGCAAATTCATGACTCCGCGAATGTGCGCGGGCGTGTTGGGAATCGGCGTGATGCCCGAGTAACCCTTGATTTCCTGAACCCTCAAAATCTCGATGCCGTATTGCTCTTCACCCAGGGCGAACGAGAGGTATTGCTGAACATCGGCGGTGTAAGAGGCCTGCGATGGGGCTGTCTCGATAGCTTGCATAAAGATACTCCGTTAGTTCGTTCTAAAACTCCGCAAACGAGTCTTCCGGCTCGTGGGCAGTTGCCTGGGCCAATTGTTTCAGCCCCGATCCCGACGAGGCTTTGCGGCGGACTGCCAGCTTCGACTTGGTATGACGCGCTGGCGCGGAATGGGTAGCTCCCAGTTCGAATTGCGCGGTGAGCCCCTGTAGTTGTTCGGCGGTCGAGGAAAGTTCTTCGGCGGTCGACGAGAGCTCCTCGGTTTGCCCCGAATTGGTTTGGGTGACCTGATCCATTTGCGTCATGGCCTTGGAAACCTGCTCGATGCCCGTGGCTTGTTCGTGAGAAGCCGCGGCGATTTCAGCCACGATGTCGGTGACGCGCTTTACCGAATTCACGATCTCGTTGAGGGTTTGTCCCGAGCGGTTGACAAGATCCGAGCCGGTTTCGACCTTGCGTACGGAATCCTGTATGAGGCCCTTGATTTCCTTGGCGGCGGTAGCGCTGCGTTGCGCCAGATTGCGCACTTCCGAAGCGACGACCGCAAATCCGCGGCCCTGTTCGCCGGCGCGTGCCGCCTCCACGGCCGCATTCAGCGCCAGCAGGTTGGTTTGAAACGCAATCTCATCGATGGTGGAGATGATGTCGGCAATCCGCTTGGAGGAAGAATTGATTTCTCCCATGGCGACCACTGCCTCACGCACCACTGTGCCGCCTTTTTCGGCGGCCTCGCGCGAATTTTCGGCCAGTTGGCGCGCCTGCTGCGCGTTTTCGGCGTTCTGCTTTATGGTGGCGGAGATCTCGACTAACGAGGAGGAGGTTTCCTCCTGGCTGGAAGCCTGTTCCTGGGCGCCGCTGGCCAATTCCTCGGAAGCCGACGAAAGCTGCTGCGAAGTGGAGGAAACCTGGGCGGCCGACTGCTGCACTTCTGTCAGCGCTGAGGCGAGCTTCTCTACGGCTGCATTGACCGAAGTCTTAATGGCGGCGAAATCGCCCTTGCATTCGCCCTGCATGCGGGCCGTGAGATCGTTGCCGGCAACCCGTCCCAAAACGGCGGCCGCTTCCTTGACGGGAGCCGAAAAGCCGGCGATCATGCTTCGGAACGCCTCCGCCAATTGCCCGGTCTCATCGGCGGATTTGTGGTCCACGAGCTGGTCGAGGTGTCCTTCAGCGAGCTCGACGGCCACGGCAACCATTTGCCGCAGAGGGCTGGCCATGAGATTTGCCAGGAACCAGCCGAGTCCAATCGCCACCACCACTGCGATGCCAAGAAATACCAGCAGATTGGTACGGATGGAAGTGTAGGTAATAGCGCTCTGTTCCATGGCGTTCTTCCCGAGCCGGTCTTTGACCGCGCCGAAATTCTTACAAGCATCCATTAGCAGTTCGGCGGCCTGCTTAGCCTTGGCCATGTGTTCGATCGCTTCCTTGTCCTGACGGTTGATGGCCAACCCGAGCGCCTCGACGACCATGGGCTTGTACTCCGCCTCCAACGGCCGGACCTTAGCCAGTGCGGCTTTGCCTTCCTCGCTTGCGAGGGTCTTTTCGGTTGCGGCGAAGGCCTCGTCCAGAGCGCTAAAAGCGGCGGTGACATCGCGGGCGCACTTTTCACGGGCGGCGGCGTCCTTAGTGAGCAACGCCTCCCGCGCGTCCCGGCCGATGGTGGCGGCCAACCCCTCCATCTGATGAGCGGCGACGGCGCCGAGCATCTGTTTCGTGTAGAGGTCATCGACTACGCCATTTAGTGTGCTGGCGGCAGTAAGCCCCTGATATCCTACAACTCCCATCAGGGCGGCCATGAAGGCAAACGCGATCATGAGCTTCGTAACAGTTTTGCGATTGCGATACCAATTCATTGCAAGTCTCCTAGGAACAGCAACTCCTCGCCATCTCCGCGATGGCGGCAATATCCAGAATGAGGGCGGGTTGGCCGTCGCCCAGAATGGTGGCGCCGGCGGCGCCCTCCACCTTTCGGAAGTTAGTCTCTAAGCTCTTTATCACCACTTGCTGCTGGCCGAGCAGTTCGTCCACCACCAGGGCCAGGCGTTTGCCGCGATTCTCGACAATTACTGCCAGCCCGGCGGCGGCCGCATCGTTCTCCCGATCGATGCCCAGCAGCCGGCTCAATCGAACCAGCGGGAGCGGCTCGCCGCGCAACACGATTACCTCGCCGCCGCCCGCCACCCGGCGCAACTGATCTCTGCGCGGCGCAATGGACTCCATGATGGAAACCAGCGGCAGTACGAATCTCTGAACGCCCACGCGCAACAACAAGCCATCCAGGATGGCCAGCGTCAACGGAAGCTGAATGCGAAACGTGACGCCGCGCCCCGGCTCGCTCGAGATGCCTATGGCGCCATTCAGGCTTTCGACGCTCCTTTTCACCACGTCCATTCCGACCCCGCGGCCGGAGATATCGGTGACGGTGGAAGCAGTGGAGAAGCCCGGCTCGAAAATCATGGAAAAGATGCGGTCGTCAGGGGGATTTTCACCCTCGATAACGAGCCCGCGTTCCCGAGCTTTGGTGAGTATGCGTTCGCGGTCGAGTCCCTGGCCATCGTCGGACACTTCCAGGACTACGCTGCCACCCTGATGCCGGGCTCGCAGGCCGATGGTTCCCGCGGACGGCTTTCCGGCGGCGATGCGTTCCGCAGTTGACTCGATCCCGTGGTCGATGGCGTTGCGCACCAGGTGGGTCAAAGGATCGGCCATTCGCTCCACAACGCTTTTGTCTAACTCCGTCTCTTCGCCTTCGATCTTGAGCGCCGCCTGCTTTCCCGTGGCCGCGGCCAGGTCGCGGATCAATCGCGGGAAACGGCTGAATGCGTGTCCGATGGGCAGCATGCGAACGCCCATGAGACGCTCCTGCAGTTCGCGGGTGTACCGTTCCACTTCCGCGAAGGTTTCCTGCAGGCGGCCCAGATCGCACGGTTGAAATGCCGTTAGCACCTGCGAGGCCATCGACTGCGCGATGATCAGTTCGCCCACCAGATCGATCAATTTGTCGACCTTGCCGGTGGCGACCCTGAGGGTTCCGGATTCGGCGCTGGGAAGCGTTCGGTTATTGGTGGGGGTGGGAAGTGCGTCATTGGCGGTAGGTCGCCGGATTTCGATCGCCGCTCCCTCTTCCACGAAGGCAAATGCGTCGCGGATTTCCGCCTCCGTGCGATCCGACGCGAGTTCCACGCTCCACGCCAGATAGCAGCAGTCCACCTACAGGCCGCCAAGCGCGGGTAGCCGCGACAGATCGGCTTCGACTTTGACAACCTCGCCCAAGCGCGCGAGATCGCGCAAAACCAGGACGGGATCCATCCCCTGGCACAGAATTTCCGGTGAAGGCGCGAATCGCACTTGCCAGCGCGCCGGAGCACGATCCTCGACGCGAACCTTTACGGGGGCATCGGGCCGGGATTCCCCGGCTCGCTGCGCCACGAACAGTGAGCCGGTCATCTGCGCAGCTTCCGGCGGGGCGGCCGCGCCGCTACGGGCGGCCTCCAGCAGCCGGCGCAAGATATCCAGAGATTCCAGCAGCAGGCCGATACGCTCCGCAGAGGACTCAACCGCCCCCGCTCGCATGCGGTCTAACAAGCCTTCCATGGCATGCGTGAAACGCGCCACGTCTTCGAAACCGAATGTGCCGCTGGTGCCTTTGATGGAGTGGGCGCCGCGGAAAACGGCGTTCAGAACTTCGGGATCGGAGCTCCGTTCCAATTGAAGCAACCCGGATTCCATCTCTGCCAGGTGCTCGTCGGCTTCCTGGAAGAAGGTCTCCCGAAAACGGCTGATATCGAATTCCATGGCTTTTTCCTAGGGCAACACTTTGGCGATCACTTCGAGAAGCTTCGCCGGGTGGAACGGTTTGACGATCCATCCCGTGGCCCCCGCGGCCTTGCCTTGTTGCTTCTTCTCCAACTGGCTTTCGGTAGTGAGCATGAGTACCGGAGTGTACTTGCTGGTGGCGCGGCTGCGAAGATGGCGGATGAAGGTGAGGCCGTCCATGACCGGCATGTTCAAGTCGGTAATGATCAGGTCCGCTCTCTGGTCGCCCAGTTTCTGTAGAGCGTCCGCTCCGTGTATACCTTCCAGAACCACAAAACCGGCTTCCCGTAAGGTGAATGCAACCATCTCCCGGATGGATGCGGAATCGTCCACGATCAAAGCTGTGCGTGCCATGGGTGCCTCCCGATCAAAAGAGTTCTACCTCCATCTCCGCGGGCTCTTCTGCCGGCGAAGCAGTCCGATTGGCCGCCAGATTGGTCGCGAGGTTGTGGGCGTCGCGCTCCGATTGCATGGTGTAGGAGGAGTGCACGCCGGCCAGGAGATCCGAACCGGAGTCGGAGCCTTCGGGCACCGGTTGGCGAGTTCCGGCGAGGACGCGCTCGACGCTCTCCAAGGCTTCCACCACGTGTTCCACGCGCTGTTTCACACGATCCTGAAATTGCAGCCCCATCACCGCGGAGGCGATATCGCCGGCCAGACGCGAGTTCTCTTGCGTGTTGCGGTCGAGCGAGTCGCGCGTCTGCTGGTGTAACGACAAAAGCATGGTGAGAGCGCCGTCGGCTTCGTGATGGCTTTCGTCCAGCTTTTGACAGCTCTCCGCCATAAAATTCCGCAACTCTCCCGCGGCGCGATCCACTCGTCCGCGCATTTCCTGGATGCGGCTGGAGATTCCGTCTGCCAGCTCTGTAGACCGGTCCGCCTGCCGGGAAATCTCATCGGCCACCACTTCAAACCCGGCGCCCAATTCTCCGACGTGGACCGCCTCGATTTTCGCGTTCAGCGCCACTAATTTATTGGTGAAGGCGATGCGCTGCACCTGCCCCAGAAGCTCTTCGATTCCCGTAACAGTCTTGGCAACCTCTTCCATGCTGGCAACCGCCACGGCGGAAACTTTAGTGGCGCGCTCCATCCGTTCGAGCAGCGCGGCGATGGTGCGCCGGGAGGTTTCAATGGAGCTTTCCACGGTCGTGCTTTGGCTGGAGGGCTGTCCGTCCAGAAAAGTAGCGCTCTCCGCCACCGCTTCGCGAGCTCGTGCGGCGATACCCGTGAAGTTCCCGCAGACGCCGACGACGGATTCCTCTACCTGCCGGCTGGTCTCCAGCAACTGCTTGCGAATCACGGCAAGCACGTCTAAACATTCGCGGATGTTGGGGCGGCGAAATATCCGCCGTATCGCCCCGGCGAACCGGTTTCGAAGCAATTTCATGCGCCCAGCTCCGGATTCCCTACAACTGCCGACAAGCCCGCGATGCTAAGCCAGTTTTGAATCGCCGGCGGGATTGTCTCGCAATGGCCGAGAGATCGATTCTGTTCCACCAGACCGGCGCGCAGAGCGAGCAGTACTTGCGCGATGGCGGCATCGATTTGCGCGGCGCCGCTCCAATCGACTTTGACATCCTTTCGATAGGCGCATAGTTGCAGAGCCGTCTGGCGGAGTTCCTCAGCGTCGGAGACTCCCAAAACGCCTTCTAACCGCAAGATGCAATGGTCCGGTTCGACCGAAAACACAATCTGCACCCGATCCGTGTCCATAGATTTCCGATAGGGGCATCGCAATACGCCCGCTAATTAGTTATCGGCGACAGTCGATCGGATCTTGAGGGTGGACTTGACGAAATTGTGGAAAACAGGCGGGAAACGGTCTAAGAGGAGAAAAAGAATGGCCTTTAGGCAGTTCCCTACCTCACCGGCCGATCCGTCTGAAAGTACTTCTTGTAGGCCGCGATCCAGTCGGTCGAAATATCCCGCTGGGCCTCGGCCAGGTCGAGCCGGCCGCCGCAGACCAGATCCCGCAAACGGTCTTCCAGCTCGTCCTTCACGCGGGCATTCCATACCGTCGACAGGTACGGCTGAGGCCACAAGTTGCGGATATCGTCGGCGCCACCCAATGCCGGTGTAATCAGGTAGTCCACCTCATACTTGCCGGGATCGGGATGGGCGATACCGTATGCCTGGAAAACGCGCTCCCGCAGGTCGGCCGGCACCATCTGGTTCTTGGGCAAAGTGGAGTTGCAAAGCGCTTCCCGGTCCACGATTCGGGCCGCGCCCGGCGTCAAACGCCGGCTGGGGACCTCGAACGCGCCACCTCGCCGCGACTGGTGAAAGGTGAGGATTGCCCACACGCCAATCAAAGCCAATCCACCGGCGGCGGCCGAGCGCCAGGGTCCTGTCCAGAATGGCCGAACCGCTGGCTGCTCGGCCATTTCCGCCAGCCGGAGGCGCAGCCGGGTTCGACCCGGGCCGGCGGGAGGCATGGAATCGCGGCGCCTCCTCAGCAGGCCGGCGGCATCCTCCAATTCGCTCCACCGCGCACGGCAATGCGCGCATCGCGCGAGATGGCGCTCCCGATCGAGTGAAAGCTCGCCATCGGCGGCGAGTACCAGTTCCTGATCGCACAGATGAGCATCCCGCATAAGTTACCGCTCCACCGCGCGCGCCATCCGCGCCAAAGACCGCGCCAGGGACATCGATACCGCCCCCAGCGACATCGCCAATATTCCTGCAATCTCTCGATAACAAAGGCCTTCCGCCCGCAGGATCAGACACCTCCGGTCCTGTTCCGGAAGGACCCGCAGGACCGCCTGCACGCGCCGATCCGTCTCATTTTTCAAGAACTGTTCCTCCGGGCCGGGAGCAGGATCGCACAGCCAGTTCCATTCGATGCTGGCGGCGCCCGGTTGACGGCTGCGCCGCTTCAATCCCAGATTGTGGGCGACGCGGAAGACCCATCCGCGCAGGTTGGCTCGCCCGCCGCCGCGCCGCAGGTGCTGAAACAGCGCCAGAAACACTTCCTGTACGATCTCTTCGCCATCGGGAATCGGCAGCCCGAGGCTGGCCAGGTAGCGCAAAAGCGGCTCGCGCAACAGGTCGAACAGGGCGACGATTTCCTCTGCGAGCGCACTGCCGCGCGGTTCGAGTTCGACTGCTGGCAGGGCGGCCATAGATTCGACTGTATCGTCCCCGGGGCGTGCGCGCAATCCTCAGCTGGTATATTCCGTTACGCAGCGTCCGGTTCAGGGTTTTTCCCGTGTGCGCACTTCACAATCCAGGAACCTTGCCGCGATACACTAAGAAACCATGTCTGTGCTGGACCTCCTGATTGGCCGCCCGCTTTCGACCCGCGAAGAGCGAGGTCAACGAATCGCCGTCGCGGCGGGCATCGCCGTATTCGGGCTCGACGCGCTGAGTTCGGCGGCTTACGGACCGGAAGCCGCTCTCACGGTGCTGCGTCCTCTGGGGGAATTGGGCGTCAAATACATCCTCCCGCTCAGCCTGGGGATCATCGCACTGCTGACGATCGTCTACTTTTCGTACCGGCAGACCATCGAGGCCTACCCCGCCGGCGGCGGATCGTTCACCGTAGCGCGCGAAAACCTGGGCAATTTTCCGGGGCTTCTGGCGGGCGCCGCCTTGATGATCGACTACATCCTGAATGTAGCGGTGGGCATTTCAGCCGGCGTCGGCGCGCTGATCTCGGCCGCGCCGTCTCTTCAGCCGCACACGCTGGCTCTGTGTCTCGCCATCCTGGCGCTCATCACCCTGATCAACCTGCGCGGATTACGCGAAGCGGGGTTGATATTCATGGCGCCAACCTATCTCTTTGTCGGTTCTCTGACGATCATGATTGTGCTGGGAGCTGTCAAGACGGTGCTGGCGGGGGGCGCGCCAATGGCGGTGGTAGCCCCGCCGCCCTTCGCACCCGTCACGGCCACTGTGGGATTGTGGCTCATGCTCAAAGCGTTCGCCAGCGGGTGCACCGCGCTCACCGGCGTGGAGGCCGTGAGCAATGGCGTGCTCGCGTTTGAGGAGCCGGCGGTCAAAACCGCACAACGCACTTTGGCCGCGATTATCGCCATCCTGATCCTGCTGCTCGGTGGCATCGCCTGGCTGGCGAAGGTTTACCACATCGGCGCCACCGATCCCGGGGACCCCGGCTATCAGAGCATGTTGTCGCTATTGCTGAGCGCGGTAGCTGGGCGAGGGGCATTCTACGCCGTTGCCATCACATCCATCGTGCTGGTGCTGGTCTTTTCGGCGAATACGTCTTTCGCCGATTTTCCCCGTCTCTGCAACATCATTTCCGAAACTGGATATCTGCCCCGAACTTTCGGGATGCGCGGCCGCCGCCTGGTATATTCCATGGGAATTCTGGTGCTGGCCGGGGTGGCGGGAATCCTGCTGACGGTCTTCGGCGGCGTGACGGACCGTCTGATTCCTCTGTTCGCCATCGGCGCGTTTCTGGCTTTCACCATGTCGCAGGCCGGCATGGTGATGCATTGGAAGCGCGTGGGCGGACCTCACGCCCGCCACAGCATGATTATTAACGGCATCGGCGCATTTGCGACAGGTATCACCCTGATCGTGATTCTATGCGCCAAGTTCCTGGAGGGCGCCTGGATCACGATGCTACTGATGCCGCTGCTGCTGGCAGCTATGATCTCCGTTCGGCGGCACTACGATGCGGTGTCGCGGCAAGTAGAGGCGCCGATCGAATTCCAGCCGGGAAAGCCGAATCCGCCCATGGTCGTGCTCCCGGTGCAGCGATGGAACAAGATCACCGACAAGGCCCTGCGATTCTCACTGAATCTGTCAGCCGATGTGCGAGCGGTGCACATCGAGTGTCCCGAAACCGAGGAGATCGTCAAGCAGTGGCAGGTTCAAGTTGCGCGGCCGGCGCGCGAATCGGGCCTGCAGGAGCCGGAATTGGTAGTGCTGGCGTCGCCCTTCCGCTTTATCGTGGGAACGATCGTGAATTACTCGCTGGAACTGGCGACTAAGAATCCCGACAACATCGTGGCAGTGGTGATTCCGGAGATGGTGGAGAGCCGCTGGTATCATTACCTGCTGCACAATCAGCGGGCCAGTCTGCTGAAGGCCATGTTGCTGGTTAAGGGCAACGAGCGCGTGGTGGTGATCAACGTTCCCTGGTATTTGGAAAAGGGTGGCCGCTAACCGGGAATCCAAATGCCGCCCGCGGTGACTAGTTCGCAGCCGGTGGGAAGGACCAAAGGCATTTTGGTCTGCGCGAAGAACGCCAGGCCTTTGTAGCTGAACAGGTACTGATATTTGGTTCCGAAGAATCGCCTCTGCGCGACCACCACCAGCGGATCTTTCACGCGGTTTAGAACCTTCAAGAACTCGCCCGCATCGAGACGCACCAAGACACCCGAGGCCTTGATGGCCATCGCAATCGCCGCTCCTGCTGCCGCTGCCCCACCTGCCGCCATCTGAATACCTCCGTTAATACTGTAGCCGATGGGGGCTATACTTACACCCATGCGCTTGCTCTTGCCGATCCTTCTGTTCGCCGCCGCCGCGAACCCGTACGATGTCGTAATCCGCAACGGCCGGATTGTCGATGGCACCGGCTCGCCGTGGTACGCCGGCGATATTGCCATCCGGGGTGGCAAAATCGCCGCCATCGGACACCTCGAAGGCGCCGCGGCGAAACGCACCATCGATGCGCATGGAATGGTGGTGGCGCCCGGCTTTATCGACATGCTGGGACAGTCGGAAACCAGCATCCTGGTGAATCCGCATCTGCCGTCGAAGATTTACCAGGGAATCACCACCGAGGTCACCGGCGAAGGGGGATCGATTGCGCCTTTGAACGATGCCGTGATCAAGCTCGACCAGGTCAGCTGGGAGCACTATAAAGTGAAACCCACATGGCGCACGTTCGCCGAATACTTCGCCCTTCTGCGCAAGCAGGGCATGGGGATCAATCTGGCGAGCTACGTCGGCGCCACGCAGGTACGGCGCGTGGCGATCGGCGAGGACGATCGCGCGCCCACGGCGGAAGAACTGGAACGCATGAAAGCGCTGGTGCGGCAGGCCATGCACGATGGCGCGGTGGGCGTATCGACCTCGCTGCAATATGCCCCCGCGCCGTATGCCAAGACGGAAGAGCTGATCGCGCTCGCCACCGAGGCGGCTAAGCTCGGCGGGATCTACGCCTCGCACATACGCGATGAAGGCAATGGCATCGACGCGGCGCTCGACGAGGCCTTCCGCATCGGGCGCGAGGCCAAGATCCCGGTGGAAATCTGGCATTTGAAGGCGGCCGGCAAGGCGAATTGGGGACGCATGCCGGAGATCGTGGCGCGCATCGAGGCGGCGCGCAAATCGGGCGTGGACGTTGCCGCCGACACCTACGCTTATCCCGCGGCGTACAACACCTTTTCGGCGATCATTCCACCGTGGGCGCACGATGGCGGAGATAAGAAGCTGATCGAACGCTTGAAAGATCCGGCCATGCGCGCGCGCATTCGAAAGGAGATGGAAACGCCTTCGGGCGATTGGAACAACGAGTGGCAGCAGGTGACCGGGCCGGAATCGTTTCTCATAGGTGCGGTGCAGAATCCCAAGCTGCTGCCGGTACAAGGCAAGAGCATCGCCGAGATCGCCGCCATCTGGCACAAAGACCCCATCGATACGGTTTTCGACCTGCTCATCGAAGATGAGGCCTTCACTGGGGTGGCGATGTTCATCATGTCGGAACCCGACGTGGCGCTGGCGTTGCAGCAGCCGTGGGTCTCGATCTGCAACGATTCGCAGGGCACCGCGACCGACGGCCTGCTGGGCACGGAGCATCCGCACCCGCGGGCCTACGGCACGTTCCCGCGCATTCTGGCGAAGTATGTGCGCGAGGAAAAGAAGCTCACGCTGGAAGAGGCCATCCGCAAATTCACGGCACTCCCCGCCGGCCGCATGCGCTTCGCCGACCGCGGCGTGCTGAAAGCAGGCATGTGGGCCGACGTCGTGGTCTTTGACCCCGACACCATCCACGACGTGGCGACCTTCGGGAATCCCAATCAGTTATCCGAGGGAATGCAATACGTGCTCGTGAACGGCGTGCCGGTGATCGAAGGCGGGAAGATGACCAATGCACTGCCGGGGCAGGTGGTGACCCACTAACGCCGACACAGATTCTGTGTTACACTGATCCTGTGGCACATGCAAAACAAGCTTTGGCGCATGCCAAGCAGAACTTGACTCTAGTGGTAGAGGAGGACCTTGTTCTGGCGGCAAGAAAGGTCGCGCTGGACCGGGGTACCAGTGTGAACCAACTCGTGAGGAATTTCCTGGCGACCCTCGTCGAGGAATCCAGCCGCCGGCGAATGGCCCGAACCCGGCTGAAAGCTGCGTTCGCGCAGGGCCTGGTAGAAATCGGCGAGAGGACCTGGAGCCGGGACGATCTTTATGAGCGCTGAGCAGGCGCCGTGCTTTGTCGATACCAACGTGCTGGTGTATGCGTTTGAGAAGGTCGGATCGCCAAAGAAGGAGACCGCAAAGCGCCTGGTAACGGAGTTAATGGATACCGACCGCCTGCGGCTGAGCACCCAGGTGCTGCAGGAACTTTTCGTCATTCTGACCCGGAAGGCAGCCGTTCACTGTAGCGGTGAGGAAGCGCTCGGCGTCCTCGAAGATCTGGCAGCATGGCCGCTGACCGTAGTGGACTTTCCGGTAATCCGGGCGGCCGCTGGGCTCGCCGGAAAAGCCAGCCTGTCCTTCTGGGACTCGCTGGTGGTGATCTCGGCGGCCAAGAGCGGGTCCGCAGTGCTCTATACCGAGGACTTGAACGACGGGCAGGAGATCCTGGGCGTTCGCGTAACCAACCCGTTCACTTCTTGAGAGAACTTCAGCGTGCCCGCCGCAGCGCCCTTTCGAACCCTGGCAGCGAACGCACCAGATCGTCCTTGGCGATGGTTAGCGAGAGGCGCATGTAGCCGCCGCGCCCGAATCCCGTGCCAGGGACGGCCAGAATTCCCTGGGCCTGCAGGAGTCGAATGAACGCGACATCGTCAGCCAGCGGAGTTCGCGGAAAAACGTAGAATGACCCTTGCGGGCGCGGCGCGTCGTAGCCCATGGCGTTGAGCGCGTCGCACAGCAGATCGCGTTTTTCCTGGTACTGCGAAACGTCGACTGTCGCATCGGGCACACGCGCGACCACCAATTGCCAGATGGCCGGCGCATTGATGAAGCCCAAGATACGGCTGGCGAACGTGCAGGCGTTGCGCAGTTCCGCCGCTTCCGGCAAATGAGGCGGAATCGCCAGATAGCCGATCCGCTCGCCCGGAATCGCCATCGCCTTCGACCAACTCCAGGCCCCGACCGCGCGCCGAAGCAGGCCGAATGTCTCGGGCGGTTTGAGGCCATCGAAAGTCAGCGGTCGATACGGCTCGTCGCTGATGACCAGCATTGAATCGGGAATCGCGCGATCCAGCCGGCGCAAGACTTCGGCGCTATAGACGACGCCCGTCGGATTATTCGGCGAGTTTAAGATGAGCGCTTTGGTGCGCGGCGTGATGGCAGCGGCGATGGCGTCGATATCGGGCTGGAAATGTTCATCGGTGTCCACCGTCACCATGCGGCCGCCGTGGTTCTCGATGTAGAAACGATACTCGGGGAAGTACGGGCTGAGCACAATCGCTTCGTCACTCGGGTCGAGCACTGCTTTCAGGATCGTGTTGATGGCCCCCGCGGCGCCGTTGGTCATCACGATGTCTTCGGCGCTGAATGGCAGACCCGTACGCTCCGCGAGATTGCGCGCGATAGCCGCGCGCGCTTCCGGGAATCCCGCATTGGGCATGTACCCATGGGCGTGCGGGCGCGATTCCGAGACCACCTGCCGCAGCGCATCCAAAACCGCGGCCGGTGGCTCTACCTCGGGGTTCCCCAGCGAGAAATCGAAGACGTTCTCGGCGCCACGTTCTTTGCGGAGCTGAATGCCGATTTCGAACATCCGGCGAATCCAGCTCGACCGCTCCATTTGCTGCGCGATGGAGCGGGAAATACTGCCGTTCATGGTGGCTACGCTCAAGCTGCCCTCGGAATCACGATTGTAGCTCCCACGAGACACCACTTACAAGTGGGGTATAAATCGCTTTCTCCGCTGGGGCTATAATCAGCTCTCATGAGCGTGCTCGCTGCCCGGCCCACTAAGTCGAGTTTTCGCTGGGTGATTTGTGGAATGCTTTTCCTGGCCACGGTAATCGCCTACGTGGACCGCGGCATACTCGGCTTCATCGAGCGCGACCTGGAACGTACGATCGGCTTCACCACGGTGGAGTACGGGTATATGACCGGCGCGTTCCAATTGGCCTACGCTGGTGGATTCCTGATCGCCGGAAAACTCACCGATCAGCTGGGCATTCGTAAAGCTTTCGCCATCGCCATCGTGCTGTGGAGCTTTGCCGCCATAGGTCCGGGATTGGCCACCTCGGTGCCCACCCTCGTGATCGCCATGTTCATTTTGGGGATTGGGGAGTCGGCCAATTTTCCGGCGTGCATCAAGACCGTGGCGGAGTGGTTCCCCAAACGCGAACGAGCGTTGGCCACCGGGCTGTTCAATTCCGGAGCCAACATCGGCAACATGGTGGTGCCCGCCATCGTGCCCATCGCCATTGCCCTCTTCACCTGGCGCGGCGCGTTCGTGGTGGGCGGATCTTTGGGACTGGTCTGGCTGGTTTTTTGGCTGTGGCTTTACCGCAAGCCGGAAGAGCATCCCTCGGTATCGCCGCAGGAATTGGGTTTGATCCAGAGCGATCCGCCCGAAAAGGTCCACGGGGTTATTCCGTGGTTGAATCTGTTCGGGCGGAGAGAAACCTGGGCTTACGCGTTCGGCAAACTTCTGTGCGACCCGGTCTGGTGGTTCTGGACTTTCTGGCTGCCCGGCTATTTTCAGCGGACTTTCCACCTGACGCTGGGAAAATCGAGCGCACCGATCATGGTGGTGTATGCGGCGTGCAGCGTCGGGAGTATTTATGGGGGCTGGATTTCCGGGTTCCTGCTGAAGCGCGGCAAGACCCTGAATTACGCGCGCAAGACGGCCATGCTGATCTGCGCCCTGGCGGTGTTGCCCGTGCTGTATGCGCCCTACGCGCACAATCTCTGGGTGGTGGTGGGATTAGTAGGCCTCGCGGGCGCGGCGCATCAGGGATTCTCGGCCAATGTGTTCACGCTGACGTCCGACCTCTTTCCGAAGTCGGCCGTGGGCAGCGTGGTGGGAATCGGTGCGATGACCGGCGCGGTCACCGGATTCACGGCGCAATTAGTCACCGGGCACATCGTCAAGGTGAGTTATCTGCCCTGCTTTATTTATGCCGGCTCGGCTTATCTAGCGGCGCTCGCCATCATCCAGCTTCTATCCCCCAAACTAGAGCCGGCCAAGCTGGATTAAACTGCGGTATGACCATACGGCCGGCCAGCGACCGCTCGCTTCACGTGGTGTTCGGCGACCGCATCAGCGCCGAAGCGTATGCCGCCGTAGCGCGCCTCACGTACGCCCTCACAGGCGCCCGCGAAGTTTTGAATCTCCACCCGGCCTACACTTCCGTGCTCATCGATTTCGATCCGCGCCGCTACACTCACGAGCGGATCGAAGCGCTGGTGCACGCCTGTCTCGATGGGCCCGCGCCGCCGCATCTCGAGCCGCGGCAGGTCGAGATCCCGGTGGAATTCGGCGGCGAATGCGGACCCGATCTGCAAGACGTCGCTCGACACACCGGGCTTTCGCCGGAAGGCGTGATCGAACGATTTACCCAAGCGGTGTACGAGGTCTATTTCGTGGGATTCTCCACCTGCTTCCCGTATCTCGGCGGGCTTCCGGAAGAACTGGCGACGCCGCGTCTCTCGGCGCCGCGTAAACATGTGCCCGAGGGCAGCGTGGCCATCGGCGGCCCGCAGGCGGGTGTCTACCCGCTGGCCTCGCCGGGAGGCTGGCGTCTGATCGGCCGCACGCGGCTGCGCTTGTTCGATCCGGCCGCCGTACCGCCGCCCTTACTGCGCATGGGTGACCATGTCCGCTTCGTGCCGGAGGCTTGCCGATGAGCGCCATTCGCGTGCTGGTCCCAGGATTGCAAACCACCGTGCAGGATCTCGGACGCTTTGGCTGGGCGCACTTCGGCATTTCGGCATCGGGCGCGGCCGACCCTTTCGCCTTGCGCGCCGGCAATCTGCTGGCAGGCAACGCGGAGAACGCCGCGGCGCTGGAAATGACCTTGATGGGCGGCGCTTTCGAATTCGAAACGGACACCGTCATCGCGCTGACCGGCTCGGATTTCGGCGCGGGATTGCCGCTGTGGACTCCGCTGGAAGTGAAGGCCGGCCAGACGCTGCGTTGCGGACCGTCGCAATCGGGCGCGCGATGTTATTTGTGCGTGCGCGGCGGCATCGGCGTGCCCAAGACGATGGGTAGCGCTTCCACGCACGTGATCACCGGGGTGGGCGGACGGCCGCTGCGGGCCGGCGATCTGCTGCCTATCGGAAGAGAAGCGATCCGCCGCCCGCGACCCGTCCCCAAGAGCGTTCCCACGTTGGGGGATGGCGCGCTGCGCGTGACGGACGGTCCGCAGGCCGAAGCTTTCGCGGACGATCTTTACCGCGCCAGCTATACCGTGGCGGAAGAGTCGAACCGCATGGGCCTGCGGCTGCGCGGGCCGGCGATCGCGAGCGCGGCGGGACACATGGTCACGGAAGGGGCGCCCTTGGGCGCCGTACAGGTGCCGCCCGACGGCCAGCCCATCATTCTATTCGTGGAGCATCAGACCACCGGAGGCTATCCCAAGCCGGCGAACGTGATCTCCGCCGATTTTCGCCGCCTGGGGCAACTGCGCCCGCGCGATCGGGTGACCTTTGAGCGAGTTACCATCGAACAAGCACTGCGCGAACTGCAGCAGCAGGAACAGTGGCTGTATGGGCTGTGAAACCGCTCGGTAAGAGTTTCCGAGCCGCGCGCGTGAGCAAGCGGTTGGAGCTTAGTAAAAATGACCGATCTAAATTGCGACATGGGCGAACTCGAGGACTCCGCGCACGAGGCGGCCCTCATGGAGCACATCGCTTCCGCCAACATCGCCTGCGGCGGACACGCCGGCGATGAGGCCACGATGGAGCGCACCGTACGGCTGGCGCTGGCGCGCGGTGTACATATCGGCGCTCACCCCGGCTATCCCGACCGCGCCAATTTCGGGCGCCTCGAGATCGTCATGTCTCCCGCCGAGATCGCCCTTACGGTCCGCCAGCAGATTGAGCGGCTCGATGCCGTGGTCCGCGGGCTGGGCGGCAAGATCGTGCATGTGAAGCCACATGGCGCGATGTACAACGTCGCCGTGCGCAACGCCGAAGTGGCGCGCGCCATCGGCCAGGGCGTGGCGCAGTGGAACTCCGCCATCCCGATTTTCGGGCTGGCCGGCTCGCCCATGCTCGAAGTATGGCGGTCCATGGGCCTGACCGCGATGGGTGAAGGATTTGCCGACCGGCGGTATGAACCCGACGGCACCCTGCGCAATCGCAAATTCTCCGACGCGCTGATTACCGTTCCGGCGGACGCGGCGGCGCAAGCCGTGCGGTTAGCCCGCAGCGGAACCGCGCAGACCATCTGCGTCCACGGAGATACTCCGGGATCTGTGGCCATTCTCAAGGCGTGCCGCGAAGCGCTGGCCAACGTTAACTGATCAGGCGCGCCAGTCCGAACGCGGCCGCCGAGGCGAGACCGCCGATCACTACTGTCTGGATTCCCCCGCGAATCGGTGTCAGGCCCGTCATACGGCCCTTCACGTACCCGAAAACGAACAGCGCTACCAGGGTGACTACGACCGAAAAGCGCAGCGCGACATGTAGATCGTCCACCATCATGTACGACGATAGCGGCACCAGGCCACCCAGAATATAGGAGAGTGCAATGGTCACCGCGCTGTTGCGGGCGCGCTGCGGATCGGGCTCTTCGAAACCTAGTTCGAAGCGCATCATGAAATCCACCCAACGCTTCTGATCGGCGCAAATCGCCTTCACCACCGGCTGGAGATCCTCCTCGGACATACCGTACCCGCGAAACACATCGGCCACTTCGTCGGTCTCCTTTTCGGGCAGTTCGACCGTCTCGCGGATCTCGCGCTGGCGCTCCGACTCATAATGATCGCGGTCGGTGCGGGCGGCAAGATAGCCGCCCAATCCCATGGCGATGGATCCGGCGGCGATTTCGGCCAGGCCGGCGATCACCACCAGCTTGCTGGTAGCCGCCATCGTCCCGGTGAGCCCAGCGGCGAGAGCGAATGGCACCGTCAAGCCGTCGGACATGCCGATTACGACGTCGCGAACCGTGGCGGAAGCTTCGAAGTGTTGCTCCGCGTGCAGCGTGGTATGCATATTCTGAACATCATCGCACGCGGTAGGCGGGCACGTGGGACATGCTTCGGAGGTACTTGCAATATTCGGCTGAATCAGGAAAGGCACCGCTCCCTCGCGGTCGCGGCTCAGTAACGGCCGCTGTTTCAACACGGGATTAATGAGCCGCGCGCGTGAGCAAGCGGTTTCCGGGGATTTTGCAAGGACCTCTTCAGCTTGTCCAAGCGAGCGCAGTTCGGTCTTACTGCGCCCCGCGGGAAAGCAGCATGGTCTTTACGGTATGGAAGATGATGTAAGTGTCCAGGCTCAACGACATGTTTTTGATGTAGTACAGGTCGTATTCGAGCTTCCTCATGGTGTCTTCCAACGTCTCGCCATACTTGAAGTTGATCTGCGCCCATCCCGTGATGCCCGGCCGCACGCAGTGGCGCTGGCGGTAGTACGGAATCTTCTGCGAAAGATCGCGGACAAACTCCGGCCGCTCCGGACGAGGGCCGACGATCGACATATCGCCCTTGAGTGTGTTGTACAACTGGGGCAATTCGTCGAAGCGCAGTCTGCGGATGATCTTGCCCACCCTGGTCACACGCGGGTCGTCTTTCGACGCGACCACAGCCCCGGTGTCCGCTTCGGCGTCCAGCCGCATGGAGCGGAACTTGTACACCGTGAACGGCACATCATCCATGCCCACCCGCACCTGCCGGTACAGGATCGGCCCCGGCGAGGATAGTTTCACCGCCAGAGCGGTCAGCGCCATCAGTGGAGAGGCGACAATCAGCCCGACTGCCGCGATAATCCGATTCAGTACCGTCTGCACCACTACGTTCTGCGGACGCGGGCCCAATTCGCCCGAATAGATCAGCTGGGCCGGACGCAGTTCCTTGAGACACACGCGCCCGCACAAACGCTCGAATACGGTCGCCACTTCTTCGATAATGCAACCCGAGAAGCGCAGTTCCAGCAGGTCGGCAACGGGCATGCGATTGCGCCGCTCCGTCATGCCGACAACGATCCGAGTGGGATTGGTGGCCTGCACGATCTCTTTCAGGTCGGGAAGTCCGCCCAGCACCTTGGCGCGCCGCAAGATATCTCCCGGTTGGTGCGAATCGTCGACGTAGCCGGCCACTTCCCACCCCAATTCGGGATGCTCTTCCAAGTGGGCGGCGATATCTTCCAGCAACGGACTGCCACCGACCATCAGTAAGCTGTCCCGGCCCATTACTTTTATGGCGAATGTGCTGAACAGCACCCTCCAGAAATAAATCACCACGACGGCCAGAGCGCTGCCCCACGCCATCACGTGCACCGAGACGCGGAGATCGGGGACGATATAGCTCAACAGACCCTGGACGAGGAACGCGCCGCCCATTACCAGGCAGAGTTGCTGGAGCAGCACGATGCGGCTTTTCACATAAAACTGAGAATACAGATCGTTGAAGTACATTCCCAACAGGATGGTGACCAGCACGGGAATCAGGTGCACCAGACCGCCGTCGTACACCAGGTTGACCCACGGGTCCACGTCCAGCGTCATGTAGACGGCAATGATGAAAGCCGAACCGATCAGCAGGATTTCGGATATCAGCAGCACCACTGCTGTCGCAGGAACGAAGACGCGAAAGATGCGAGTCATCTGAGGGCTGGGTCAACTACGTCAGTCCCACATTATAGCGGGATGAGGCACGGAATTCGCTGTTTTTCGATACCTTACCAGTACTTAAATGCCGCGCCAAGAGCCATCGAGACATTGTGAGTAATGCCGCTCATGCCATCCGAGGCGACTGCTGTTCAGCCTGTCAGTCTCGGGTGGCTGGAACACCACGTGGGACGCATGGCAGAGCGCCTGGAAAAGGGGCCGCTACGCCCTTCTGCCGGTCCTGACCATTGTTCTATGCCGCCGGCGCCATGCTGCACGCGCGTGGAAAACCGTCATGGTACGAGGAGGTGTTCACGGTGATGTCGGCCGCACCGCCGACGGTGGCCGAGTCGCGGAGAGCCGGCAAAAATTGGATGCCCCCCTTCCACTGACACATGTGCTCACAGGCTTCACCGCACACTGGTTCGATCGAAACGAAATCTCGGCCCGCTTTCCGCAGATCGCCGGCTTCTGGATCCTCTGCCCTCTCACTCTCCTTTTTCGTGCGGCATGAGCTAGGATTTTCTACGGGGACTGGCGGCGCTGCTCGTGCCGCTGTCGACGCAAGCTTACGATTACGCGTACCAAGCCCGGCCGTACGGCGTTGAACTGGGCTTTGTGGGTTGATGCCGGCCATTTCGATCCGGCGGAAAATAAACGCAATGTAGATCGCCGCGCCGGTCAGCGAGGCCAGCGTCCGGCCGTCCCACAGGTTTTCGCCCGGCACAGGATGAAGATCTCCTGGGGCGAACGGCCATCTACTAACCAAGCGCACTGTTGTGCCCGCCCGCCGCGCGTGCAAAGCTGGAAACCGGATCTTTCTATGGCTCCCCAGCGGCCGGCCGCCAGTAGATTCTTGCCACCATCGGATACCCAGTTGCTGCTCATCGCCGCCGCTTTGGGTTTGGGGCTCTACGACTTCCTCGGCGTCGGTGGCTTCGGCTTTGGACACGGCTATGAAATGGCCGCCGTTGCACAAAGCCTCGCCGAGCACGGGACGTACGCCAATCCCTTTCAACCCGTCATAACCGGCCCGACCGCGCTGGTTCCTCCGCTGTTTCCCTTCCTGCTGGCCGGCCTGATCCGGATCCTGCGGCAACCGTCCCTCGTTGTGATCGCCGCTGTTTGCTTGAATATTGCAACCGACGCTTTCATTGCATGGCTGCTGCCCCGCCTATCGGTGGCTTTTTATGGAACACGCAAGCCCGGCATTGTCGCGGCGGTGCTTTGGCTCTTCAGCATGAGGTTGATGCCGCAGTGGGACCTGAGCCTGACGATTGCGGGCCTGATCTCATTTTGCCTGCTCTCCCGCACTGCGATTATGCGCGGAGGAACTGCCTTGACCGTCGGGGCAGGGCTGCTGGCCGGACTGGTCCTCCTGGCGAACCCGGCCACCGCTTCGGTTGTCGCGCTCTGGGTGGTGTTTCTCTTCGTTTCGTATCGCCCCGGCTGGCGGCAAGCGCTGAGCCAGAGTGCGGCTCTGTCGCTGGCCGTGGTTCTGTGCCTCGCTCCGTGGCTGGTGCGCAATTACCGGACCTGGAATGCCATCCTTCTCAGAACCAGCTTCGGCATTACACTCTATAGCTCTAACAACGACTGCGCCTCATCCAGTCTGGCCAAAGAGCGCCTGTCCGGATGTTTCCAGGCTATGCATCCCGTCGACAGCTTGCCGGAAGCCCAGATCTTGCGCCAAATGGGAGAGGTTCCATACGATCGGCTCAAGAAAGCGGAAGCCATCGCTTGGATTCGCTCCCATCCCGCACGATTCGCGCAACTCACTGCAGCGCGATTCGTCGACTTCTGGTTCCCCGACCTCACCGGCTATTGGTTCCGGTGCTACGTCATTTGGACGATTACCCTCCTGTCACTCCCCGGAACCCTTCTGATGCTACGGCATCGGCAGCGGATCAGCTTTTTCATCCTGGGTGTCTGGCTCATGTATCCGCCAGTTTATTATGTGATGGTATCCAGCGAGCGGTACCGTTATCCGATCCTCTGGACATCGCTGCTTCCGGCGGGGTATTTTCTGGCATGGCTGAGCGAAAGACGGCGCGCCCGAGCTTCGTCCTTGTCCTCGCCAGAACAGGACGGCAGGGTTACGGCTTTGCCGGCATAACTCGCCCGACGGCATGTCATACTCAAGTTATTCGCGGTGCACAGACGTCCAGTATCCATTTGCGGCTTGCCGGGTACTTACCAGTTGCGAAACCATGAAACGATGCCCCTACTGAATCCAGCGCTGGACGACCCTCAGACGGCTTCCGGCTGCGGCCGGGAGCGCATACCAGCCATGTCACTGCTGAAATCCCGGGCCCATCTGTTATCTTTGGGAGTCCCTTTAGCCCTATTTACCTTAATGATCCTACTGGTTCGGCCATGGGGAAATTATCCGCTCAATGACGACTGGATTTACGCACGCGTCCTCAAGAGGTTCGTGGAGACGGGAAAGTTCGTGTTCGACCACGACACGGGAGCGGCATTCATCGGACAAGGTCTGATCGCTACCCCGATCGTTCGCCTCTTCGGCTTCTCACACCTCAACCTTCGTCTATTGACCATCGGGTTCAGCGGGCTGCTGCTCTTCCTGGTTTGGTGGCTGCTCAGCTACGCTGGCGTACGGCCCCGGATCAAAGCGATCGCTCTTTGCCTCCTGATCACGAATCCGCTCTTTGCGTATGTCGCGATGACGTTCATGACGGATATTTATGGATACACCTTGGCGCTGCTCGGAGCTTTGTGGTGGTTCGCAGGCCGACGGAAGGCGGACCGCCGGCAGAGCGCGCCGATTGTCCCCTGGGGTGCGGCGGTGGGAGCCGGGTTCGCAGTAGGGGCGAGTTTCTGGGTCCGCCAATATTGCG
>Ga0182013_10001080_pt1 | contig 37739 bp, 33 predicted proteins | sample 612S2MmetaG_FD_120487 | JGI IMG/M metagenome (GOLD analysis project Ga0182013, IMG submission 120487) | Permafrost microbial communities from Stordalen Mire, Sweden - 612S2M metaG | ecosystem: Environmental > Terrestrial > Soil > Wetlands > Permafrost | place: Sweden: Stordalen | collected... | reverse complement strand
GTTCACCAGCCGGTTGACCCCATCGCGTCCCGAGTGCATCGACGTTCAATACGAAAAAGGTCCGTTCAAATATCTGAACAACCATTGGCTCTTCCTGCCGCATCCGGACGGCACCGAGGTCGCCTTCTATGTCGATTTCGAGTTCAACAGCCGGATTTTGCAGGCCGCCATCGGCGTGGTGTTCAACGAAGCCGTGCGCCGGATGGTCGCCGCCTTCCATAAGCGGGCCATCGCGGTTTACGGTCCTTCGAAACCGCGCCCCACGGCGCCAAAAGCCTGACCGGAGCCCACGCAATGGCTTATTCCTCCATCTACGCCCCCGCTCGTATGGACCCGGCTCTGCCACCGTTGCGGGTGAACCTTTATTCCGACACGCAAACCAAACCGTCGCCAGGCATGAAAGAGGCGATGATGGCGGCGGAAGTCGGCGACGAGCAACACGGCGACGATCCGGCGATCCTGGAATTGTGCGACCGAATGGCCGCGTTGCTGGACAAGGAGGCGGCGGTGTTCCTGCCCTCCGGCACGATGTGCAATCAGATCGCGATCCTGACCCATTGCCGCGCCGGCGATGAAATCCTGGCGCACGAGTTATCGCACATCATCGCCAACGAGGGCGGCGGCCCGGGAGCACTGACCGGAGCAGTGGTACTGGGCTTGCGAGGGGAACGGGGACAGTTCGATCCGGAGACCGTGCGCGCCGCTTTGCGCGAACCGCGCCGCAACGCCCCACCGCAAACCTTGCTGGAAGTCGAGCAAACCGCGAATTCCGGCGGTGGTTCCGTTTGGCCTCTGGATAAGCTCAACGCCATCATGGACACGGCCCACGAGGCCGGGATGCGCACCCACATGGACGGCGCCCGCCTGATGAACGCCGTCGTCGCGGCCGGGGTGCCGGCGCATGAGATGGTGGCGAAGTGCGACTCAGTCTGGCTCGATTTCACCAAGGGCCTCGGGGCACCGCTCGGGGCGGTGCTGTGTGGCTCGGCTCGCTTTATCGATGAGGCCTGGCAATGGAAGCAGCGGCTCGGCGGTTCGCTGCGGCAGGGGGGCATCTGCGCGGCCGCTTGCACCTACGCGCTCGACCACAACGTTGACCGCCTCGCCGAGGACCATGCGAACGCCCGTTTCCTTGCTCAGGGGTTGGCTCAGGTGGCTGGTCTGATGGTGGAGGAGCCCGAGACGAACCTGGTGTTCTTCGATACGCGCGGCGCCGGCGTGACGGCGAACGAACTGGCGGACCGTATTCGATGGGACGGCGTTCAGGTCTCCACGGTTGGCAAATATCGGGTGCGTGCCTGCACGCATCTGGACGTGGACCGGGCGGGCGTCGAGTTGGCGATCCAGGTGATTCGCGAAAAAATTTCCCGCTAATCCGAATTTCGTTCACCGAAGATTAGGTTTTTGCCGCCAGGTTTCCGGGATCGCCACTTGTCCCGGAGGCTCCTCTCATGCGCCTGCTCCACGCCCTTTTGCTGCTGCCGTTGCTCGCCGGTCCAGCCTTCGCCCAATCGGCCCCGCCCGCGGCTTCCGCGCCCGCCCATCACGGCCGGCGGACCGCCGCGGAACATTTCGCGGACGCCAACACGACCCATGATGGGCATATGACGATGGAGCAGGCATCGTCGGGCTATAAGTCACTCGCGAAGTCCTTCTCCCAGATCGATGTCGAGCACCACGGTTACATCACGATGGACGACATCAAGGCCTGGCGCGCGGCGAAGAAAGCCGCGCGGACAGCCGCCAAACACGCGGCGTCCGACGCGGGAGACGGCGCGGCGGCGCGGCAGGCGAGCCAAAACTGAAGCAATTCATCCCGCGCCGATGCGCCGGACTATGCCCTGTAAGCGCGCAGGAATGTGCCAACGGCGGCGGCCACGACAGCCTCGATCGCGGCGGCATCCGGCGCCGGTGCGAGGCCCAGGGTAGCCCGGAGATACAAACCGGACCGGAGCAGCCCAAGGAACTGCTCGGCCGCGACTTCAGGGTCCGGCACATCCAGCGCGGGTTGCGACGCCATCCAGGCGGCCAGCCGCTGCCTGCCCGCGACCGGACCGTTGTCGTAAAAGGCTCGGCCGAGTTCAGGAAACCGCACACTCTCCGCGATGACCAACCGATGAATGGCCAATGATCGATCGAGCAGAAAGAACCTCAGGATTCTGCCGCCGATCGTCCGCAGCACCTCTCCAAGGCTTGCCATATCGAGGGCGCCATCCTCCGGCAGATCGTCGGCGGGCATGATATTCTCGAGGCACGCGACATGGACGATCGTCGCGAACAGCCGGTCCTTGGACTCGAAATGCGCGTAGAGCGTCGCCTTCGATACATCGGCCGCCCGGGCGATCGCGTCCATGCTCACGGCGCCATAGCCTCGCGCCGCGAACAATTCAGTCGCGGCGTTCAAAATCGCGCGCCGTTTCGGCGATTCAGCGTCCTCTGACCCGGCCATCATCTGGGGATGCCGCGAAAGCGCGCTGACCGCAAGCATAAACCAGACCGTTCAGTTCAGTCTTGACCGCCAGCCCGTATGCCGTCATCGTTGGATTGGACTGAACCGTTCAGTTCAGGAGTCAGGGAATGAACGCCATCACGAAGCCGGCCCCGGCGAACGAGGCCGCGGAAACCCGCGCGGAGCCGTCGCCCAGGCGTTCGCGCCGCCATGTGGTTGGCTTTCCGGTCGCGCTTCTGGGCGTCATTCTGGCGGCCATCGCCGGATACTGGTGGTTCATCGAAGGCCGCTGGATCGAGAGCACCGACAACGCCTATGTCCAGGGTGACATCACCGTGCTCAGTCCCCGCATCGATGGGGACATCACCGGCGTCCTCGTCACCGACAATCAACGGGTCCACGCAGACGATCCTCTGGTCGAATTGGACCCGACCGACTGGCTGGCACGGGAAAAACAGGCCGAGGCCGCCGTCGAGGAGGCGCGTTCTTCGGTCGCGACGTTGCATGCGCAAATCGCCCAGCAACGAACCAATTTGGCCGTGACGGCGGCCACGCGCGCCAACGCCGCCGCGGAGAGCGACCGCACCGCGCACGACGCGCAACGCTCATCGGCACTGCGGGCGAACGGGTGGGCGTCGCAACAGGCCAACGACCTCGCCGTGACCGAAAGCCGCAAAGCCGCCGCGATGCTGGGTGTTTCGATCGCGCAGGAGGCCGCCGCGAACGACCAGATCGTCGTGCTGACCGCTCAACTGGGCCAGGCCGAAGCTCATTTGCTTGGCGCGGAAGCGCAGCTCGCGGTGGCACGGAACAACGTCGCCCACACCGTGATTCGCGCGCCGTTCGATGGGATCGTCGGCAACAGGTCAGCCCAGGTCGGCAAACATGTCGTGCCGGGAACGCAACTGATGGCGCTGGCGCCGCCGCCCGAGCAGTTGTTCGTGGTCGCCAATTTCAAGGAAACGCAACTGCATTTGATGCGGCCGGGCATGAAAGTGCGGCTGATACCGGACATCGATCCCGGTGACGCCGTCGATGGTGTGGTCGATAGCCTCGCGCCGGCGACAGGGGCTTTGTTCAGCCTGTTGCCGCCGGAAAACGCGACCGGCAATTTCACCAAGGTGGTCCAGCGCGTTCCGGTCAAGCTGCGGATCGACGCGGAGCAGGCCAGGCGCGCGATCTGGCTGCGTTCCGGCCTGTCCGTCACCGCCGAAGTCGATACGCGCGGACCGGACGCCGTTCGGCTTGGCTGGTGGGGCACCGCGCTGGCGGCGATCGCGGGAAAATGATGCCCCCCGCCTCGCCGGCCCATGTGACGTGGCGCCAATGGGCCGGTTTCATGGCGATGGTCGTCGGCATGTTCATGGCGATCCTGGACATCCAGATCGTCAGCGCGTCGATCGGTGAAATTCAGGCGGGACTGGCCGCGAGCCCGGATGAAGTCGCCTGGGTGCAAACCAGTTACCTCGTCGCCGAAATCGTGATGATCCCGATGTCGGGGTGGCTTTCACGATTGCTGTCGACCCGCGTTCTGTTCGTCGGCAGCGCGATCGGCTTCACCCTGTTTTCGCTGGCCTGTTCCAGCGCGACCAGCCTGGAACAAATGATCGTCTACCGCGCGCTGCAAGGCTTTATTGGCGGCGCGATGATCCCGACCGTGTTCGCGACGGCGTTTTTGCTGTTTCCGCCAGACCGCCGAGCTCGCGTCTCGGTGATGATCGGCCTCACCGCCACCCTGGCCCCCACCATCGGTCCCACATTGGGTGGTTGGTTGACCGAAACGTTCTCCTGGCATTGGCTGTTTCTGATCAATGTTCCCTTTGGCATCGCCGTGGCGGGCGTGGTCTGGTCATGGATGGATATCGACAAGGCCAACCTGGCGTTGCGCCGCGGCTTCGACTGGCTCGGCCTGGTTTTGATGGCCCTGTTCCTGGGCAACGTGGAGTACGTTCTTGAAGAAGGCAGCCGTTGGCAATGGTTCGAGGACGAGACGATCGTTCGAAGCACCGTTATCGCGTGCATCGCCGGCATCTTGTTCTTCTGGCGAATGCTGACCCATAAGGATCCGTTGGTCGATCTCCGTACGTTCCGGAACGGCAATTTCAGCATCGGCTGCCTGTTCAGCTTCACTCTGGGCATCGGATTGTACGGCGCCACCTACATGATCCCGTTATTCCTGAGCCGCGTGCGCGGCTATGACAGCCTGCAGATTGGCGAGACCATGTTCGTCACCGGCTTTGGCATGTTCGCGTCGGCGCCTATCGTCGGCTTCCTGATCAAGAAGGTCGATGTCCGCTTTATCATCGTTTCCGGCCTGTTCATGACCGGCACGGCGATCTGGTGGACCGGCCATCTGACCAAGGACTCGGCGTTCTGGGAGTTGCTCGGCCCGCAGGTGTTCCGCGGCTTTTCGATGATGTTCGTGATGATCGCGTCGAACCAGATGGCTTTGGGCAGATTGCCACCGATGGCCATGAAGAACGCCGCCGGGCTCTACAATTTAATGCGTAATCTCGGAGGCGCCGTCGGCCTCGCGGTGATCAACACCGTGATCAACACTCGCATGTCGGTGCACGGCGAATCTCTCCGGGAACAAGTGACATGGTCACGGCCGGCCGCGACCGCGATGCTGGATAATCTTACCGCATTGTTGCGATCGGTCAGTCCCGAGGGTGCCGAATTGATGGCGCTGAAGCGGATCGCCGCGCTGGTGGATCAGCAGGCTCTGACGCTGACTTATAACGACGTATTCATGCTAATGGGTGTCGCGTTCTTCACCGCCGTACCGCTGACGTTGCTGCTGGCGAGGACATCGACCCAGGCGCCGTCCGGCGGCGGTCGCTGACCGGTCAAAGCCGGCGCGCGAGCACGATCCGGTTGGAATTCGTGCCGGCGCTGTTGTTGCCCACCCCCCAGCAATTCGCCGTCTTGGTAAACGATTGCTGGTTGACCATGACGCCCAATACCTCGAATGGCAGGCCAGCGATGGCGTTGATGACATGCCGCTCCAATAATATCTTGCCGCCGCGCACTTCACCGACCTCAAACGCCACCGTTCCACCGGGCCGCGTGACACGCGCGAGTTCCTGGAACACGCGTCGCACAAAGTTTTCCCAGTCAACGACGCCGCGGTGCCGATCGATCTTCACAGTACTCGGATCGATCCCCGCGAACCAGCAGCGTAACCAATTATCGCCCTCATAATCGACGATATCGAGGAACGGCGGAGAAGTAACGACAAGATCGATCGAACCGTCCGAAAGCGCCGGCGTTCGATCCGCTGGGCCTGTCATGAACAGTGCCTCCGGATGCGGCGGCATCGCACCGTCCGTGAGCAACCCGCGGCTCTTTTTCAGAATGACCGCGTCGACATCACGCGGCGGTGGTACCTGACCGCGCTTTTCGTTGATTTTCCGCTGCGCCGTGATCGACGTCGCCTGGTTGGGCGGCAAAGTATAGACGGAGAAAAATCCCGGCGAATGTCCGGTCAACCGATTGAGCGCAAGCATGCGGATCCATCGGTCCACGGCATCAAGGGAACCGCTCGCCGCGCGTTCCAACAGCCACGTGCGCACGGCGAGGATCCGGCCAAGTGTTTGAGGGTGAAAAAACACCGTCAGTTCGTCGTCCTGATGCGCGGTGTCGCCCATGCCAATCGACTGCAACCGTTTCGCGACCGCATGCAATGACACCGGTTCCATCCGCGGCCGCACCAACATCTCCGACAACGGGTTGATGTCGTTTCCCGCCGGGCGACATCCCATCAACGCCGCCTGCACCAAAGTCGTGCCACGTCCCGCGAAGGGATCGTAAACCGTATCGCCCGGCCGTGTCAGACGCGCGATGAAGAACTCGGGAAGCTGCGGTTTGAAACAGGCGCGGTAGCTGATTTCATGCAGATTATGTCCCTTACGCTGGCCGGAGGTCCAATATTCGTTGACGAAATACCGGATGCCGGATTCTTCCGTTTCCAGCGTGGGCGCGCCGTTGAATGTGAACTCCCGCAGCGTATCGGGAATGGTGACAGCGTCCATGCGGATTACGGTGCGTTGGCCGGCACGACGCTGATGCTGTTGAACGGCGAGCCGTTGATCAACTTCGTGCTGATCACCGTGTAGATCAGCACGTTCTTTTCCGCGTCGACCGACCGGTGGATTTGAAAGCTCTTGAAGAAGATCGACGCCTGCGCGAATCCGATCACTTCTCGCTTCGGCAATCCGGGCGGAATCGTGATCGGTCCCACCGCCCGGCACGCGATCGAAAACCGGCTTGGGTCCTCAGCCAGACCGAGCCCGCCCTTCACGCCTCCGGTTTCCGCCCGTGACAGATAGCAAGAGACGTTCGGGACCTTCGGATCGTCATAGCGGTCGATGACGATCTTATCGTTGGGACCGAGCCACCGAAACGTGGTGCTCATCTCGTCAATTCGCGTTTGCGCCCGCGCGGCGCAGGACAACGTCAAAAACATCGCGATCAGCAGATAACGCATGGTGCCCACTTCATGTTGAACGGAGTTCCGGTCACCAGATCACCCAACCACGACCGCCGAGTCCAATGCAAACGTCAGATGCACCGGCGTTCCGTCGGGAAACGTGACATCCGACGGCGCCGTCACCCGCAAAATCCGCTGTTTCACTCGAACGTCGTACCGCGCTGTACCGCCGAGAAAGCTACAGCCGACCACGATTCCCGCCAGCGTGTTCGACGCGGCATCCGTTTGGCAGTCTCCTGGCCCGATAACGAGGCTTTCGGGCCGCAGCGATACCGTCACCGCGCTTCTCGCCGCTCCACCCGCCGGAAACACACAGCGGATACGGTCACCATCGTCAAGAACGACCGAGCCCAGGTCGCCTGGCCCGGTTGGCGCGTCGGCCGTCCCATGCAGCAGATTCGCGGCACCGATGAAACGAGCCACGAATTCGTTGGCGGGACGGAAGTAAATCGCGCGCGGCTCATCCATCTGCGCGACACGGCCGTGATCCATGACCGCGATCAGGTCGGACATCGCCAGCGCCTCCGCCTGATCGTGCGTCACATAGACCGTGGTCAGCCCGATCTGTTGCTGCAAACGGCGCAGTTCGATCCGCATTTCCTCCCGCAACGCCGCGTCCAAATTCGACAACGGTTCATCCAACAACAGCAGCCTGGGCTTGTGAACGATCGCCCGAGCCAACGCGACGCGTTGCTGCTGTCCGCCGGAAAGTCGCGTGGCCGGCCGATCGCCAAACCCGCTCAGGCCGACGGTACCCAGAGACTGATCGACCAGAGCGCGGATTTCCTCCCTGTTGTATCGCCGGTCCTTCGCGACTCGCAACGGAAAGGCGATGTTTTCGAACACCGTCATGTGCGGCCATATCGCGTAGGATTGAAATACCATGCCGATGCCGCGGCGGTTCAAGGGGACGGCTGTGCCGACGGTCGAATCATAAAGCGTAGCGTCTCCAATACGAATTTGCCCGGCGTCGGGCCGTTCAAGCCCGGCGATGCAGCGTAGGGTAGTCGTCTTCCCACAACCGCTGGGGCCCAACAGGGTAAAAAATGTGCCCGGCGGCAGTTCGAACGAAAAGTCCCGCACGCCACCCGCACGGGTATCGGCGTGATCACCGTAAATTTTGGTCAGGCCGCGGACAATCAACATGATTTAATTGCCATGAACATCGACGCCTCCGCGCCGTGTGAAAACGAAAAACACCGTGGCGATGATTGTCATCAGCACCGTCCAGATCAGGCCAAACGCCGCGAGCTCACCGCCCTGTCCGTTCACCCATTGGTCGAAAATCGCGACGGCGATGACCTGAGACCGCGGGCTTGCCAGCAACACGGCGATCGCCAGCTCCTTGTTGGCGATCAGGAAAATGAACAGCCAACCGGCGACCAACGCCGGCGTCAGAAGTGGCGCGACAACACGCCGCAATGTCGTCATGGTTCCCGCCCCCGCGACGCCCGCGGCTTCTTCCAGTTCCCGATGCAACTGCAGGACGCCCGAGTAAATGTATCGCATCCCGAACGGCATGTAGCGGATCACATAAGCAATCCCGATGATCCATAGTGTGCCATATACCGGCAGAGGAATGCGCAGCCACACCTCCATCACCGCGACGCCAAGACAAATTCCCGGGAACACCAGCGACAGCGTGGCCAATTGATCGAGGATCCGGCCGCCCGGTCCGTTACGGCCCGCGATCCAGCCGGCGAGCGACGTGATCGCCATGATCGCCGTCGCCGCGCCCGCCGCGACGATCAGGCTGTTCACCGCCAAACCGATATAACCTGGCGCCGTCAGCACCGCCCGATAGTTCTTCAGCGTCAACGATGCGAAACCCGCGATGCTGATCGAGCGCAGGAAAGGCAGCAACGACATCCATGCCAAAGTCAATAACGGCAACAACAGCACCACGACAAAGTTCAATACGATCAATGCGCCGGCGATCCACCGGCCTCGCCCGAGATCGAACGGCCGAGGCCGATAGCCCTTGCCCGTGATTGAGTGATACCGCTCCGCGTTTTTCGACAACCGTCCGTAGAATGCCAACAGCACCGCGACGATCACGACCATGACGACCGAGAAAGCCGCCGCGTGGCCAAGATCGGGCGGAACCGTGACCGTCGATTCATAGACGTCAGTGGTGAGCACGTAGATTCTGCCGGGCATCCCGACCAGTGCCGGAACCTCGAATCCGCCGATCGCCCGGATGAACACGAACAACGCGAGCGCCAGCAGCGACGGCATCGCCAATGGCAACGAAATGCGCCGCAGCGTATCGAAAACCGACGCACCGCTCATGCGCGCGGCTTCTTCCATGTCGGCGTTCGCCGCCCGGAACGTCGAACCCAGCAGCAAGAACACCAAAGGCGACCAGAGGAATCCCTCGATGAGAATCATACCGGCCATGGAATTCACGTTAAACAGCACGCCGGTCTCACCGGTCACCTGGCGCCATAGATCGTTCAACGGACCGATCTTGCCCAACAGGAACAACCACGCGATGACGTGCAAAACATAAGGCGTTCCCATCGAAATAATGGCGACGAGATAAGCCAGCACTTTCAACGGCGCGTTCGTCCGCTCCACCAGCCACGCCAGCGCGCCGCCAGTCAGCAGCGAAAGCACGGTACTCCCAGCGGCGAAGACCAGGCTGTTCACCAGGCTGGTCAGCGCGCGCTTCTCGATCACGAGTTTATGAAAGTGCTGTAGCGTCAGGCCGGTGACATCCCCAAACGCGTCCGTCGTCGTCACACTATCCTGCAGCAGCATCCATAAAGGGGGCACCATCAACGCGACCAGGACACCTCCCACGACCACGGCGATAATGACTCTCGGATCCGCCGCCGCGATGTTCAACGGAACAGGTCCTTATAAATCGCGGTCCAGGCCGCGGTTTGATCGCGCGCCATCTCCGGAGTGACGAGGTTAACCTTGAACCCTCCGGCATCCGGCTTCAGTTCCGGCATCCTCGCCGGTACGCCCGGATGAGCCGGGATGTAGTCGTTGTCGGCGAGAACCTTCTGGCCTTCCTCTGACAGCATGAACTCCACCATTAATCGCGCCGCGTTGGGATGCGGAGCATTCCCCGTGATGCTGACCAGACCCATTGTTTGCAACAACGGCTCCATTTTCAACCATCGCACCGGGGCGCCAGCCTTCATGCTGATCGCCGCGTGATAATTCAGGATCATCACGCATAATGGATACTCACCCGATATCACGTGGTCCAGCACCACTCGTTGCGCGCCCGGGATCGTAACCGGTTCCTGCTGGGCGAAACCACGCAGCCAGGCCATGCCTTTCTCTTGCCCCATCGTACTGAGGATGTTGTAGACAAATCCCGGCGGTCCTCCCGGTGTCAGGTCATAGGTCCAGGCGATTTTGCCGTTCCATTTCGGATCCAGCAGGTCGTCATAAGTCTTCGGCACATCTTCCGGTTTCACCAGGTTGGTATTGTAAGCCGCCGTCCAGTAGAAAATATTCAGCGCCGTCCAGGTACCGTCTTGACTCTTGAGTTCCGCTGGCCACGCTCCCACGGCTTTCGGCGCATATGCCGTCACCAGCCGCGGATCGCGCAACAAGAACACCGTGTTGGACCCATCGAACAAGTCGGATTGCACACGTCGGGCGCGTGCTTCATTCACGATCTTCAACGCGACGTCGGATGAAGACGAACGCGAATACTCCACTTTGATGCCGGGATATTTCGCCTCGAAGGCATCCACCATCGGACGCACGATCTGGTTGATGATCAGCGTGCTGTACCAAACCACGGAGCCTTCCTTGCGAGCCGCCTCGATCATCGCCGGGTCTGGCTCAGCCGCCCAGGCGGCGCGCGTAAGCAAGAGCAATACGGCCAGAAGGATGAGCTTCATTGAAATAACTCATGATAAATCGCGATCCATTTTGGCAGTTCGTCCCGGGCGATCAATGGCGAAATATAGTTCACCTTAAAGCCACCCGCGTCCGGCCGAAGCGTGGGAATGCGTGGCGCCACATCCGGACTCGCGGGCAGATAGTCGTTGTCAGCCAGCACCTTTTGGCCCTCGTCCGACATGACGTATTCAACGAATAATCGCGCGGCATTGGGATGCGGTGCGTCCTTCAGCACACCCATCAGGCTGAATAATCCAACCAAAGGCTCAAGCTTTACCCAGTCCACCGGTGCCCCAACGGCGGAACTGATCGCCGCGTGGTGATTATAAATCTGCATGCCAATCGCGTATTCACCACTGATCACCTGATCCATCACGGCTCGGGGAGATATAGGTAAAGCCGCCGGACGGAGTGCCGCGAAGCGTTTCAGCCACGCCATTCCCGCGTCCGGGCCCATCGTGGTCAACACCGTGCCGATGAAACCCGGAGGTCCGGTGATCGCCATTTCCGCCGTCCATGCGATTTTGCCGGACCAACGCGGCGCCGCGAGATCCTCGAAAGTCCGTGGCGCATCGGCGGGTTTGATCAAATTCGTGTTGTAGCAAAGCGTCATGAAATACAGGTTCGACGCCGTCCAGTAGCCGTCTTTGTCTTTGTATTCCGGTGCGAAGCGAGCCGCGCTACGCGGCGGATAAGCGGCAACCACATGCGCGTCCAGCAGCGTGTAAATCCCGCTGGTGACATCGAACACATCGGCCGCCGTCCGACGCGCCCGGGCCTCGTTGAGAATCTTCAGCGTCGTCTCGGTATTGCTCGCCCTCGCGTAGCTCACTTTGACTCCCGGAAACCGGGTCTCGAACGCCTCCGCCAACGGCCGGGCCGCCTGGTTGACGATCAGACCGGTATACCAGGTGACGGTGCCTTCCTTCCGTGCCCCATCGAGCAACGCCGGATCGAACTCAGCGGCCCAAACGGCGTGCGTCATCAACAGCAGCGCCACGACAATGGCCCGCATCTTCTGCCTCCCAGGTTGCCTCCTCCGCCATTGTGGTCCGACCGGCGGAGCGCCACAATCCGCGACATGGCAACACCCGCTCTTGGCCGGGCTATCCGTCACGCCTGGCGGTTGGATCCGGATTTCCTCACCGTCAATCACGGATCATTCGGTGCGACCCCGGATTGTGTTCTGGCCGAGCAGGATACGTGGCGCGACCGCATGGAAGCCCAGCCCACGCGGTTCATGAGCACCGTGCTGCCCGATGCACTGCGTGAGGCCGCAACCGGCCTCGCAAGCTTCCTGGGCGCGCGCTGCGAGGACGTCGTCTTCGTCAGCAACGCCACGGGCGGTTGCAACGCGGTGCTGCGCTCGTTATCGCTCAGGCCCGGCGATGAGGTACTGGTGCTCGACCACGGCTACGGCGCCGTCCGCAACGCTGTCCGCTTCGTGACAGCCCAGGTGGGCGCGCGAATGACGGAGGCGGTGATCCCCTTCCCGCGCGTAACGACAGACGGCCTGATCGGCGCCGTCGCCGCCGCGCTAAGTCCGAGCACCCGTCTCGCGGTAATCGATCATATCACATCGGGCAGCGCGCTGATCATGCCGTTGGAGCAGATCATCGCCACATGCCATGACGCTGCCGTTCCCGTACTGATCGATGGCGCGCATGGTCCAGGTCATGTCGCGCTCGATCTGAGCAAGCTCAACGCGGATTGGTACACCGGCAATTGTCACAAGTGGTTGTGCGCGCCAAAAGGCTGCGCCTTTCTGTGGACTTCGGAAGGAAGGCAGGCCGAAACCCACCCCACCGTCATTTCGCATGGCTTTGGCAAAGGCTATCTTGCTGAGTTCGACTGGACCGGCACGGCGGACCCTTCCGCCTTTCTCTCAATCGGCGCCGCCATCGCCTTCCACGAACAACTGGGCGGTGCTTCACTACGGCAACGCAACATCGATCTCGCCGCCGAAGCCGCGTCGCTGGTCGCACGGCGTCTGAATACCGAAACGATCGCCCCTGAACCGGGTGGAGCGATGCGCTTGGTGCGCCTGGCAGCCGGGCCTGGCGTCACCGCGCACGATCTGCGTGCCAGATTGATCAAGGCGGGGACCGACGCCCCAATCCACGCGATCGATGGGACCCTCTGGCTTCGGTTGTCCGCCTTCGCCTACAATGAGATCGAAGACTACGCGCGCCTCGCCGACATCGTCGCGCGCGTTTTGCGGGAGTGAACGGGATGACCGTCGAATTCATCGGCATGATCCATCATCGTCAGGCGTCGGAAATCCATCCGCCGCCACCGATCGTGCTCGATCGCGGCTACATCCGTGAGTTTGCCCAGGCGGCGGAGGCGGGCGGCTTCGATCGTGCGCTGGTTGGCTATTTCGCCGATGGGCCGGACGGGTTTCTGGTCGCGGCCGCGGCCGCCGCGCACACGGAACGGCTTGGATTTCTGGTGGCTCACCGACCGGGATACGTTGCGCCCACGTTGGCGGCGCGAAAGTTCGCGACGTTGGATCAGATTACCGGCGGCCGGGCCGCGATGCATGTCATCACCGGCGGCGATGACGCCGATCAGTTTCGTGACGGCGACACACTGAACAAAGAAGACCGCTACGAACGCACGGACGAATATGTCGATATCCTGAAGCGGGTTTGGACCGACCCCGCCGCGACTGTGGACCATGAGGGCAAGTACTATCGCTTCAAAGGCGCATCGACCGCCATTCGTTGCGTTCAGCAACCGCGCATCCCGATTTATTTCGGTGGCGCATCCGATGCCGCGCTGCGAGTGTCCGCCAAACATGCCGACGTCTATGCGCTTTGGGGCGAAACCCACGCACAGGTCAGGGAAATCACCGCGCGCTTGCGAACAGAGGCCGCGCGTCTGGGCCGCACTCTCCGCTTCAGCCTTTCCTTCCGGCCCATCCTCGCCCCCACCGAAGACGAGGCCTGGGCGCGCGCCGAACGTATCAAGCAACGTATCACGGAATTGCGCGCGAAGGCCGGTCTTGGAACCAGGGAGCCGCCGAACGAAGGATCCCGCCGTCTGCTCGCCGCCGCGGCGATGGGGGAACGTCTCGACAAGCGGCTGTGGACCGGTGCCGCGCTCGCGACCGGCGCACGAGGCAATACCACCAGCCTGGTCGGAACCCCGGAACAGGTGGCCGAGGCGTTGTGCGATTATTACGATCTTGGCGTCACGACATTCCTGATTCGCGGCTTCGACCCGCTGGAGGACAACATCGACTACGGCCGCCATCTGTTGCCACTGACCAAGAAATTGATCGCGGAACGGGATGCGTCACGCGCCGCGGCCGAGTAATCAACTGCCCGGCAAACCGTAAGCCTCAGGAAAGAAGTAATCCTTCCACGAATTTGGCTTCCGCTTGATCGTCCCGACGTCAAACATGAACTCGGCCTGCTGCATGGTCGTTTCAGGCGTCATCGTCCACTTTACGTCCTTGCCACTGCCCGCGGCCGCGACGAAATCGACTGATAACTTTGAGTCGCTGTCTTCAATCCAATAGGATGACGCGGCGCGGATATCGGAGGAAACCCGTTCGGTCGCTTCCACCAGGGCGTCATAGACCGCCTGATACAATTTTGGGTTTTGATCGTGGAACTTCTTCGACGTATAAGCGACGGTGTACGTCGTTGGACCCCCGCTCATTTCAAACGAACTGGTAACGACATGGACTCGCGGGTCTTCCAGTTGCCGTTGCATGAAGGGCGGCAACGCGACACTGCAATTGATATCCCCGGCCCCACTCAATAAAGCGACTGTCGCGTCGGCGGGGGACATGTTGACGGTCAGCGAATCGAACCGGTCGAACTCTTTCATTCCGTAGACCTTGGCCGCCGCCATCTGAATCGTTACCGCCGGGGACGAGACCTTCACCGAAGGTACGGGGATCTTATTGCACTTTCCCAGATCGGCGATCGTCTTGATGTCGGGATCGGTCGTGGTGACCACATAGGGCAGCGTCACCAACGCGCTGATCGCGCGAACCTCACGCGGCGTACCCGCGGTTTTGGCCCACAATGCGTACATTCCATTAGGACTTCCGCCGACGATATCCACCGAGTCGGACAGCAAGGAATCGTTCATCATCGTAGGACCATTGAAACGCACGCCGGTGACCTTAACCTCGGGAATCCCCAACAGCGCGGCATGTTTTTGGATAAGTTTCTCATGTTCGATGACGTTGAATTGCAAATACCCCATCGAAAACTGACGCGCGAAGCGAACTTCCGGCACTTCGGCCTGAGCCAATGACGTGGGCAGCAGCGCGGTAAGACCCAGGAGAAAGCGACGAATCATTATTTGCGGCCTCTGGTCAGATCATCCCATCCGACGATAAGCACCACGCGACGTGCTTGCGTCAATATGGCGCCTGGCTGCCATGCCACGCCTCGGTGGTCAGGAATTTCGAATCAGGATAGATTGAGCGCTCCCTCATAGACCTTGGAATGTTATGTCGCCACCTGTCGATCTTGTTCACTCCGACGCCGAGTTGCCCGAGCGTGTGCGCGTCGTGGTAATTGGTGGCGGTATTATCGGCGTGACGACGGCGCTGTTCCTGGCCGAGAAGGGAATTTCCGTCGCCCTGTGTGAAAAAGGCCGCATTGGCGGTGAACAATCCAGCCGCAACTGGGGTTGGTGCCGCACGATGGGTCGGGACTTTGGCGAAATCCCCCTGGCGATGGAAAGCCTGCGACTCTGGCGCGGCATGAATGAGCGTACCGGACGGGAAACCGGTTATCGTCAACCTGGCATCATGTATCTGTGTGAGAACGAAAAGGAAGTCGCGGTGCAGGAAGCCTGGCTCGATCAGGCGAAGCTGTTTCAGGTGGAAGCGCGATTGTTGCGAGGCCAGGAACTGGACTCCGTGATGCCCGGCGCGAGCGCCCGCTTCGTCGCGGGTCTGCACACGCCAACCGATGGCCGCGCGGAGCCCGCGCAGGCCGCGCCGGCGATCGCCGAAGCCGCGCGCGACCACGGTGCGAAGATATTCACCGATTGCGCGGTACGCGGCATCGACCTGCACAACGGACGACTTGTGGGCGTGATAACGGAGCGCGGCAGGATACGATGCGACGCCGCCGTGCTGGCCGGTGGCGCCTGGTCGCGTTTGTTCGCGGGAAACGCGGGGCTGGATTTACCACAGTTGAAGGTACTGGGCTCGGTTTTTCGATCCGAACCATTGGCGGGCGGGCCCGACATTTCAGCCGCCGGCTCAGTCTTCGCGATACGCAAGAGACTCGACGGCGGTTATTCGGTCGCCCGCCGTAACGCCAGCACCGCGGAACTGACCCCAGACCATTTCCGCTTACTGTCGGACTTCTTCCCGCGTCTGTTGGCCAGCCGTCATGAAATCCGGCTGCGTCTGGGTGGACGCATGTGGGAAGAACTACGGACCGCGCGCCGATGGTCCCTGGAACAAACAACGCCGTTCGAGGCTGTTCGTGTTCTCGATCCTAAACCGAAACAAGATATCCTCGCGGAAGCTCGCGACGTCCTGTCCCGCACCTTCCCCGCCTTCGCCAATCTCCGAATCGCCGAATCCTGGGCCGGCTTAATGGATGTCACTCCGGACGCGGTTCCCGTCATCGATGAAGTGAAACGCATTCCAGGATTTTTCATCGCCACGGGCTTCTCCGGGCATGGCTTCGGGATTGGCCCCGGGGCAGGCCGCCTGATGGCCGATCTGGTCGCCGGAGATACCCCGGTGGTCGATCCCCGGCCGTTTCGTCTGGACCGGTTCGCGCGCGCACACTGAGAATGGACGGCAACAGTGCGCTCGCCCAACGCGGGATGTTCGCGTTCATTTGCTTCGCCTGGGGAACGACCTGGCTTGCGATGAAAGTTGGTATCGCGGTCGTTCCACCCGGACTCTTCGCCGGACTGCGATGGACGGTCGCGGGCACCATACTTTTACTGATATTGTGGCTACGCGGCGAGCGTGTCTGGCCGCCTTTGCGACTTGTGCCTCGATTGGCTTTCGTGTCGGTACTTCTGATCACGCTCAATCAGGTCATCCAATTATATGGGCTGAAGTACGTCACCGCCGGTCTCGCCGCCGTCATCAGTTCCGCTTTGACACCCATCGCGCTATTGGGCTTTGCTGTCGCTTTCGGCCAGGAACGGTTCACAAAGCGCCAGATCGGCGCACTGGCTTTGGGCATGATCGGGGTTTGCACGTTATTCGGACCAGCGGCCATCGCCGGTACATTGCATTTGTCCGAGGTCGGCGGCGCGCTTGGCGTAACGATCGGTTGTCTCTGTTACACCGCCGGCTCGGTGATGACGTTGCCCATGATGCGATCCTTCGCGCCGGTGCAATTGTCCGGTCTGACCGACCTGATCGGCGGTCTGGTATTGTTGTTCGCCTCGCTCCTGTTCGAACCTGGAGCCTGGGAAGCCATGTCATTTCATTGGGGTTGGGCACCATTTTTGGCCTGGCTGTATTTACTGATCCCAGGCTCTCTGATTTCCACGACAATGTACTTTCTGCTGGTCCGCGACTGGGGCGCGAGCAAACCAGGCCTGTATGCCTTCATCTCTCCCGTCATCGCGGTCACCATCGGCGCTTCGTTGTTCGGGGAACTGTTGGACTGGGGTGACGCGGTGGGCATGACCCTGATGCTCGCCGCCGCGGGACTTGCATTGCGGCGGCCCAGAGTGGCACGGTGATTTCATGGCGACATTTCAATTTCTGCATTGCGCGGATCTGCACTTGGACAGCCCGTTGCGCGGCCTGGAATCTGACCCGGACGCGCCAGCGGAAAAGATTCGCGGCGCAACCCGAGAGGCGTTCGTCAACCTCGTCGACTACGCGATTTCACAACGCGTGGATTTCGTGGTCGCGGCGGGTGATCTTTATGATGGCGACTGGCAGGACTGGCGCACGGGACGATTTCTTATCGCGCAGATCAAGAGGCTCACCGATGTGGGAATTCCGTTCATCGCGATCCGTGGCAATCACGACGCCGAAAGCGTGATCACGCGCCGGCTGCGTATGCCATCGGACATCGCGTGGTTGCTCGATCATAACCAGCCGCAAACAGTTCGGCTCGCCAACGTGCCGGTATCGATTCACGGTCAGAGTTTCGCGACGAAGGCGGTCACTGACAACCTGGCATCCGACTATCCCGACCCTGATCCGGATCGCTTCAACATCGGATTGCTGCACAGCTCGGTCGACGGAAGAGAAGAACACGAAAAATACGCGCCATGTTCGGTTGAGCAGCTTCGCGCCCACGGTTACGACTATTGGGCTTTGGGTCACATTCACCAGCGTGAGATTCTGCACAGCGACCCGTGGATCGTCTTTCCCGGCAATCTGCAAGGCCGGAAAGTTAACGAGCCAGGCTCAAAGGGCGCGACTCTCGTGACCGTGACCGACGGAAAGGTCGTTGGATCCCCCCAACACATCGCTTTCGACACCGTGCGCTGGGCTCGCATTCCGGTTGTTCTGGCCGAAGACGCTGACGAAGATGCCGCGCTGACCTCCGTTCGTTCCGCTTTCGCGGCGGAACTTGAGGCGGCGGACGGCCGCTTGCTCGCTGCTCGGATGACATTGACCGGTGCCTGCGCCGCGCACGACTTCCTGGTCCGCGACCTGGGCGCCGCGCGAGAGAAAATTCGAGCGGAAGCTTTGGCGGTCGCGGGTGTCGGCACAATCTGGACCGAGGCTATTGAAATCGCGACCTCGCCACTGATGGAGATCCGGGCTCAAAAAGATCGGACCGATGCGATCGGGCAATTGATTCAGGCCCTTGATGACGTACCCGACGCTGACATCCTGGGTGACGTCCGGACCTATGCGGCGACCATGTTGGACAAAGCAAGAGGCGCGGTGGGCGATGAGCACGTGGCGTCCCGCTCGGCGAATGGGGAGCTTCCCAAGGATCTGCGGCGACGCGCACAGGATCTGTTGCTTGGCCTGCTGGACGGGTAGTGATCCATGCGGCTGGCATCACTGACCCTGGTTCGTTACGGAAATTACGACTCTGAAAAGATTCGTTTCGATACCAACCGTGGCACCGTCAACATTCTGCTCGCACCGAACAGCGCGGGAAAATCGGTGCTTCGAAGCGCCTTCGCGGATCTGCTTTTTGGCATCCACAATCAGACACCGATGGGCTTTCGCTTCGGCTATCCAGGCATGCGGATCGCCGCCGATATCGTTCGGAATGACGGATCCGGCTTCACCTTCAGCCGCCGAAAAGTCCGCGGCAACGTCATTTCGGACGAGGATGGTCAACCGTTGGATCCGGCGTTGCTGCACGGTATCCTGGGAGGCCGCGATCGTCACCTGCTGGAGCGGCTTTTCGTTCTCGACACGGATGGATTGCGCGAAGGCGGAAAAGCGCTGCTGGCATCAGGAGGCGACGTCGCCAGCGCGCTGTTGTCGGCGGCCGGCGGTATTCGTCAGGCGCGCGCGATGAAGCAGCAACTTGAACGGCAGCGAGACGAACTCGCTCCGACGCGAAAGACGGCATCGCGGCCTTTTTACATGGCACTCGATCAATTTCTGAATGCACGCCGAGGCGCCGCCGCGACACTCCTCCGCCCTGATGAATGGTTCCGGCGGCAACGGGACCTGGAGGACCTCGAAGAGCGCCAACGGAACAGCAATGCGACAGCGGAAGCCACGTCGGCGGAAATCGCCAGGCTGGAGCGTATTCGACGCGTGCGGCCTGGCCTGGCGAGGCTCGCGGACACGGAAGGATGGCTTTCAGCGAATCCGGACGCTCCAAAGCTGGCCGCCGATCTGACGAAAAGACTGACCGCCGCCAGACAGGAGATCGTTGCGAAGTCGGATGCGCTGGAGCGGGCTCAGACCGATCTCGCTAACGTCGCGCGGGAGATCGACGAAGTCGCCGTCGATACCGATCTGCTGGCGCACGCGGATCTGGTCGAACGCCTGGCGGAGGAAGCCGGCGCGGCACGAAAGGCGCGCCAGGACCTTCCAGGTGTCCGAGGCCAACATGAGCACGGCCTGACAAGGATCCGCGATCTTTTGCGGCAGCTTGGGTCTGCTCTACCGCCCGAACGCGCCGTCGAGGCACTCCCGAAGACAGCTTTGGTGGCGCGCACTCGTAACCTTATCGAAGCGCACAACGAAATCGCTGCTTCGATCGGAACCGCCGACGCGCAAATCGAAGCGCGCCGGCATGATCTGAACATCATCGAACGCAGGCTTGATCAACTTCCGCCAATGCCCGATCCACGCCAGTTGGAGAGTTTGCTGGAGACCATTCGCGCCGACGGCGATCCAACCGTGCGCCGGTCGGATGCGGAACGCGCGTTGCGCGACGCGCAAACGGCACTCGATGCAGCCTGCGCGGACGTTCCCGGATGGTCCGGCGAACCGCGGACGCTTGCCGCGATCGCTCCGCTGACGATGGACATCTACAGCCGGAATGAAAAAGCGGTGGCCGCCGAGCGAACCGATGCCGATGCGGCCCGCGAACGATATCTTGAAGCGGCGGACCGCCTGGGCAAGGCGCGCACCGCTCTGTCCGCCATCGTGGGCCAGGCAACGATCCCTGACGAAGCTGCGTTAATCACAGCGCGGCAACGGCGCGACTCTTTGTGGAACCTCGTTTATCGCCGTGCTTTCAGCAGCGAACCCGCGTCTGACGCCGTCGAACAAGTTCATGCTCGTGGGCTGCCGTTGCCATCCGCGTTCGAACGCTCTGTCGTTGAAGCCGATACGGTCGCGGATCGGAGGTTTACCGAGTCGGAACTCCTTGCACGGATCTCCGCGGCTCGACAGACCGTCATGGAAGCCGAGCAGCAGGTTGCAGCCGCCGCCGAACGATCGCGGATCGCGGAAGAGAAACTCCTGCAAACTCGTCGTTCCTGGGCTCAGATTTGTTCTCCGCTTCCGCTCGGAGCGGAGCCCACGCTCGCTGATATCCAGGCGTTCATCAGCGCGCGCGAGCGGGTGCTCGACGCATACCGTAGACTGAACCTCACCGCTGACAGTCTCGCATCGCTGCTACGGCGACATGAGGAATGGTCAAATGCCCTCGCACCATACAACGGTGACGGACGAACCGGCCTTCCAGCGATGCTCGCCATGGCCGACCGTAAGCTGGCCGAGGGACGCGATCTACGGGACGAATGTTTGAAGTTAGAAGCAACCAAATCACAATTCGAAGATCAACTGCGCGCCGCCATGGCGGTGCGATCGGCTCAGATTGAAAAGCTGGAAAGCTGGCGCGAACGTTGGCGAGTGACCATGCTGGATCTGGCGCGTCCGGAAAACGAAGAGCCTGGGGTGACCGGATCCGTACTTGAAACATTGCGGGATCTCACCGCGGAATATCGGGAGACCGCAGCGCTCTCGGAACGGATCAACGGCATGAATTTGGTGATCGAACGCTTCACTCGGTCGGTTGCCGAACTCGTTCAGGCGATTCAACCACGTGCCATTTCGCCGGATCCATTTGACGCCGTGCGAGAGCTCGGCCGGTTGCTGAACCACGAACGTGTAATGGAGCAACGTCAGCGCATGGCGCGTCAGGCATTGGAAACGGCGACTGATAACGCCGTATCCGCCGAGAAGGCGCTTGCCGCGGCGCGAACCACGTTGCGTGGAGTTCTGGACCTGATCGGCGCGGACACCATCGAAACCGCTGAACAACGGCTGGCGTTATCAGCGGAACGCGCGCGATACGAGTCGCTGGCGCGCGAGGCCGCGGCCGAATTGCATGAATCCGGCGACGGTTTTTCAATCGATACACTGCGCGTGGAAGCCGGGGTTGTGCCACCTGACAGCGCCCCGGCTCTGATCGTAGCCGCCGCGAACCGACGCAAGGAAGCAAGCCAGTCCGCGCAACGAATCGCCGAGGAAGCCAGTGCGTTACGGCAGCGCATGGAACATGACGCGGCGGACACTCACGTTAACACCGCCGCGGCCGACCAACAGGCGGCCATCGCATCGCTGTCCAGAACACTGGACGACGCGCTGGTGTATCATACCGCCTCGCTGCTCCTGGGCCGAGCATTGGAAGTCATCGAGAAATCCGGTGACTCCAGATTGCTCCAGCGTCTTGGCTGCATCTTTCAGACCTTGACCGGCGGCGCCTACGCCCGGGTCGTGACCGAACTGGATGACGACGGGACTGCCCATCTAGGACTGATCCAGCGTGATTTCCCCGAAGAGCGGCACACCGTCGACCAGTTATCCGAAGGCACCCGCGATCAATTCTTTCTCGCGTTGCGGGTGGCCGCCATCGAGGACCACGTCGCCAGCGCCGATCCGTTGCCATTTATCGGCGACGACATTCTCCAGACATTTGACGATAACCGCGCTTTGGCCGCTCTGCGTGTGCTGACGGAATTAAGCCAGCACACGCAGGTCATTATCCTGACGCATCACCGGCACGTACTTGATCTCGCGACCCAACTGCCGAAGGGAACGATCCATTCCTGTCAGCGCGAGCCGCTGACTACGACAGTTTAAGTTCGCGCAGTCGCTTCACATCCGCCCGGCCCGCGCTCAGCACATATCTGGTGTCGGAGCCTCCGGTCAGATGAAGCATGGAATGCGTCGTGAAGGACGACTGGCATGATCCCACCCCGGATGGCAAACTCGCCCCCGCCAGATGAGGAACTCCAGCATGGCCGGCATCACCGAGGCGACCTTCACCTTCCACGATTTTCGCACCACGGAAGGCGAATCATTACCAGACGTCACGTTGGCATACATCACGAGGGGAAAGCTGGCGCCTGACGGGCGCAACGCGATTCTGATTACCCACGGTTACACCAGCGGACCCAGAATGATCGAGCCAGGCGTGGCGTCATCCGAAGGCGCGTGGAGCGCTCTGGTGGGGCCAGGCTCGCCGATCGACACCGAGCGTTATTTTGTCATCTGCTCCAACATGCTCGGTTCCAGTTACGGCTCGACCAATGCCGCCACGATCGATCCGCGCACCGGAAAAGCATACGGATCCCGATTTCCCCGCATCTCGGTTGAAGACATCGTTCGCGCGCAAAAAATCATGTTGGATGGGATTGGCGTCAAGCATCTGCGGGCGGTCGTCGGACCGTCCTACGGCGGGTTCCAGGCCTTCCAATGGGCGGTGACATTTTCAGACTTCATGGATGGTATCGTGCCGGTTGTCACGGCCCCGAGCCTGGCGAGTTCCGATCGCATTTCCGGGTTGCTAAAATGGTTCGAACTCGATCCGAACTGGAACGGCGGCGACTACTACGAAACCGGTGGCGTGAAGCAAACATTGACCGCGCTTCGTATCGATACGTTAACACGCTACGGTCTGGGACAATCTCTCGCGGCCCGCTTTCCTACCAAGGCCGACGCCGACGCCGAACTCCGTCGGATCGCCTCCGCCTGGGCTGACGTGTTCGACGCCAACTCCCTGTTCATTCTCGGACGCGCTTTGGAAACGTATAATGTCACGCCCCGGATGAAACAGATCAAGGTCCCGGTGCTGTATGTTCTGTCACGCACCGACGCGCTCTATCCGCCGTCCCTCGCGCCTGGAGTGATGCGACAACTCGCCGACGCCGGCGTCGATGCGACGTATTTTGAGATCGACAGCGATCACGGCCACCTCGCCTCCGGCGCCGACGCGGAAAAATGGGCGCCGGCGTTGCGGGCGTTCATGTCCAAACTGGAAACGACAGAATCTTAGCCCAGAGCCCGCTTCGCCACCGCGGCGAGATAACCCGACGCGGACGGCAAAATCGCATCGTTAAAATCGTAGTTCGAATTATGCAATTCGCGGCCGCCATCCGCCGCTCCGTTGCCAATCCAGGCAAACGCTCCTGGGCGATGCTCAAGATACCACGAGAAATCCTCACCCGTCATCGCCGGCAACAGGTCGCGGCGCAACGGAATACCCGCGGCCTGAACCGCTTCCGCCGCCAGATCGCGTTCCGCCGGCGTATTCGCCGTCACGCCCATGCCGCGGATTTGCTCGACGTCGATCTTAACCCCGAAGGTCTGCGCCACACCGGCGGCGACACGTTCGACCGCCGCCTCCATCTCGTCCCGCACACTGGCGCGCAGCGTGCGCATCGTGCCTCGCATCACTGCCTCGCCCGGAATTTGATTGGCGGCACTGCCAGCCTGGATGATCCCGATCGTGATCACCGCCGAATCCAGCGGATCGACATTACGAGACACGATCGTTTGCAATGCGAGCAGCAGATGCGCGGCCGCGATCATCGGGTCTCGCGCCAAATGGGGTAGCGCCGCGTGACCGGAGTGGCCCTTGATCGTGAAATAAATCCGGCCGCCCGATGCCATGACCGGACCGTCATGAATCGCGACAGTGCCCGCCTCCAGGCCCGGCCAGTTGTGGTAGCCGAAGATTCGCTCCATCGGAAATCGCTCGAACAACCCGTCCGCGATCATCGACTTCGCCCCACCGCCACCTTCTTCCGCTGGCTGGAACACGAACTGCACGGTCCCGGTCCAGGACGGATCGCGCTCCAGCAACGCCACCGCGCCCAGAAGCGACACGGTATGCCCGTCATGTCCGCAAGCGTGCATAACGCCGGACTTACGAGACGCGTGCGTGACTCCCGAGGTCTCGATGATCGGAAGCGCATCCATATCGGCGCGCAGGCCCACGGAGCGGTTGGAACTGCCTCGCCGCAACGTCGCGACAACGCCATGCCCGCCGACGCCGGCGACAAACGGGACGCCCAGTTCGGTCAGCCGTTCCTGAACGAAAGCCGAAGTTTCCTTTTCGTGCAGCGTCAGTTCCGGATTGGCATGCAAATGACGGCGCCACAAGGTCAATTGATCGTGCAGGAACTGGTCCATCAGCCATTCACCCTGCGAATGATTTCGGCCCATTGATCCAGGATCGGCAAAATGACCGAGGCCGTCTCCGATTCCAGGCTACAGGACACCCGGTTCACGCCAACGTCCTGATACTGCCTGATCACGTCGGCATCCGGCTTTTGTCCGCCGATGGAGATATCCAATGAAGCCGGATCGCGGCCATTCTCAGCGGCCATCTGGCGGAAGCGGGGAATCAACTCGATTAGAGGGGTCTTCGCATATTCGGTGACCTGCGGCATCCAGCCGTCGCCATACCGAACCGCCCGCCTCGCCGAATATGGAAACGCGCCGCCCACTAAAATCGGCGGATGCGGTTTTTGGACGGGCTTCGGCCAGGTCATCATCGGGTCGAAATTCACGAACTCGCCGTGATATTCGGCCTTGCTCTGGGTCCAGATCGCTTTCATGGCCTCAATCTTCTCACGCGCCAGCTTGTGGCGGCTGGCGAAGACGGTGCCATGATTTTCCATCTCGTCCTGGTTCCAGCCGTTGCCGACGCCGAACACGAACCTCCCGCCGGAGATCTGATCGATCGAGGCCACCAGTTTCGCGGTCTGAATCGGATCGCGTTGGGCGATCAGGCAAACGCCCGTGCCGACCCGCAGCGTCTTCGTCGCCATCGCCGCCGCGGTCAACGTCACGAACGGGTCCATCACGTCATAGTATCGTTTCGGCAAATCACCACCCATGATGAAGGGCGTCTTGCGCGAGACGGGAATATGCGAATGTTCCGGCGCCCAGACGATATCGAAACCGCGCTCCTCCAACGCGACCGCCAACTCCGCCGGCGTCATGGAATAATCAGTAAAGAACATCGAAGCGCCAAACTTCATGATGGGCTCCTGGACTTATGATTTACAGGGGAAGCGTTCGCCAAGAAACTTAAACAACCCGTCCAGCACCGGCAGATCCCGATTCGCCGGCGCGGCCCGCACCCAGTTCACGAACTCATGCATCGTCGATGAACGGGAAGGCACCGGGCTTGGAAAGCAAAATGGCTTCTTGTCGGCCGCGATGTGCATTCGGTCGTCCACCGCGCCCTGAGCGAAACCGTGACAGAAATTGATCTTCGCGTCGGCGCCCGCGGAGCCTGGATCCGCCGCGCACAGGGCGGCCAGATCGCCAGCGGTGCGCGCCTGAAGGATGATTGGTTGCGCGGCCCAGGCGGACCCGGCCCAAACGGCACCGGACAGCAACCCCGGACCAAGAAGCAAAATCGGACCCCAACGCATTACCCAGCACTCCTTTGCAAAACACTCTCGCGCCAGCGCCGCCACCCATTCGCGCGCAATTCGCATGCCGGACACGTCGCGCAACCATATCCCCATTCGTGCAATCGCGTCCGATCGCCAAGATAGCAACTATGGGTCTCAACCCGGATCGTTTCCACCAGCGCGTCTCCGCCCAGAGACCACGCCAGTTCCCAGGTGGCCGCCTTGTCCCGCCACATCAAGGGTGTTTCCAGCACGAAACGCCGGTTCATTCCAATGTTGAGCGCCAGTTGCATCGCTTTGATCGTGTCGTCCCGGCAGTCGGGGTAGCCGGAATAGTCGGTCTCGCACATCCCCGCCACGATCCGGCGCAATCCCCGGCGGAACGCAAGCGCCGCCGCGCAGGTGAGAAACAACAGATTGCGGCCCGGGACGAACGTGTTCGGCAATCCTTCCTCGGTCATCGCGATCGTCGCATCCGAGGTCAACGCGCTCGATCCAAGGCCCGCGATGGTCGAAGTCAGGTCGATGATGTGATCAGGGCCCAAACGAGGCGACGCGAGTGCCGCGCGGACCGGATCGCGGCACGCCATCTCGATTGCGTGGCGTTGGCCGTAGCGAAAACCGATGGTCTCCACATGAGCGTAGTGCCGCGAAGCCCATGCGAGACAGGTCGCGGAGTCCTGGCCCCCGGAAAACAAAACAAGGGCGTGATCGGATTGCGAAAGCCTCGCCATGCCCTGATCATGGCAGCGATTGCTCCGCCCGTCACGCCATGCGTGATGCGACACAGTTTACCACGGCAAGAATTTTGGCGTTTGGAAGGACGTTTCCGCTTCCGGTGGCCATGCCCGATCCGGTATCCCTCACTCCGATGATGACGCAGTTCAATCGCCACCCAACGAGCGTCCAGCCGTGAACGACTCTCGCTCATCCTGGGGCGAGTTTTCGTTGAAAGAGGACTGGTGGTCGGTCATCCTTGGCATCTGTATCGTCGGTATCGCGTACGCGCTGTTCGCGTCGGGCAGCAGTCTCAACTGGATTGCCGCGGCTCCGCGACCGTGGTCCTCGTTGTCCGCGCTCGCCGCGCAATTCCAGGCGGATTGGTCACGATACCTGTTTCAGTTCCTGGTCATGCTGAGCTTATTCACGTTAGCGGCATGGACGATGGGGCAGAGCATCGCCGGGTTCATGAGCGGATTCGTCCTGGTCTACGTGCTTTCCCTTGGCGCGCTGGCCATCGGCACTTCTGATTTCGCGCAGGACTACAGCATCGAGCCCGCGGTCATCGCCCTGGCGGTCGGCGCGTTGATCGGCAACCTCGTGCGCTTCTCCCCTCACCTGAGTGAGGCGTTCCGGGTGGAATTCTACATCAAGACGGGGATTGTTCTGTTGGGCGCCACCCTGCCCATCACCTTGATCATCTGGGCTGGGCCAATCGCGATCGTTCAGGCGTCGATCGTCTCGGTCGTTACCTTCATGGCGATCTACTGGACGGCGCAGTTTCTGGAACTCGATCGGAAGCTCGGGGCGTTGCTGGCGGTCGGCGGCGCCATCTGCGGAATTTCCGCTGTCATCGCCATCGCGGGCGCCATCCGCGCGCGCCGGGAGCATATGTCGATCGCTGTCGCGTCAGTCGTGGCCTGGTCGATCGTCATGATCGTGGTGCTGCCGTTGCTGGCGCGGGCCTGGTATCTTTCGGCCGGTGTCGGTGGTGCCTGGATCGGCACATCGGAGTTCGCCGACGCCGCCGGCTTCGTCGCCGCGCATACCTACGGGGCGTTCGCGCGTTCCGGCGCGATCGACGGCACCCCGGATCAGGCGATCTGGTCGTATACCCTGCTCAAGGTCGTGGGCCGCGACATCTGGATTGGCATCTGGGCCGTGATCCTGTCATTCGTGGCGATGACGCGGTGGGAAACGCCTGAATTGCGAACCCGGGTCAGCCTGATGGACATCTGGCGGCGATTTCCCAAATTCATCCTCGGCCTGTTCGCCGCGTCTATCCTGGCGACACTGGCCAGCCGGAACCTCAGCTATACGGATTTCGAGGCGACGGTTCGCCCGGGATTCATCAACCCGCTGACCAACCTGCGCGCCTGGGTGTTCAATTTCAGCTTTGTCAGTATCGGCCTGACGACCCGATTGCGCGGGCTCGCACCGGCCGGAGGCAGCGCCTTCATCGCCTTCGCGACCGGCGTGCTGGTCAATCTTGTATTGGGATACGTGCTGTCGGCGATCGTGTTCCAGTCGTATTGGTCGAACCTCACGCCATGAACTGTGCCGATTGCACGCATTTCATCAACGAACCCGCCCGGATCGAGGCATTGATCCCAGGCCTCACCTCCATGGGCTCCGCAAGGGCGTCGGTGCGCGCCGATGACGGTATTTGCGCCGTGCATGACCTGATGGTCAGCGCCCGCGACTCCTGCGGCCGGTTCTCGCGACGGCTCACAAAGGATCAGGGCCGATCCTGACCAATAGCTTGCCGAAATTCTGTCCGCTCAGGATCGCGACCAGGGCATCCGGGGCATGTTCCAACCCTTCATGCACGTCTTCCCGGTAAATCAGGCCTCCATCGGCGACCAACGGTGCCGCGAGCTTGCGCCATTCGATCAATCGTTCAGGCCGATCGGAAACGATGAAGCCCTGGATCATGACACGCTTGCCGACGACGAACCCGAGATTGGGGCCCGGCGGAAATTCCTGCTCGTTGTATTGCGAGACCATTCCGCACATCGCGACCCGCGCGAACGGATTGAGCTGCTCGAATACCGCCGCCTGCACCAGTCCGCCGACATTTTCAAAATAGGCATCGATCCCGTCCGGACACTCCGCCCGGAGCTCGGTGCGCAGATCGTGCGAGCGATGATCGACGCAGGCATCGAAACCGAGGCTGTCCTGCACCCAAAGGCACTTATCCGGCCCGCCGGCGACCCCCACGACGCGCGCGCCGGCCCGCTTCGCCAGTTGCCCGGCGACCGACCCGACAGCGCCCGAAGCAGCCGAGATAACGACCGTCTCACCCGCCTTCGGCTTGCATATCTCCGTAATCCCGGCGTACGCCGTCGCGCCCGGCATCCCCAGCACGCCCAGATACGCGGACAACGGCGCGCCATGGCGCTCGATCTTCACCAGGTGGTCGCCGTTGGAGATGTTGTGCGTCTGCCAGCCCCGCGCGCCAACCGCGATATCGCCCACGGCAAAGCCCGGATGGTTGGATGCGATGACCTCGCCAACGGTTTCTCCGGTCATCACCTCGCCAATCTGGATGGCGACGGCATAGGTCTGCTCCTCCCGCAACCGGCCCCGCATATACGGGTCGATCGAGAGCCAGATCGTCCGTGTCACCACCTCTCCCGGCCCGGGCGCTGGGATCGAATCCTCCTGGACCTCGAAATCGTGGGGGCTCGGCTCCCCACGCGGCCGGCGCTTCAGGACGACCGAGCGGCGAGTCGCCGTGTTGCCCGCGGCGGCTGACATCACGCCGCTTCCGCCTTGAGGACGAGGCGCCCCGTGACCTTCCCGTCACGCAGCCGCATCAGCGCGTCGTTCGCCTGATTTTGCGGCACTGTCGAGACCGGAAGCGCGCTCAGAGAGCCTTCCTGGGCCAGTTTGATCAGCTCCCGCAGTTCCTTCGGGTTGCCGACATAGGACCCCTGCACGGTCAACGCGCGGATCGCCATGATCGGCAGCGGCAGCATCAACTCGCCGCCGAACAGCCCGACCTGGATGAGCTTGCCGCCCTTACGCAAGGCGCCGAACGCGAAGCGGGCGGTTTGTGTGCCGTTCACGAGGTCGATCACCGCCAGCACCGGGCCGCCCGCCGCCTCGATGATGCGTTTCGCGACATCCGGACCGCTGCCATCGACAACCTTGTGGGCACCCGCCTTCAGCGCGGTGTCCCGCTTCTCCGGACTGATATCGACCGAAATGATGTTCTGATGTTTCAACGCCAGCAGCACCTTGATGGCGTTCAGTCCGAGACCGCCGGCGCCGACCAGCACGATCGCTTCGTGTGGCGGGATTGGCATGGCCTTTTTGATGGCGGAATAAACCGTGATGCCGGAGCACGCATAAGTCGCGGCGACGGCTGGATCGACCTTGCCAGGATCGATCAAATGGCGCGGGTGCGGCGCGATAACGTGCGTCCCGTAGCCGCCATTCGCGTAGACACCCAGGCTGTGGGCCGCCTTGACGCACATGTTGTCTTCTTCGGCGAGGCAGGTCTCGCAGGTGCCGCAACCCAGCCAGGGGTAGACGATTCGTAGGTCCCCGACTTTCACGCCTTTGGCGTCGGGACCCAGCTTAACCACGCGGCCAACGATTTCGTGGCCCATGGCCAACGGAAGGGTCACGCCACGGTCCGCCAGCGACATCTTCTCGCCGCCGCCAATGTCGTAATAGCCCTCCCAGATATGCAGGTCGGAATGACAGACGCCGCAATGGGTGACCTCGACCAGCACCTCGGTGCCTTTCGGCTCGGGCGTGGGAAGTTCGATTTCCTGAAGCGGCTTTCCGTTCTCGACGACGGCCCATGCGCGCATGATAGAGGTCTCCTGCTTTGCGTTTCGCGATGGATAGCGCCCGAGGAATTCCGGTCAAGGGATGGACCCGGATGGATGGGCTCAGACGGGCTCATTCCGGCATTCGTTCAAACCGGTCTTGCCGCGGTCCGGGCGGATGGTTATAGGACCGGCTCCGCCCAACGGGATTCCATGGGGCCGTAGCTCAGTTGGGAGAGCGCCTGAATGGCATTCAGGAGGTCAGGGGTTCGATTCCCCTCGGCTCCACCAGCGCGTTTCGGAATGCGTTGAATTTGCTCAGCAGTTTCCGCGGCCTTCCGTCAGCCACCAATAAAGCGCTGGCAGCCTCCGCCGTCACCTCAATCGACACCACAAGCAGCCGGTTGGCCCTCGAGTCAGCCTATGAAGCGCCCGCCGTGCCGCGAACTGACGACAGCGCTCATTCCGCGTCGGAACCGGGCGGTCCTAACGGAACGTTCAGCGTGTCGTAGCCGTAAACCCACGCCGGATCGGCCGGATCTCTCAGCCAGGTATTGACGTGGCTCTCGCGCTGCACCCGGCTGGTGCGGCCAATGCGCGTTTCCTCATAGAGACGGAAAGCCGCCGGCGCGTCGTCTCCACAGGCTTCGATGCAGCGGGCCAGGATGACGGCATCCTCGAACGCCATGGCGGCGCCCTGGCCCATGTGCGGCTTCATCGGATGGCAGGCATCGCCCAGAAGGACGATGTTGTCGCGGCTCCAGACCGGACGCGGATCGCGCTCCAGCAGCGGCCATTTGCTGGCCTGGGGACACGCCTCGATCACCCGGATCACCTCTGAGTGGAAGCCTTCGTAGCAGGCCCGGATCTCCTCCATCTCAACCGGCACCGAAGCGACATCGCCGTTCCAGTAAGGCTCCGGCGATCCGGTAACGAAATAAATCTCGTCGCGCCGCGCGGTGAGATAATAGATGATGAAATGCCGGTCTTCCAGCGACGGCAGCCGTTCGTCCGACCACCATTTGGTGCTGTCGTTGGTCAGCGCCGCCCCGCGCAGCAGATCGGTGGGGAAGATCGCGCGGTAAGCCACCGTCCCGGAATAGATCGGCGGCTCAAAGCCCAGAAGAATCTCCCGCGCTTTCGAGTTCACGCCGTCCGCGCCGATCACCAGCCCAGCCAATGCGTGGCTGCCATCGGCGAAGCTCAGACTTGTGTCCTGGCCCGCTGGTTCCATCCCGACCAGTTGCTTACCGAATTGCACGGTGCCCGGCCGCAAACCCGAATAAAGCGTCTCCAGCAGATCGCCGCGATGCATGATCAGGTGATGCGCGCCGAAACGCTCGGCCCACTCATGATAGGGGCGCTGGAACAGGACCTCGCCGGTATCCCAGACGCGGCTGGCGCCGGTCCGCGGCACCAGGCCGATCCCGTTCATTTTATCCTCGAGCCCGACATGCCGCATGATGGTCATTACGTTGGAGCCGAGATTGATACCGGCGCCGATCCGCGTGAGTTGGTGCGCCTGCTCGTAGACCGCGACCTGATGGCCGGACCGCTGCAGCAGAATGGCCGCCAGAGCGCCGCCCAACCCGCCGCCGACGATCGCGATACGATGCGTTGCCATGCCGATCTCCTCTGCCCGTGATATAGCGTATACGCTATTCATGCTCTTGATGGAACCGGGGATGCTGCGATGCACAAAGCTTTGTTGGGACGCGGCGGCGTCACCGTATCCGCGCTCGGACTGGGCTGCGCCGCCCTCGCGATGGCAAGCGATCCCGGCGCCGTGGTGAACGCCGCGCTCGACGCCGGCATGGATTTTTTCGACACCTCCGATTTGTACGGTGTCGGCGAGAGCGAAACCGTGCTCGGCCGTGCGCTATCCCGCATCGCCCGAAACCGGTTCACGATCGCGACGAAATTCGGCAGCATGCCCGGCAAGGCCGATGGCGTGGGCGACGGACCGCGCACGGTGAACAACGATCCACGCTATATCCCCCGGGCCTGCGACGCGTCCTTGCGGCGGCTCGGCGTCGAGGTGATTGATCTTTACTACATGCACCGGCGCGATCCCGCGGTGCCGATCGAGGAATCAGTCGGCGCCATGGCACGCCTTGTCGAAGCCGGCAAAGTTCGCCTGCTCGGCTTGTCGGAAGTGTCCGAAGCGACCTTGCGCGCGGCGCACGCGGTTCACCCGATCAGCGCGTTGCAGAGCGAATATTCGTTGTGGATGCGGGAAAGGGAGGACGATGTGCTGCCGATTTGCTCCGAGCTCGGCATTACCTTCGTACCGTTCAGCCCACTCGGGCGCGCGTTCCTGACCGGGACCCTGGTCGTGGAAAACCTGTCGCCCGGCGATTTCCGCGCCAGCCTGCCGCGTTTCCAGGGCGAGGCGGTCGGACAGAATCAGCGGCTCGTCGATGCGCTCCGCGATTTCGCGAAAGCCCGGGGCGCGAAGCCGGGACAGATCGCCCTGGCGTGGCTCATCGCCAAGGGCACGGCCGATGCGCCCGTCGTGCCGATCCCAGGCACGCGCCGCCCGGAATTCGTCCGGGAGAATGCCGCTTCCGCCGACGTGCGACTGAGCCCGGCTCAGATCGCCGAACTGGACGCGCTGTTTGTGCCGGAGGCCGTGTCGGGCGCGCGTTATCCGGACGATGAAGCCGCGCGGGTCGGCACCTGAAATGGCGGACGATCCGAACGCGACGGACGACCAGTGGCCGCCGATCGGCTTCCTGCTTCGAAAGTTCTATCAGAAAAATCAGGCGCTCTGGCAGACCATGTGCCCGGATCCCCAGATGACGTCGGTGCAAAGCGCGGCGCTGACCACCATTCGGCGCCTCGGCCCCTGCTCGCTCACCGAGCTTGGCCGCGCCGCCGCCATGGACCCGGCCACCACTCGCGGTGTCGTGGAGCGGTTGCGCCAGCGCGGCATGATCGCGCTGTTCGACGACCCGGCCGACAAGCGCAAGGTGATCGTGCGGCTGGAGCCGCCAGGGCATCGCTACCTCGCCATCATCGAACCGGTCATGCCCCGCATATCCGATGCCACGCTGGCGCCGCTTAATGTGGCGGAGCGTCTGGCGCTGGAGTTCCTGTTGCTCAAGGTCACCGAAGCGAATGACGGCGAATGAACTTTATTTATGGTGTATGCTCAATAATAGCGGTTGAAGTGCGGCCAGGCTTGTCGTTAAGGTCGCATGCTGCAACGCAGCGCATGCCGGCAGCGAAGCTCCGCGAACCCACGAAAAATGCGCGGGGCCCGAATATGAGGGGTTGAGAATGAAAAAATTGTCCGTGCGTGGCATCCTGGCGGTCGCCCTGGCGCCATTTCTGATCTGCGCCGCCGCGCACGCGGAGGGACCGCCGATCAAAGTCGGCGAGATCAATTCCTACACCGGCCCAGCCGCCGTGTTCACCGTCTCCTACCGGAAGGGGTTCGAGATGGCGGTGGATGAAGTGAACGCCGCGGGCGGCGTACTCGGGCGGCCATTGCAGGTGTTCTTCCGCGACGACACGTTCTCCCCCGCCGAGGGCGTGCGCCAGGCGAAGGAACTGATCGACAACGAAAAAGTGGACGTGCTGGCGGGCACCTTCTTCTCGCCGGTCGCGCTCGCGGTCGCCAACGTGGTCACGCAATCGAAGATGTTCTTCCTCGCCGCCGAGCCGCTCACCGACAAGCTCACGTGGCAGCAGGGGTCTCGTTACGTTTTCCGCATCCGCAACCCGACCTATGAACTGGTCAACATGATCGCCGGCAAGGCGGCGGAACTGCCATGCAAGCGCTGGGCTATTCTCAGTTCGCCGGACGATGCGTCGCGCGACACGGTGGAAAACTTCAAGAATTTCCTCAACAAATTGAAACCCGGTGTGGACTGGGCCGGTACCGAAATCGTACCCATCGGCCAGGTGAATCCGGGTTCCGTCATGGATGGACTGGAGCAGATGAAACCGGAATGCGTGTTCAACACGTTGTTCGGCGCCAACCTGTTCGCGGTCGTGCGCGAAGGCAACACGCGAGGCTTCTGGCAGGATGTCAAAGTGGTCAGCACCCTGGCCGGGGAGCCGGAATACCTCGACCCGCTGAAAGGCGACACGCCCGTCGGCTGGTGGGTGACCGGATACGCCTGGTCTGACGACAATCGCCCCGACCACAAGCGCTTCCGTGACGCCTTCGAGGCGCGGTACAACGATTACCCGCGCATGGGCGCGCTGATCGCCTACACCACCGTGAAAGCTCTGGCCGCCGGCATCGCCAAAGCGGGATCGACGGATACCGAGAAGCTGATCGCCGCGTTCAAGGGCCTGCAATTCGACAGTCCGGTCGGCAGGTTGACGATCCGCGACGATCATCAATCCACGCTGGGTTCCTGGATCGGCGAACTCGCGCTGAAGGACGGCAAAGGCGTGCTGGTGAACTGGAAATATCTCGACGGCGCCGATTACCTCCCGCCGGTCGCGGAGGCGTTGACGTGGCGGCCGGCCGGATCGAACGACTGACCGGCGGCGGAGCGACGCTGTTTTGGATGCGGCGCAACTTGTCCTGATGACGCTGAACGGGTTGGTCATCGCGGCCAACCTGTTTATCGTCTCCGCCGGCAAGTCGATCGTTTATGGCGTGTCTCGCACATCGAACTTCGCGCATGGTTCGCTGTACATGCTGGGCGCCTACCTGGCCTATACGTTGGTTACGGCGTTTCCCCAGGGGACAGTCTGGTTCTTTCTGGCGGTGGCGCTGAGCGCCGGCACAGTCGGGCTGTTCGGGCTGGCGATCGAGATGACGATGTTTCGCCGGCTCTACACCGCGCCGCATCACCTGCAACTAATCGCCACTTTCGGCCTGTTCATGATCATCCGGGACCTGACCCAGGTGATCTGGGGGCCTTACGAGTTGTTCGGACCGCGCGTGCCCGGCCTGGCCGGCGCGGTAAAGATCATGGGAAGGCGTTTCCCCGAGTATAACTTCCTCATCCTGGGTACCAGCGTCGTGCTGGTGCTGGTCCTGTGGCTGATCTTCCACAAGACCCTTTGGGGCGTGAAGTTGCGCGCCGCGACACAGGACAGGGAGATGGTGGCGGCGCTCGGCGTGGACCAGCGCTGGCTGTTCTCCGGCGTGTTCGTGATGGGCGCGGCGCTTGCGGGGCTGGCGGGCGCGCTGCAAATCCCGACGCAGCCGGCCCATCTCGGGATGGACCTGGATATCGTGATCCTGGCCTTCGCGGTGATCGTGATCGGCGGCATGGGCAGCATAGCGGGCACCTTTCTCGCCTCCATCATGGTCGGCCTGATCACGGCACTGGGCGCCGTCGCGTTCTCCCAATTCTCGCTGGTCCTGGTGTTTATCATGATGGCGGCGGTTCTGGTGGTGCGGCCGAACGGACTGCTTGGAAAACATCTTGGCCACGACTGGAAAGATCCCGCGGGCGTGGGTGCCCCGCCGCGCCGCGCCGGACGGGTCGCGCGGCTGGCGTGGGGGGCCATGCTGCTGATCCTCGCCGCGGCTCCGCTTTACGCCGGCAACTTCGGCCTGAGCACGATCAGCGAGACACTGATCTACGCTTTGTTCGCCTTCAGTTTCTGGTTCATGGGCGGGCCCGGGGGGATGATTTCGTTCGGCCAGGCGGCTTTTTTCGCGATCGGAATGTACACCGCGGCGCTGTTGTTGCGTGATCTGGGTATCGGGCTTGGCGTGGCGCTGGTAGCTGGCCCACTTTGCGCCGGCCTGTCCGCGGCGGTGTTCGGTTTCTTCTACATCCGCGTTGGCGGCATCCGCCTGGCGATGCTAAGCCTCGCGTTCGGACAACTGGTCTGGGCTGTGCTTTATCAGTGGTACGCGGTCACCAACGGCGACAACGGAATTCTGAACGTTTGGCCGCCGGCATGGGCCGCGAATACGGTCTCGTATTACTACATCACTTTGGTGTTGTGCGGCGGTGGCATCATTTCGATGCGTCATATCGTCTTCGCGCCCCTCGGCTACGGGCTGCGCGCGGCACGCGACTCCATCTTGCGCTCCGAGGCCGTGGGCATCCACATCGCTTTGCAGCGCTGGATCGGCTTTGTCGTCTCCGGCGTATTCGCAGGGCTGGCTGGCGTGCTGATGGTGTATCTGAAAGGCAGCGCGTTTCCGGCCTATGCCGATGTCGCCTCGTCCTTCGACGCGTTGGTCATGGCGCTTCTGGGCGGGATGCAATCCCTGAACGGACCGCTTTTCGGTGCCGTGATGTACCGCGCGCTGAAGATCTACGTGCAGATCGAGTTCGTCCGCTGGCCCACCGTCATGGGTGTGGCGCTGATCCTGATCGCGTTATTCCTGCCGCGTGGCCTGGAGGGAGCGGTCGACCAAATTCGGGCCCGCCTGGCGCGCCGCCGGCATCTGACCGCCGTTCAATCGCCGGCTTCCCCCGCGTTGCCCGCGCTGGCGCCGGAGCGGCACTGATGGCGCTGCTGTCCGCTCGCGGCCTCAGAAAGAACTTCGGTGGCAACTTCGCCGTGAACGGCGTCGATTTCGATGTGGGCGCCGGACAATTGCTCGCGATGATCGGCCCGAACGGCGCCGGCAAAACCACCTGCTTCAACATATTGAACGGCCAGTTGAAGCCCACCGCCGGCCATGTGTTGCTGGACGGGCGCGAGGTCACCGGGCTGGAGCCCAAAGCGATGTCACGGGCCGGTATCGGACGCACTTTCCAGATCACCCAGACCTTCGGCTCCATGACGGTGCTGGAAAACATCCAGGTGGCGCTGATGTCGCATCATGGCCGCCTGCGTTCGTTCACCGCGAACGTGGAATTGGTGTGCGCGGATGAGGGCATGGCGCTGCTGGAACGTGTCGGCATGGCGGAACAGGCGAAGCGCGGCTGCGGCGTGCTGGCTTACGGCGACCTCAAACGCGTCGAACTCGCGATGGCGCTGGCCAACGAGCCGCGTGTGCTGCTGATGGACGAGCCGACCGCGGGAATGGCCCCGAAGGAGCGTGTGGCATTGATGGCGCTGACCGCCGAGATCGTGCGGGAACGCGGCGTCGCCGTGCTGTTCACCGAGCACGACATGGACACGGTGTTCCGCCACGCCGACACCGTTCTGGTGCTGAACCGCGGCCGCATCATCGCCTCCGGCCCGCCGGCTTTGGTGCGCGAGGATCCTGAGGTCCGGGAAGTCTATCTCGGCAGCGGCCGCATGTACGGGGCGGACTGAGCGATGGCGGCGGTTCTCATTTCGCCGAACGGCCTCTCCAATGCATCCTCCGGCTTGCATTCGTCATCCTCCGGCTTGTTGGGGTGGACGGCCCCACGGCATCGCGTGCCAGACTTGGGTGTTGTCACCATCCAAGACGGGAGCCGTCCATGACTGAGTATAAACGCATCGCCATCGACAC
>Ga0182013_10001077_pt1 | contig 37801 bp, 36 predicted proteins | sample 612S2MmetaG_FD_120487 | JGI IMG/M metagenome (GOLD analysis project Ga0182013, IMG submission 120487) | Permafrost microbial communities from Stordalen Mire, Sweden - 612S2M metaG | ecosystem: Environmental > Terrestrial > Soil > Wetlands > Permafrost | place: Sweden: Stordalen | collected... | reverse complement strand
CCGTCAATCGCCGGGCAGGTGCTGGCCTACGCTCGCTGGACGGTCGCCGACCAATACCTGGCATCCCGCCAGCGCGGGCCCGCACTGGCCGACCTCACCCGCCTGTGCCAGGGCCTGCTCGCCCGGCCGGCCGGCGACGACGCCGGACTGCGGCTGATCGCGGCCCGGACGCTGATCGACAGCGCGTCCCGGCCCGGCGATATCGCCGCCCTGCGGTCCTGGCTCGAAGCCGGCCAGCTACCGGGCGGTCCTGACCTGGATTCCCGGCTCCGCTGGCAGATACTGCTGCGGCTGGCCGTGCTCGGCGCCCTCGGGACCGCCCAGCTGGACCGGGAGGCCAATGCGGACGGGACCGCGGACGGCCGGCTCAGCGCGGCGCGATGCCGGGCCGCGCGGCCCGACGCGACCGCCAAGCGGGCGGCCTGGACGGCCATGTTCGGCGACCGCGCGGGCGCCGGGTCCGGCTATCAGCTGGCCGCGACCGCGCAGGGCTTCTGGCACGTCGATCAGGCCGGGCTGCTGGCCGGCTACCTGCCGCGTTACTTCCCCGCGCTGGCCAAGGTGGCCGGGCGCGGCGACGCGGACCTGGCCCGGGTGCTGTGCCAGCACGGTTTCCCTCACTACGCCGTCGACGCCGCCACGCTGCAGGCCGGAGACCAGTGCCTGGCGGCCGGCCAGCTGACCGGATCGCTGGCCCGCCTGGCCGCCGATCAGCTCGCCGACCTGCGCCGCTCGCTCACGGTGCGGTCCCTGTTCTAAGTCTCGGTCTCAGAATGAATAAAAATCCTCGGGGGCAGCCGGCCAGCCGGCGGAGGTCAGGTGCCATGGTTCGTTACTGTCGCCGGGAATGGCCGCTGCCGTCAGCGAGCGGCCTTCGGCCAGGACGGCGTCGACGGCCTGCTTGAGCCGGGTGACCGCTTCGGTGCAGTGCCGCGGCGGTAGCCGGGCATACGACAGCACCAGGCCCGGCGGCCCGGTCGACGTGACGCGCATGGGGCCGAGCGGGCTGAGGCCCAGGTCCAGTTGCCTGGCGTGCGCCACGATGTGCTGTTCAGACATACCGTCGGGCAGTTCCAGGAGGATCTCGAGCCCGGCCGCGACGCCGTGCTGCGGCCAGCCCGGGAACTGCTGACGCAACTGACGGCTCAACTCCGCACGGCGAGCCGCGTAGGCGTGCCTGGAGCGGCGCACATGGCGGTCGTATTGCCCAGACTCCAGCCAGGACGCCAGCGCATGCTGCTCCATCATCCCGCTACCGAAGTCGTCGTCTCGCTTGGTCTCGGCAATGGCGCGGAGCAGATCCGGAGGCGGGACGATCCAGCCAAGCCGCATCGCCGGCGCGAGCGTGCTGCTGATCGACCCGATCAGCAGCACCTGGGCTGGGCGCATTCCCTGCAAGCAGGCCAGCGCAGGACGGCCGAAGTGCAAGTCTGCGCGCCGGTCGTCCTCGATGACCAGCGCCGAGTGTGTCACCGCCCACTCCAGCAGGCGCGCGCGCCGGGACGCCGACATCACTGCCCCGGTCGGGAACTGATAGCCGGGGCTGGCCAGAACGATCCGGCAGCCCGACGCCGCGAGGGCGTCCACGTCCAGGCCTTCCGTGTCCACGGGTACGGGGACGGTCGCCAGTCCGTTTGCCCGCAGCAGGTGCCGGTGCATCGGAGCACCGGGATCCTCCACGGCGATACGGTCATGCCCAGCCGCCGCCAGCGTGCGCGCGATGATGGTCAGGGCCTGTGTCCCGCCACTGACCACGACGATGCCATCCGCAGGCGCCATGGCCGCCCGCACCCGGCCGAGATGGGCCTCGAGCTGCCGCCGGAGCCGCGCTACGCCCCACGGTCCGGTATACCCGAACTCGGCGGCGGGCAGATGACGGAAAAGCTCCGCCATCGTCCTGGCCCCCTGCGAACGCGAAAGCAGGGCAAGGTCAGGACCGGCCGGCCGCAGGTCCAGCCCAGGGCGCCACAGCCGCGTCGCGGGTTCCCGCCGCCGGGCCAGCCATGACGAGTGCGCTGAGGAAATCCTCACGGCGTCGGACACGATGGTCCCCGATCCAGGCCGCGTCACCAGAAAGCCCTCGGCGACCAGTTGCGCGTAAGCGTCGACCACGACGCCGCGCGACACGCCAAGGTCCCCGGCCAGCACGCGGCTGGCAGGCAGCCGAGTCCCCGCGGTCATCCGGCCCGAGCGGATGGCATCGCGGAGGCCAGCCCGGACCTGTGCTGCCAGTGTCTCGGGATGGCTGCGGTCCACATGCAGGAGAATCCCGGAACCGCCGCTCATGCGACTGACCATATCCACGCCAGGGTCGACCGAGGCTGGCAAATGTCACGATTTGCCGCGCCGGCGCCGGACGCGTGCCTGCCGGGCGGCGCGGTCACAGCCTGCCTGCCAGCGATAGCGGGGTCGGCGCGGGCGGGTGCGGGAGATTGGTCCTGTGAACCGGCACTGAAGCGGTCCTGCCGAATGCCTTGCTTCGCTCGTAGATTCAGCCGTGTTCGCCACAGATCAACTGACACCTTCACCGGCCGAATGCGGCCGGCTTTTCGCCGTGGCGCGAAGTCGGCAAAGGAAAGGACAAACGAAATGATGAAACCGGGGCACAAGCTCAGAAAGAGCTTGGGCAGACGCAGCTTTCGCGTCTCTGCTGCGCGCGCATCGGCGGTTACTCTGGTGCTGGCATCGGCGGTGACGCTATCGGCGCTGCCGGGAACCGCGCTGGCAGCGAGCCAGCCGCAGCTCCCGTTCCGCTGCTTTGCTCAGATAGGCGTGGACCATGTCGTGTTCGGGCCCGACTCGTTCTTTTTGCCGAGTACCGTCCAGGGTCCCACCAGCTTCAGGGAAAACGCCGGGCCGACCATTGTGACCTACCCGCTGTACCACGGCACCAGCCGGGGCCGCCGGGTCTACTACGTGATTACCGACGCCTCGGACCTCAGCGTGGCACGGGCGCTTGGCGTGAACTACACACCGAAGCTGGCACAGGCGGCAGGGACCGCCGCCGTCCAGGACTCTACCGCGAAGATCTGGAGCGGCAACGGCATCGCCTTCCCCGCATCGGTCGACTTCTCGCCCACCCGCATTCTTATTCCCTCGGCGACCGGTTTCCCTCCCGCCGTGGCCCAGCCGGGCGCAGTCGGCGAACCAGGATACAGTCCGCTGGTCCGGGTCAACTTCCGCGGCAGAACCGTGGTGCTTGACGCCTCCCAGATCGCCAACGCCACCGGCCAGGCGGACAAGATCGTGGCCATCAACCCGCGCCGAGGGACCGTGAGCTACCGCGAAACGGACGGTTGTTATGACGATGAGAGCGTTCACTACGCCTCGTTCGACTCCTCCAGCCCCGTTGCCGCCACCATCGAGGATGTGACCTATGCTCCCGATCTCGACGCGGCGCCCTCACCTGGCTGCGCGGACGCCGCTGTCGTGTCGGCGAATTGCGCCCGCGAATCACTCATCGCCTTTACCGACGGCCAGACAGGCGCGGCCAACCCGCAGCGCCAGGGCCTGAACGCGGCCATCCTCGACGGGCCGCCCCCGCTGAACATCTTGCAGGAAATACCCGAGCCGACGAGCCAATTCGACTACAGCCCGATGTGGGATGTCCATCTGGAAACGTGGACAGGCGCTGCTGTAGCGGCCGGGCTCAACGTCCGGCAGACCGACTTCTCGGCCGCTTTGCAGCAGGTCACCGACGGCAACGCCACCGGGTTCCCAGTGGGCAGCCCGTTTGGTCCCAGCGGGTTTATCGTGAACTGCCCAGTCGTCAGCCTCGACGTCAACGTCAGTCAATGACCGCTCTGGCCCGGCGATGGCACCGCCGCCCGATGCTGACCACCAGGATCTGGCTGCTGGCGTAACGCAGGGACCAGTGCCGGGAACAGTACACAGTATGGCCCGTTCCGACAACGACCGTGGAGGTGCTTGGGGCTTGGACGCCGACGGCTGGCACTGGGTCGACCCGGTCGACGTACCGGCCGAGGGCCGGGTCCGCAGTGTCACCGTGGACGGCCGCACCGTGGCGCTGGCGCGGTGCGGCGGGCGGCTGGGCGCGCTGGAGAATCGGTGCCCGCATCAGGGCGGCCCGCTCGGCGAAGGCTCGATCGAGAACGGCTGGCTGCGCTGCCCGTGGCACGGGTATGACTACGACCCGCTGACCGGGCGGCCGCCGGAGGGCTTCTCCGACGGGCCCGCCGCGTATGAGGTGGCCGACCGGCCCGGCGGCGTCTACGTGCGCATCCCTGCCCCGGCGCCGCGGCTCCGCACGGTGGCCGACGTGCTGGTCCAGACGCTGGTCGCGTTCGGGATCACGCACGTGTTCGGCATGGTCGGTCATTCCAACCTGGGCTTCGCCGACGCGATGCGGCGGGCCTCCGAACGCGGGGAGCTGACCTACATCGGGATCCGGCACGAGGGCGCGGCCGCCTTCGCGGCCAGCGCGTACGGCAAGCTGACCGGCCGGCCCGCCGCCTGTTTCGCGATCGCGGGACCGGGGTCGACCAATATGCTCACCGGCCTGTACGACGACAAGCTCGACCAGTCGCCGGTCGTGGCGATCTCCGGCCAGGTGCCGTCGGCGGTCCTCGGACGCGGGGCCTTCCAGGACCTGGACCTGACCGCCGCTAGAGCCGTGGCAGGTGACGTTCACCCGCTTTCAGCCACCGTCAGCCCCGAGCCTGACCACCACGATGGACCATCGATGTTGCTGGACCAACCACAATGGACCATCGTGGTGGCTCGCGAGCGGGAGCAGGGCAGCACGGGTGTGCCGGACGGGGCAGGTGGGGTTCGCGGGGCCACGGGCGGGCCGGGGCGGCCCGGGCCGGTTAGTCGTCGGGGTGCTGCCGCCCGGGCTTGACGTAGCCGAAGAACGACCGGCGCTTGATGAGCGCGGCCACGGCCTCGGGGACCATGGTCTCCCAGGAGTCGTCGTTCGCCGCGATTCTGCGCAGCACGTCCCGGCTGAAGATGGGCAGGTACTCGGGGCAGTAGTTGTCGAGGTTGACGAAGCTGCCCCGCCCGGCCAGGTAATCGTAAAGCGGCTGGATCTCGGGCTGGACCTTGATGTCGTCCACGGTCTTCAGCTCGTCGTCCGGTCCCGGTTGCAGCGGGTAGACGTAGAGTTTCAGGCCGTTCTTGAACAGCCGCCCGAAGCTTTCCAGGATGCCACCGGGCAGCTGGGCGTGATTCTTCTCGTCGAACAGGTCGATGAGGCTCGGCACCCCCATCACGATGCCGATCCGCTCCGTCGTGCGTTCGCCGAGGTAGGCGGCCAGCCGGTAGTAGTCGAAGTAGTCGGTGATCAGCACCGTCTGGCCGCAGGCGGCGAGCAGTTCGGCCCGGGCCAGGAAATCCCGCCGGTCGACTTCCGCCGCCCCGCCCGCGAGCAGGTTGCGCATGGTGATCTCGGTGAGCGCCAGTACCGGCTTGCCTGCCACCGCCGGGTCCTCGGCGAACTTGGCCTTGGCTGTCTCGAGCATGTCCAGGTTCACGTGCGTCGGCGGCCGGAAGCTGCCCCTCTCGACCAGGACCGCCTTCTTGCGCAGCACCTCGCTGGGCTGCAGCACCTCGCGGTCCGGGCCGAACATGGCCACGCCGCTCAGCCCCAGCTGGACGAGCTTGAGCGCCATCAGCCGGTTGTCCACGCCGCGGAACTCGATGCCGCGGAACTGGATCATGTCGATCTCGATCCGGCCGACGGTCAGCCGGTCCAGCAGGCTCTCGATCAGCCGTTCCGGCTCGTGGTGCTCGAAGAACGCTCCGTACAGCAGGTTCACCCCGACGATGCCGAGCGCCTCCTGCTGCAGCCAGGCCTCGATATCCAGCATCCGGACGTGCATCACGATCTGGCTGGGCTCGTCGTGGGCTTGCGCCTGGAACTTCACGCCCATCCAGCCGTGGCACTCGTTGCCGCCCCGGTAGCTGCGCGCGACCACCGTGTCGGCGAAGGCGAAGAACGAGGTGGAGTCGCCGCGCTCGTCGCCGAGCCGGTCGACGTTGAGCTGGAACTCCTTGTCGAGCATGCCCTGCAGCCGCCCGACCGAGACGTACCGGTCCGCCTTGCCGTAGACGGCGTCGCTGACCGCCATGTCGTATGCCGAAATCGACTTAGCGACGGTGCCCGCGGCGCCCCCGACCCGGAAGAACCAGCGAACGACCTCCTGGCCCGCACCGATCTCGGCGATCGTGCCGTACCAGCGCGGATCCAGGTTGATGCGCAGAGCCTTCTGATGCGTGTCGGTTTGATGGGCGCCCGCCATAAGCTCGCTCATACCTCTCCCTGCCTGCTCACCTGCCGCTATTCGGGTCTGAGGCAGGTCCAGGGCGGCGGCGGCCCAGCACTACCACCAAACGCCTGGGATTCTACTAATGTCCTCTTATCCCCCGCCAGCCAGCCACGGCTGGGGCTAGTCAGTGACAGCATGGACCCGTGAGCAATCTGGATCCGGCCCCGGAGGCGATCACGCTGACGCCGGGCGTGATGCGCGCGGTCGATGTGCTGGAGGCCCGCAAGACCGCCATCGGCGATGGCACAGAAGTGCGCCGGCTGCTTCCGCAGCGGACGCTGCGCACCGTGGGCGCATGGTGCTTTCTCGACCACTACGGGCCCGAAGAAGTCACCCTCGGCCCCGGCATGCAGGTTCCCCCGCATCCGCATATCGGCCTGCAGACCGTCAGCTGGCTGTTCCAGGGCCTGGTGCTGCACCGGGACAGCCTCGGGAGATCGCGCAGGCCCGCGCGGACTGGGCCGCCGGCGGGTTCGGCGAGGTCCGCGGCTACCCCGGTGCTCCGCTGGCGGCGCCGTCGTTGCCCGGTGTCCCCCTCAAGGCCCGCTGATGGACCTGCGCGACCTGGCCTGAGGCGGGCCAGCGGTCGGGCGGCGGGTACCACGGCTCGTTCGGCAGAAAAAGTCCGGGTCAAGACGGCTGGCCCACGGCCTCGATGACGACGGTCACCATCCGGCCGACCATGCCCTTCTTCCTGGTGACCCCGAAGCTGGTGCGGTCCAGGCGGGCCGTGGCCTGGAACCTGACCGACCCGGCGGACCCGGCGCCCTCCCCGCCGGGCCGCACGCCGATGACCCGGACCTGCGCCGGGACCGGTGTTCCGTGCGCGGTCACCGAACCGGTCAGCACCCAGTCCGCGCCGTCGCGGCGAGCGCCCTGGCCGGTGAAGATGATCTCGGGGAAGCCCTGGGCGTCAAGCATCCCGGGCGAGCGGACGTCGGCGTCCCTCTTCGCGTTCCCCGAGGCGTAGCTGGCCGCTTCGAGGGTGGCCCGCACGCTGGATTGGCCAGGCTCCGCGGCGATGATCACCTGGCCGCTCGTCAGCCGGAACGTTCCGTGCACGGTGAACAAGCCGAACATGGCCTTGACGTCGGCGCGGACGGTGCTGCGCGTCGGATCGAGCGCGTAGCTGCCGGGCGGCGGCGCATCGGGCGGGAAGGTTTCTGCGGCGGGCTGGGTCATGACTGTTTCTCCCCTTATAGTGCGGCGGCTAGCCGGTGAGTATGCCGCGGGCACCCGGCTGCCGTCAGAGAACGAACTGGCCGAACGTTACTTGGTATCACGCGGCACCGTCCGGCAAGCCTTCGCGGCCTTGCGCGCCGAGCGACGTGCACGGGCCCGGGCGGCAGCGTGACCGACACCGAAAAGTATTTCCCTCCCCAACCACAGTCCCAGGGCAAACCGCAGGTATCCACTCCATGGCGGGCAGGCGTCAGTTGGCGGTCAAATTGATGACGCCCTGACCTGCGCAGCGCCCCCTCGCTAGACTAGGACCTTTCCGCTGGCCATAGGCTCGCAAGGGCTCAGTGCGGCAACTCGGTAACGTCGCTTGACACCCCTCGCGCGGTTGTGTGAGCATTCGAGCGCTAAACGTTTTAGGTGCGTTTATCCTGCACTCTCAGCTGGGGGATAAGTGGGTCGGTAGACCTCCTCGGCACCGCCGCCCGGGAGCCTTTCGGACAGCCGTGATCCACTTCGGGACAGGGAAGCTTTCAGGAGGCAATAGTGAGGTTGTCCTATAGATTTGCGGTCGCCGGAGTCGCGGCCGCCGCCTTGTTCGCGGCCGGATGCTCGTCGAGTTCGTCATCGGGCTCAAGCGGCGCGGTCAACTGGGCGAACGAGAGCTCCGCGTCGGCCGGAGGCGGCATGGCCACCTTGGTCAAGGCGGCGAAGGCGGAGGGGACGCTCAACGTCATCGCGCTCCCGCCGACCTGGGCGAACTACGGCGCGATCATCTCGGACTTCCAGAAGACCTACGGCATCAAGGTCAACTCCGCCCTTCCTGACGGCACCAGCCAGCAGGAAGTCGACGCGGTGAAGACCGAGAACGGCACCGCCAAGGCGCCGGACGTGATGGACATCGGCATGTCGGTGGCCCTGGCCAACACGAACCTGTTCGCGCCGTACCAGGTCAGCACCTGGGGTTCCATCCCGACGGCGCAGAAGGAGTCCAGCGGCCTGTGGGTCCAGGACTACGGCGGCTACATGGCGGTGGGCTACTCGAGCAAGTTCGGCACGATCACCTCGCTGAACGACCTGCTCAGCTCCAAGTTCAAGAACGCGGTCGCGCTGAACGGCAACCCGACCTCGGCCAACGCGGCCCTGAACGGCGTCATGATGGCCAGCATGGCCGAGGGTGGCTCGGCCAGCAGCATCGCCGCCGGCGTGTCCTTCTTCCACCGGCTCAAGTCCGCGGGCAACTTCTCCCCCGTGTCGGCGACCGGAGCCACGATCAAGGCGGGCACGACCCCGGTCGTGTTCAACTGGGACTACCTCAACCTGTCGAGCTACGTGGGCGTGTCGAACTGGAAGGTGTTCATCCCGTCGAACGCCGTGCTTGGCGGGTACTACGCGCAGGCCATCAATAAGAACGCGCCGCACCCCGCCGCCGCCAGGCTGTGGGAGGAGTTCCTCTACTCGCAGGCCAAGACGGGCGGGCAGAACCTCTGGCTGCAAGGGGGCGCCCGGCCGGTGGAGCAGACGGCCATGGCCTCCAACGGCAGCATCGACTCAAGCGCGGCCGCCCTGCTGCCCGCGGTCACCGGGTCGCCGACGTTCCTCACCCCCTCCCAGGCCACCGGCGCCGCGACTTACCTGGCGACGAACTGGGCGAAGGCCGTCAGCTAGCGAGGGAACGTGGCTGTCGCTGCGACAACTAAGACCGGCGCCCGGCCCTCGCGGGCCGGGCGCCGGCTTTCCGCCCCCGCCTGGGTCGGTACCGTCCCGTTCCTCGCCTACGTCGCGATCTTCCTGCTGTTGCCGACGGGGATCGTGATCGTCGATGCGCTCAAGAACCCGAACGGCTCATGGGCGTTCTCCAACGTCACCGAGCTCGGCAACTCGCTGGTCCGCGGTTACTTCATCGGCTCGTTCAAGCTATGCCTGATCTCGTCGCTGGCCGGGGCCGTGCTTGGCGCGATCCTGGCCTATGCCATCGCATCGGGAGACCCGGACGGCGCCGTGCGCAGGCTCTACCTGGCCGCCTCGGGCGTGCTGGCCCAGTTCGGCGGGGTCACCCTGGCCTTCGCGTTCCAGGTGCTCATCGGCCCGACGGTGGGGTTGCTTTTCCACGCCAGCTGGTACTACAGCTTCCCGTGGGGCATCGCGCTGATCTACACCTACTTCCAGATCCCGCTGATGGTGCTGGTCTTCCTGCCCGCGATCGACGGAGTGAAGGTCCAGTGGCGGGAGGCGTCGGAGAACCTGGGCGCCTCCGCGTGGCAGTACTGGCGTTATGTCGGCGGCCCGCTGCTGATGCCTGCCTTCCTCGGTGGCCTGCTGCTGCTGTTCGCCAACGCGCTGTCGGCCTTCGCCACCATCCAGGCCTGGGAGAACCAGATCGCTTACATCGTGCCGCAGCAGATCAGCACCGCGCTGTCCAGTGAGGTCGGGCTGAGCAACGTCAACGTGGCCGACCTGCTCGCCCTGGGCATGGTGGTCATGGTGGCCATCGTCATGACCGGGTACGCACTGCTGCAGCGCAGGGCAGCGCGATGGCTCCGGTAACCGCCCTCAACGAAACCCCCGCCGCCGCGCCAGCCGGGCGGCCGGGCGGCCTGCAGGTCCGACGACGCCGTCGGCTGAACCTCTTCCGTTACGTGGTGTTCACGTTGTTCGGCCTGTTCTTCGTGCTGCCGCTGCTGGCGCTAGGCCGGTTCTCCCTGGAGGGGTCCAAGCTCGGCACCTGGTCGCTGACGGCCTGGCGCCAGATCGCCTCCTACCAGGGGTCTGGCATTCCTCCGCTGCTGAGCGCGATCGAGATCACCCTGGAACTAGCCGTCATTACCTGCGTGGTCACCATGGCGCTGCTGCTACCGACCATGATCTGGATCCGGCTGCGGGTCCGGTGGCTGACCCGCACCATGGAGATTCTCTGCCTGCTGCCCCTCACCATCCCGGCCATCGTGCTTGTCGTCGGCCTGGGCCCGGTCTACAACCGGATTCAGCATTACGAGTTGTCCTCGCTCATGCTGTTCTGGGCCTACGTGATCTTGGCGCTGCCGTACGCCTACCGGGCGCTGGCGGCCGGACTGAACGCGGTCGACGTGGAGACCATCTCCGAGGCCGCGCGCAGCCTGGGAGCAAGCTGGTTCACCGTGATCTTCCGGGTGATCGTGCCGAACATGCGGCAAGCCATCCTGAACGCCCTGCTGCTCACCTGGGCCCTGGTCCTCGGCGAGTTCACCATCGCCTATCTCCTGCTGTACTCGAACCTGCAGGTAGAGCTGTATTCGATCAGCCGGAACACGCCCAACGCCGGGGTGCTCTTCTCCACCTCCTTCGCCGCGCTGCTTTTTGCCTTCATACTGCTGCTGATCCTGTCCTTTGTCGGCCGCCGCCGCGGCCGGGGATGAGGTACCGCTCGTGACTTCTTCGCCAGTGACCAGAACGCGGGACGGCGCGGCCAGGGACGCCGTCGAAGTGCGGATGGAGGGGCTGAGCCGGCATTACGGTCCCGTCGTCGCGCTCGACCGGCTCGACCTGACCCTGCAGCCCGGCGAGCTCATCGCGCTGCTCGGGCCGTCGGGCTGCGGCAAGACCACCACCCTGCGACTGCTCGCGGGGCTAGAGGACGCCGACAGCGGTCACATCACCGTCGGCGGCAAGGACCTCACCCACGTCTCGGCGGCCAAGCGCGATATGGGAATGGTGTTCCAGGCGTACTCACTGTTCCCGCACATGACCGTGCGGCAGAACGTGGCCTTCGGGCTGCGGCTGCGCCGGGTCGAAGCGGCCAAGCGGGACCGGCGGGCCCTGGAGATGCTGGACCTGGTCGGGCTGTCCACCCAGGCAGACCGGTATCCGCACCAGCTCTCAGGCGGCCAGCAGCAACGAGTCGCGCTAGCCCGCGCCCTGGCCATCGAGCCGCAGGTGCTGCTGCTCGACGAGCCGTTGTCGGCGCTTGACGCGAAGGTCCGCGCCCAGCTGCGGGACGAGATCCGCCGGATCCAGCTGGAGGTGGGCATCACCACCTTGTTCGTCACCCACGACCAGGAAGAGGCGCTGGCCATCGCGGACCGGGTGGGCGTCATGCGGGAAGGCCACCTGGAGCAGCTCGCGCCGCCCATCGAGGTCTACTCGCGCCCGGCCACATCGTTCGTGGCTGAGTTCGTCGGCCTGTCCAACCGGCTGTCCGGCGTGGTCCGGGCGGGCGACGTCACCGTCCGCGGCTGCACGCTGCCGCTGGTGGAACGGGATACGCCCGACGGCGAGGTGGTGGCGCTGATCCGGCCGGAGGCGGTCACCCTGGCCTCCCGCGCCGCCGCCGAGTCCGGCCCGCTGGTCGGCACGGTGATCGCGGTCACCTTCCTCGGCGCGACCAGCCGGGTGACGGTCGATCTCGGCGATGCGTCGGTCATGGCTCAGCTGTCGACCTCGGACGCTACCGAGCTGTCGGCGGGCAGCCGGGTGGCGCTGACGATCCGTCCCGACCCCGTCCTGGTGTCGGCTGACCCGGCGGCCGGCTCGGTCGCTGACGACGAGGCGTGAGCGGCCGCCACCCGCCGCTGACCACGCACCGCAGGCTCGGCCGCGGCGCGGTGCTGCGTCACGGCAACTCCGCCTCGTACCGGGCCGTCACGATCAGCGCGGGCGAACCGCATCTCATCCGCGACGAATTCGGCGCGGCCGGCCAGCCGCCGGCGCCCGGCCGGGGCCGCGCGCTGATGTGCCTGGTCCATATCACCGACTTGCAGCTCGCGGACGTCCAGTCGCCCGCGCGGTTCGAGTTCCTCAACGCCCGGTTCGCTGACCCCAGGTACGCCGAGATCGTCCCCGTGCAGCGCCCCCATGAGGCGCTCACGGTGCACGCCGTCGACGCCACCCTCCGCACGCTGGGCGCGGTGCGCGGGCCGGTCACCGGGTGGCCGCTCCAGCTGGCCGTCACGACAGGCGACGCAATCGACAACGCGCAGTGGAACGAGCTGCGGGCGTTCCTGGCCCTGTTCGACGGCGGGCTGGTGTCACCGGATTCCGGCGGGCCTGGCTATGAGGGAGTACAGGCGCTGGACTGGCCGGGTGACATCTTCTGGCGCCCGGACGGGCCGGGCCCGGGCGGGCCGGACTTCTTCCGGCGTGAGTTCGGCTTCCCGCATCACCCGGGATTGCTGCGGCGGGCGCTGCGCGAGTTCTCCGCCACCGGTCTGCCCCTGCCCTGGCTGTCCTGCTTCGGCAACCACGAAGCGCTCAACCAGGGCGTGGGCATCCAGACACCGGGACTGGTCGCGGCGCTGACCGGTAGCGCTAAGCCGACCGAGCTGCCGGAGGACTTCGATCACGACCGGGCGCTCGAGCTGTTCACCGTGGCCCCCCATGCCTTCATGGCCGGGCCGGCCCGCCAGGTCACGCCGGATCATTCCCGCAGGCCGATCAGCAGGCGTGACTTCGTCGACGCCCACTTTGCGGCCGGCGCGCGGCCGCTGGGGCACGGTTTCGATCAGCGCAACCGGCAAGACGGCACCGCGTACTACGCCTATGACACACCCGCGGTGCGGTTCATCGCGCTTGACACCAACTGCCTGGCCGGCGGTGCGGCCGGGTGCATCGACCGCGAGCAGGCACGCTGGCTGGAGGCCCGGCTCGGCGAGGTGCACTCGGCGCACCGCGGACCGGATGGCGGCGAGGTTCACACCGGCCACGACGACCGGCTCGTGGTCCTGTTCTCCCACCACGGGACCAGCACGCTGGACAATTCCCGCGGCGCCCACTCCGGACCGGGCGGCGAACCGTTGCTCGGCGCCGCCGGGCTCGTTGACCTGCTGCACCGTTTCCCGAACGTCGTCTTGTGGCTGAACGGTCACACGCACACCAACGTGGTTCGCCCGCATCGCGGCCCCGGCGGCGCCCGGCACGGGTTCTGGGAGGTCACCACCTGCGCGGTGGTGGACTGGCCGTGCCAGACCCGGGTGGTTGAAATCGTCGATCACGGCGAGTACCTGTCCATTGTGACCACGATGGTCGACCACGATACGCCGCCGGTCCCCGCCTCGCGGCCGGCGACCACGGACGACCTGGCCTCGCTGCACCGCGAGCTCGCGGCCAACATTCCCTGGGCCACCGCGACCCTGGCCGGGGACGCCAGCGACAGGAACGTGGAACTGCGGGTCATCCCGCCGTTCCCGCTCAAGGTGCTGCCCAGCGGGTGACAAAGCGCCCGGAGGCCGCTCAGGTGAGTCTGGCCCGCAGGCGGGACAGGTCGTCGGCGCCGAAACCGTGGTCAGCCAGCCACCGGGCGACTCCGCCGTAGCGGGCTTCCATCTGCTCAAGGAACGCCGCCATCGTCTCCGGCCGGACCCGGTAGGAGTCTGCGGGTTTACTGTCGATATCCCCGGCGTAGGTCCGGGACCTGCGCAAGCGGGCCACGATGGCCGCGGCGCGGTCCCCAGACGCGGCGTAATCGTCTACTACCGCCTGCGCGCTGACTCCGGCGACGACGAGCGCGAGCGCCACGACCACGCCGGTCCTGTCCTTGCCGGCCGCGCAGTGGACAAGCACCGCGCCTTCGGAGTACGCGATGCTACGCAGCGCGGCCACCACCTGGTCCGGACGGTCCTCCAGGTAACCCAGATAGTGCCTGCACACGGGATCGTCTGGGTACCGCGACTGATCGCGACCGGCCTGGCTCAGCAGCGCGTCGGCGATCACGTCGGTGTGGGAGCCAAGTTCAGCCAGCACCGGGTGGTGGGCATGCCGGACGCCCGGCACGGTGTCCAACGGCGCCGGGCCCTCCAGCTTCACCTCCTGGGAACTGCGCAGGTCCACCACGGTGGTCACGCCGATGTCGCGGACCAGCTTCGTGATGTCAGCTGGTGACAGCTCCTGCAAGTTGTCCGCGCGCAGCAGCCGGGCCGCGGCGGTCAGCTGGCCGTCGGAGGTGGGCAGGCCGCCAAGGTCACGCACGTTGACCGCACCGTCGAGCTCAATCCACGCCATGATTACACCTTCGCAGATCCGGACATGAGGCCGGCAAGGTGTCCGGCGTGTGATGTAGACGGCATTGGTGCGGCCGGTCGAGTTGCGGGATAACCAAAGTGGGGCATACTAAGGACAACCACGATGCCGCCCAGACTCCTGCGGCTCGCCGCTAAGTCGATGCTGGCCCTGCACTTTCCCCGGTCACGGCAGGAAGAGGCCCACTGACAGCATCCGGCTGAACCCTAGCCGCCGCTGCTGAATGGGAGTCCTCACGATGTGGCCTGGTTCCGTTTATCATCCTCTTGTCCGCCTCCGTTCCGTGCCCAGCCTGCTTCTCCGCCAGCACCCTTGGCCGACGGCGGAGCGGATCGAGATCACAGTGGACGCCGCCCCAGGGACGACCACGGTATTCATCGGCGGCCAGCTGGACCTGGTGACGATGCCGTTCCTCTCCGAGCGTCTGGTCCAGGTGCTGGAAAAAAGGCCCAGGCGGCTGGTGTTCGACCTGGCCCGGACGGAATTCCTCGACTGCGGCTCGGCCCGGGTGATCGCCGCCACGGGCCGGTCCCTGCCGCCCGGCCAGCGCCCGGTCATCCGGCGGCCTGCCCCTGTTGTCCGCAGGGTCTTCGAGCTCACAGGTCTTGACGCCGAGTGCGAGATTGAGAGGTGACTCGCGGGTAGTATCCGGACCGGCGCCTCGCGCCGGCCAAGGATCGTATCCGGGAGTAGATAGATGAACGTCTCGATGCAGGATGTTCGCCAGGCGTTGCACGAGCTTGGCCGGCTGCGCTTCGGCGAGATGCGGGTCGAAGAGGCCATGCATCAGATCGTGCAGACCACCCACGCGATCTTCGCCGTGGACGGTGCTAGCTTGATGCTCGCCAACGCCGAACACCATCTGCTGAACGCCGCGGTGTCGGATCCCCGTATGAAACACCTGGAAGAACTGCAGATACGTCACCAGGAAGGTCCGTGCATCTCGGCTTTCGAGGACAAGCAGCTGGTGTGCGCCGAGGATCTGTCACAGGAGATCCGCTGGCCGTCATTTAGCCCCCATGCCGTCGCCCGCGGCATAGGGGCGGTGCTGGCCAGCCCCATCCCGTATAACCAGGACGCGGTAGGCGTCGTCGCGGTGATGTCAGTACAGCACCGTCCCTGGTCGGCTGAGGCCGAGCTCGCGCTGCTTGCGTTCACCGATCTCGCCGCGCTGCTGATCGCCACGATGCTGATGGGCGAGCAGCAGACCGAGCTGGCCACGCAACTGCAGTCAGCGCTGAATTCGCGGGCCATCATCGAGCAAGCCAAGGGTGTCCTCATCGAGCGCCAGGGTCTGTCCGCGCATGCCGCCTACCAGCAACTACGGGCTCAGGCCCGGTCCGAGCGGCGCAAGCTGGCCGTCGTCTCCGCGGAGCTGGTCCGCAGTGCCGTCCGTCAACCGGACGGGTCTGGATAGGAATCCGTGTCACGACGCAGCCGGCGAGTTACCCAGGTTTGGTGGACGCCGTGAGGTTTGCCCCAGGCGATCTGCGGGATAGAACACAGTGCAGTACTAAGGCCGCCCAGAGCCCCGCGGTTGCCAACGAAGCCGATGCTCATCATCGCCTTACGACACCGAGTCGGAAGGCCCCCTGACCGCATCGGCGGAAGCCAAGGCTCGCGCCAAGCGGCTAGGAGAAATCATGATCGTACTGGGAATCATCCTGCTCATCATCGGCTTCGTCGCCAAGATCGCCATCGTCTGGACGATCGGGATCGTCGTGCTCGTGCTCGGCTTGATCGCCATTCTGCTCGGCTCGATCGGTCACGGCGTAGGAGGTCGCAGACACTACTGGTAACAGGCCGGGGTGAGGGTCGCGCGGCGCCCTGGTCGGGGTGCGCCGCGCCCCCGCACGGCACTGTCTTACATGATGACGACTAATATTGAAACTCGTTGCGAATGCCGTTATCTTCCACCGTAGCGTGCAGGGCCGCCCCATCGGACAAGTACAGCTCACAGCTCGCGTAGGTCCAGTCGTTATTCTCCAACTGCGCACTGTAGCAGGTGTCAGACGTCACGGTCGCGCCTGTATTGATCCCGGAAGTAACATTATCTCCGACCGCATAATTCGCAATATCGCTGGCCGATAGATTCTCTTGATATTGCTCTTGGGAGCTGGCCTTGCCGTCGTTGTCCGTCACCGCGGAACGGAAGACCGCGCCGTCAGAGTACGTAAAGTCACAGTCGGCATAGGCTGTCCCGTTCCCCGACATTCCCACCGAACTCTGATAGCACGTGGCGGACGTAACGGTCGCGCCGGAGTGTCTCGGAGAATTGACCGTATTACCGGTCACATCGCTGGCGATCTGACTCGCCGAAGTGGTACCCGGCGAGGAGGTGGGACTCGCGGTACTCGGCGAGGGGGTGGGGCTCGTGGTACCCGGCGAAGGGGTGGGGCTCGTGGTACCCGGCGAAGGGGTGGGACTCGCGGTATTCGCTGTTGTTACAGTGAGGGGATGGCTTGCTTGCGCCACTAGTACGAACGTGAGCAGAACGACGACGACCGCGCAGACACCGGCCACCATAATCCAGAAGGGGGTCCAGAAGTCGAGCGACCGCTGAAACCACCCTTTTTCACGATCTTGATCTTTCTTCTGATGATCTTGCTCTTTATCCACTGTTTCCCCCACCGCGTCCCGCCCTCCCTGACCAAGACGATCCCGTTATGATCGAAGCAGATTCACCGGGAAAATTCCAGGAATACTCACCAAGTGATACGCGTTTGCCCGCCTGAGCGGCCGACCGCCGAGAGGGGTCCCCGTCGCACGCGGTGCGGGGGGGACCTGTGCGGTGGCATTTGTCCGGTGCGAGATCCCTCAGCCGCTGGTCCTACAGAAATTGAAGGGCTGAGGTCAGTAGCGGCCTGCTGTGATACGGCGCCGACGGCCGGACCCGCAGGGGCCGACGTCCGCCCGTTATATCCCTTATATTCCGATTCACATCGCGAAGTTTCGTGTGTCAATCATGATCGTGGCCATTTTCAGGCGATATGTGCCCGTTTCTGGCCACGGTCATGAAAGAGACAGGGCACCGCCGACCGGGGCGGGGCCGCTGATCAGTCGCCCCAGACGCTGCGGGCGGTCTCGACGATCAGGCGCAGCTTGGCGACCTGCTGATCGTAGGTCAGCGCATTGCCCTCCACCGTGGAGGAGAAGCCGCACTGCCCGGATAGGCAGAGCTGGTCGAGCGGCAGGTACTTGGCGGCCTCGTCGATGCGCCGCTTGAGGTCATCGGAGGACTCAAGCTCCGGGCGCTTGGTGGTGACCAGGCCGAGCACGACCATCTTGCCCTTGGGGACGAACCGCAGCGGCTCGAAACCCCCGGACCGCTCGTCGTCGTACTCGAGGAAGAACCCGTCCACGTTCAGGTCAGAAAACAGAGCCTCAGCCACGAAGTCGTACCCGCCGGCGGCGGCCCACGAGGACCGGAAGTTACCCCGGCACAGGTGCGTGGTGATGGCCATTCCTTCCGGCTTGTCCTTGACCGCCGCGTTGATCTGCTTGATGTACCGCAGGTGCATGTGCTCGGCATCCTCGCCGCGCTCGCTGATCTCCGCTCGCTGGGCCGGATCGTTCAGGTACGCCAGGCTGGTGTCGTCGAACTGCAGATAGGTGCAGCCCAGGTCACCCAATCGCCGGACCTCCTCTGCGTAGGCCGTGGCCAGATCCGCCCAGAACTCTTCGAGATCGGGGTAGACGGCGGGATCGAGCATGGCCGGTCCGCCGCGGTAGTGCACCATGTTCGGCGACGGAATCGTCTGCTTGGGCACAGCCGTGGTGACATGGGACTTCAGGAACGCGAAGTCCGCGCCGAAGATGGTCTGCTCCAGCGCCACCTTGCCGCCGACGTGCAAGGCGGCTGGGGTCCACTCGATGGTGCCCGAGGGGTTCATGAACTTCACCGACAGGTTACCCGGCGCCTTGGAGATCCCGCCGAGTGAGTAGATGAAGTCCATGTGCCACGACGCCCGGCGGAACTCCCCGTCGGTGGCGGATTGCAGGCCGACTTCTTCCTGCATCCGCACCGCCGCGATGATCTCCTCGTCCTCAACCGCCCTCAGTTCATCCGCGGTCATCCGGCCGCCGGCAAAATCGTCGCGCGCGGCGAGGAGCCGCTGCGGGCGCAGCAGGCTGCCGACATGGTCGGCCCGGAACGGCGGGCTAGTTCTGCGGGGCATGGACTGACCTCTCTTCCTCGAGTGTCTAACACTTAGCAGATCAGGCGAAACAAGCATCGGGCAGGTCAGCGGGCGTCAGGCTCACCTGGCAGCACAGCGGCGGTCAGTACCGGCGGCGATCACGTACCGGCGCGGGACGAGCCGTGGCGGGACGAGCCGAGGGATCCCGTTCGGCATATTCCGCCGGACCGGTCTCGGGCCCGGAACCGCTGCGATGCGATGCGATGCGAGGCAAGGTAAGCATCGACTCCTCGCTGGATGTTCACGTGCTCCCAGGAAGGGAACCGCTCGGCCACAGGAACCACGGCCGTCAGCTCGCAGCCGAGGTGCTCGGTGACCCGCAACGCGAGCGCGGAAGGAGCCGCCTCATCGGTCAGCGTCCTGGCCGCTAGCTCGAAGAGCTCGCGCAGGCCGCGCGCCAGTCCGCGGAGATCTCGGCTATCGGGTCCGGGGGGAACCTCGGGGCTGCTCACCTGTCCACAATGCCCGAGGATCGGCGAGGTGCCAAGGCGATTATCCGCCATGAAGCGCCGTTTGGGTAAAGACGGCTCCTGACTCACCCTCGTCCTGTCCGGATTTCTTGCGTCCCGCAACCATCAATGGCAATGTTCGGTAGGTGATCCCTGTCTTCGCGAAAAGAAGAGCGCCCGTGGTGGCTCTGCTCGCCATAGCATGCACCGGCCTAGCTGCGGCGGGATGCAGCAGCAGCTCGTCAAGTTCGGCCTCGACCTCGGCTTCGAGCTCACCCGCCGCCAGCTCGGGTTCGAGCGCTCCCAAGGCGTCCGGCACCGCCAGCGCCGCTTACGCATCCTCGCTAACGTTCCTCAACGAGAAGGTCGCCGGCCCGGCTTTCAAGACAGCCACCGGCTACGGGTACTCGGGATTTGGCGCATCCTCCGGTGACCTCGAGACTGACATCGCCTCTGGCGAGATCCACCCGAACGTCTTCGAGAGCGTGGGCGGCGACAACATCACCCCCCTCGAGCCCAAGTTCACCAACTGGTACGTGCAGTACGCGGGCACCTCGATGGTCGTGGCCTACAACCCGAAAAGCAAGTACGCCAGCCAGTTCAAGGCCATCGCCGACGGCAGCAAGCCGCTGCAGGACCTGTTCACCCTGCTCGAGACGCCCGGCCTGAAGCTCGGCCGTACCGACCCCAACATCGACCCGCAGGGCCGGGACTTCATCTACATGCTGGAACTCGCTCAGATGTACTATCACCTGCCGTCGGACACGGCGGCGAAGATCCTGGGCACCTCGGACTTCGGCTCGGCGTCGTCGTCGCAGATCTTCGCCGAGTCCTCGCTCGACTCGACGCTGGAGTCGGGTCAACTTGATGCGGCCAGCGCTTTTGTCACCCAGGCGATCGAGCTGCACCTGGACTACATCCCGCTGCCGGCCGCCATCAACCTCGGTAGTGCCGCGGATGCCGCCCAGTACGCGAAGGCGAAGGTCACGATCACCGGCGGCAAGACCAAAAGCGGATCGCCACAGGTCATCGACATCACCATCGTCGGCAATCCGACCCCGGCCGCGATCGCGTTCGTCAAGTACACGCTGTCGCCCGCCGGCCTGGCGCAGTACAAGACAGGCGGGTTCACGCTGCTCACCCCGACCGTCACAGGGTCGACCAGCTCGGTGCCGTCAGCGATTTCGAGTGAGCTGGGCGGCTAGCCCCGCGGCCGCGGTGAGCGGCGCGGTCCAGGGGGACGATCCCTCAGGACCGCGCCGTCCGGCGGGCTGGGGGCGGAAGGCCGGAGGTCCACGGCTGCGTTCGGCATCGGCGTTCGTGTCGGTAGCCGGGGCCGGCATCATCTGGGTCGCCCTGCTCGGCCCGGTGATCACCCTGCTCACGCATCTGTCGGGCGGTGCCATCGCCAGTTCCCTGACGGCCCAGGGAGCGCTGGATCCGCTCGTCGTCTCGATGGAATCCGGGCTCGTGACGCTGGGCGTGCTGCTGGTGGTCTGCACTCCGCTGGCCTGGATGCTCGCCCGCGGGAAGCTGCCGTTCCCCCGGGTGTGGGAAACCGGCGTGCTGTGCAGCATGCTGCTGCCGCCGCTGGTCATCGGCCTGCTGCTGGTGTTCATGGTCGGCCCGTACACGCCGATCGGCGAGCTGCTCGGTCACCTGCACCAGTCTGCCACCAACACCTTCCTGGCCCTGGTCATCGCGGAGGTCTACGAGTCGGCGCCCTACTACGTGCTCGGCGCGCAGGCCGCTTTCTCCAGCGTCGAGCCGGGGCTGGAACAGCAGGCCGGGCTGCTCGGCGACCGGCCGTGGCGGGTATTCAGGCGGGTGACGCTGCCGCTGGCCGCGCCCGGGCTGGCCATGTCGCTGGCCATCGCATGGGCCAGGGCGATGGGCGCGTTCGGGGCGGTGATCATCATCGCCTACCACCCGGCCGGGATACCGTTGCAGATATATACCACGCTGCAGGAGACCGGCCTGCCCACCGCGCTGCCATACGCTCTGGTCCTGCTGGTGGTCGCCCTGCCGCTGCCGCTTGCCGCCTACATCTGGAGCGCCCGTGCTGGACGCCGACGTCGAGGTTGACCGCCGGGACTTCACCGTGCGTGTCTGCTTGCAGGTGCCACCCGGCGAGCGGCTGGCGCTGTTCGGGCCGTCGGGCGCAGGGAAGACCACCTACCTCGAGGTCATCGCCGGGCTGGTCCTGCCGCGCCGCGGCCGCGTCGAACTCGGCGGTCGCGTGCTCACCTCGACCGATCCCCCGGGAAAGGCTGTGCCACCCTGGCAGCGCCGGGTCGGGTTGCTGCGGCAGAACCCTGGCCTGTTCCCCCATCTGTCGGTGCGGGACAACCTGTGCTACGCGCCGAGCGCGACGCCTTCCGGTGCGGAGTTGTCCCCGCTCGCCTCGGTGCTCGGGATCGATACCTTGCTGACCGCGATGCCTGCCCGCCTATCCGGCGGTCAGGCGCACCGGGTGGCACTTGGCCGGCTGCTCCTGGCGCGGTGTGACACGCTGCTCCTCGACGAGCCCTACACCGGGTTGGACGCGAGCCTGCGCCGCACGCTCACCGACCTGGTGGGCACGCTGGTGGCGGACCGTTCCATCCCCGCCATCCTGGTCACCCACGAGCTCGGCGACGCCCAGGCTTTCGCCGACCGGCTGGCTGTGCTCGACCGCGGCGAGCTGCTGCAGGTCGGCCCGCCCCACGAGGTGGTCCTCCGGCCGGCCTCGCGGCGGGTGGCGGAACTGGTCGGCTACCTCGGCTTCATCCCCGCCGGGAAAACGGTCGCCGGGGTACATCCGGAGCGGGTCATCGCCGGCGCCTTCGGCGATCGAGGACTCGTCCTCACCGGCGTGGTGGCGGCCTGCCGGCCCGCCGGAGCCGGATGGGAAGCCGACCTGCGGATCGGGTCCACAGCCATCACCTGCCGCCTGTCCGACGCCAGGCCGGCCGTCGGCGGTGAGCTTACCATCACGGTCCTTGACCCGCCCTGCTTCACAGCTGACGGCAGCGCTATCGGCAGCGCCACGGCCCAGGCGGGTGCGGGCAGGGCGCAGTGACAGAAATTGAATGGCTGAGGTCTGTGGGCCTGTCCGCAGGTTTCAATGCGTTTCACGGAACCCTGTGGATTATCGGGGCGGTTGCAGCCGGTAAGGGCCGACGTCGGCCCTTACCGGCAATAAGAACCGCAGCGTCAGGCAATCCCGTCGAAGTCGCCGAGCTTGACACCAGCAAGGAACTGGCGCCATTCATCTGTGCTGAACTCATTGACCGGCGCCGCCGGATTATTCGTGTTCCCTATCATGACGACGTCACCCCGTCGCGCAACTCCAACGCACGCACCACTTTCACAGCTGCGCGAGATATGCCAGTCGATATCTCCTGAGACCGAGCCTTCGGTAAGCATGATACCCTTTCGTGTGACTATTCCAGAGGACCCGCGGGGTTTCTTCTATTCATTTTCGTAAGCTTTTTTGAGCTCAGTGATAAGAGATAGTGAATCCCGCGGGCTGAGGGCGGCATCGCGCAGGTACTCGACGGCCTCGCGGTAGCGAGCTATGTCGGCCGCACGCTCAAGATACTGGTTGCCTGTGAGACCTTCGATAAAGATCACGGGCGATAGGTTCGAGTCCGCAAACTCAAGCAAGACGAAATTGCCATCCGCAGCCGCATGGGCGCCGGCCTCGAAGGTGACGACCTGAACTACCGCCTTGCCGCTACGCGCGGTTTGGAGAATTTTACTCAGCTGGGCGGCTATGAGCGCCGGCCCTCCGACGCGACGCCTTAGTGACGACTCATCCAGGAGCACGCGATAACGAGGCCGGTGAGCATCATCAAGCCTTTGCTGACGGCGCATCCGGACCTCGACGCGCTGCTGATGAATAGCTGGATCCATTTTTGGGGCAATAGCCTTGATGATAGTCTGAGCGTAGTCTTCAGTTTGCAGCAACGCCGGTATGTAGTACGTCGAGTAACAGGTAATCGCTGTCGCTTCATGCTCCAGCCCGATGTACGGGTCCAGATTGATATCTTCGTACTGAGTCCACCAGCCAGGTTCGCGCGCGCCGCGGGCCAGGCTCATGAAATCGGCCGCGGTGGACTCGTCCACCTCGTAGAGGGCACACAGGTCGCGAACATCTCGCAGGCTCGGGCGACGCACCCCGGTCTCGAGCCGGCTGATCTTGGTTGCCGAACACAGGAGCTTGTCCGCGGCATCTTCGACGGTCATGCCGCGGTCGTTACGCAGCTCGCGCAGCCGCTTTCCGAGCTCCCGCTGCCGCACCGTGGGACTCGACCCGGTCACGATCCTGGCTCCTCATCGAGGCTAGACTCACGCTGATCATCGAGGCTGGACCCATGCTGACAAAACCCGAGGTCTGGTCCCCCCGAGATGGCGGGCAGATTGCGAAGGCCAATGGTTTTGGCCAATGGCATGTGCCAACGATAGGGGTTAACTTGCCGGCCCGCAAACGCTGCGTGACCTCATCGGCCCGCCTCCAGTCGCGTTGACGCCCGCCTTCAGTCGCGTTGATGACAGTGACTGCCATCCCTGCTATGCTCATGACAGTAACTGACATCGAGGGGTCTCCGGCACATCCTGCGCCGAGGACATCAGACCACTGGAGGGTTTGCTCATGCGCGTATTCGTCACCGGTGCATCCGGCTGGATTGGCTCCGCCGTCGTACCCGAGCTCATCGACGCGGGCCATCACGTCACCGGGCTCGCCCGCTCGGACGCCGCGGCCGCGGCGCTGGCCGCGGCCGGGGCGCAGGTGCACCGCGGCACTCTTGATGACCTCGACGGCCTGCGAAGCGCCGCGGCCGCCTCCGACGGCGTGATCCACCTCGCGTTCAAGCACGACATCGCCTTCTCGGGGGACTTCCAGGGCGCTGCCGATGCCGACCGCCGCGCCGTCGAGACCTTCGGCGAGGCGCTCGCGGGTTCTGATCGGCCGTTCCTCATCGCCTCCGGGACGCTCGGGGTCGCACCAGGGCGGCTGGCAACCGAGCAGGACGGGCACGGTGACGGCTCGGACACCTCGGCCTGGGGCAGCGGTCCGGAGACCCGGCGGGCCACCGCCGAGCTGACCCTCTCCTTCGCCTCCCGCGGCGTCCGCTCGTCTGTCGTGCGGCTTCCCCCGACCAATCACGGCGACGGAGATAACGGCTTCATGGCGACCCTGGTCGCCATCGCCCGCGACAAGGGGGTTTCCGGCTACCTCGGCGACGGCTCGAACCGCTGGCCCGCGGTGCACCGGCTCGATTCCGCGCACCTGTTCCGCCTGGCGCTGGAGCAGGCCCCGGCGGGATCGACGCTGCACGCGGTCGCCGACGAGGGCGTGCCGATCCGCGCCGTCGCCGAGGTGATCGGACGGCATCTCGACCTGCCCGTGGTCTCCATTGCTCCCGAGGACGCAGCCGCTCACTTCACCTGGCTGGCTGGCTTCATCGGCGCCGACAGCCCGGCCTCGAGCACGCTGACCCGCGAGCTACTTGGCTGGCACCCGACCCAGCCCGGCCTCATCGACGACCTGGACAAGGGCCACTACTTCCACAACCCATCCGCATAACCGGTCGGCTCAGGCCGGCGATACCGCTGGACCGGCGATACCGCTGGACCGGCGCGAAGCCAGGCGGCATGGTAGCTCTGTGACCATCCAACTTGGCCGACCGCCAGGCGGCGTCCCGTGGTTTGCCCATCCCGGGGCCCGGACCTGGACCTGTGCTCCTGCGCCGGCCGAAGTCCAGGCCTTCCACGCTGGGCTACCCGGTTACGCGCCCACCCCGCTAACGGAGGTACCGGCCATCGCGGCCGAGCTCGGCGTCGGCCGGGCGTTCGTCAAAGACGAATCCGCCCGGATGGGCCTGGCCGCGTTCAAGGTGCTTGGCGCGTCCTGGGCGGTTCGCGAGGTCCTGTCGCGTCGGCCGGCCTGGGAGCGGGTGATTCTCGTCACCGCCTCCGACGGCAATCACGGCCGTGCCGTCGCCAGGATGGCGCGTGTGTTCGGGCAGCGGGCGCACGTCTTTTTGCCTAGCGGCGTGCACCCGGTGGCGGTGGCGGCCATCGCGGCGGAGGAGGCGCGGGTCACGCAGATCATCGGAACGTATGACGAGGCGGTGCGGCAGGCGGCGCAAGCCGCCAGCGAGCCGTCGGCGGTGCTCGTGCAGGACACCGCGTGGCCCGGCTACGAGCAGGTACCTGGCTGGATCGCCGAAGGTTATTCCACCTTGTTCACCGAGATCGACGCGCAGCTAGCGCAGGTGAGGGCATCCGGACCCGGGCTGGTGGTGATACCGGTAGGAGTGGGCTCGCTGGCTCAGGCCGCCGTCACTCACTACCGCAGCCGCCCGGCCACCGGCGGCCCGGCCGGATCAGCCGCGGCCCTGCTCTGCGTCGAGCCTGATTCGGCCGCCTGCGTCCTGGCCAGCCTGGTTAAGGACGAGCTGGTCAGCGTGCCGACCGGGACCACGGTCATGGCCGGGCTGAACTGCGGCACCCCGTCCTTGCTCAGCTGGCCGTACCTGCGCGGCGGCCTGGACGCGGCGCTGGCGATTACCGATGCCGACGCCGTGGCCGCGGCTCACGACCTGGCCGCCTGCGGGATTCCCGCCGGTCCCTGCGGCGGGGCCTCGCTGGCGGGCGCTCGCAGCGCGCTGACCGGCGACGGGGCCGCCGCCAGGCGTGCCGCGGTTGGCCTGGAGCCGGCCGCGACGGTGGTCTTGCTGAGCACGGAAGGCACCGCAGCCAACCCGCTGCCCGGCTAGCGGGATAGCCCGGCTAGCGGGATTGCCCGGCCAGCCGGGTCCGGTCGAAGGCGCCTTCCGTTGCGCCAGGGCCGGGCACGGCGGTAACCGCGCGGGCGTCGAGCGGCTCACCGCAGTGCGAGCAGGCGGGCACGGCCGTGACGACGTGGCCGCAGGTAGTGTGCCTGGTCTGGAGCGGGGGGCCGCCGGGCGACGCCCACCGATCACCCCATTGCCGCATGGCCATAACGACATGCCACAAATCACGGCCCTTGGCGGTGAGCCGGTAGTCGAACCGTGGCGGGTGATCGGAGTAGGCGACCCGGCTGAGCACGCCGGCCTCGACGAGATGATTCAGGCGCTGGGTCAAGATGTTGCGGGAAATCCCCAGGCGGGCCTGGAAGTCGTCGAATCGCGTCACGCCGAGGAAAGCGTCCCGGACGATGAGCAGGCTCCACCATTCCCCTACGACGTCGAGACAGCGGGCAACCGAGCAGGTCATGTCCTCGAAGCTGGTCCGTTGCACGGACCAAGACTATAGGGTTGCTTAATAGAACGCACTACCCCTAGATTGAGTTCCGTGATGAAACTTAGCCAGCTCGCGGGGACATGGGCATGACCGGCGAATCAGCCGAAGCCCCCGAGGCACAGGTGCGCCGTCGTGAGGTCAGCTGGGAGGACCCGCTGATCAGCGCCGCGCAGGCCCTGGATCTGAGCGGGCTGGATTTCTTGCGCGGAATCATGGCGGGGCGCATCCCGCCGCCGCCCATCGCGGTCTTGTTCGGGATGAGCATCCTGGCGGTCGAACCTGGCCAGGTCACCTTCGGGCTCGACGTGGGCGAGCATCTGTATAACCTCATCGGGTCGGTCCACGGAGGCGTCTTCTGCACTCTGCTGGACTCGGCCATGGGCTGCGCCGTGCACGCCTCACTCGACCGAGGCCAGGCGTACACCACGATCGAGCTGAAAGTGAACCTCGTCAAGGCGCTCACCCTCACCACGCCGAGTGTCGTGGCCACCGGGCAGGTGGTCAGCACGGGCCGACGGGTGATCACCGCGTCCGGCCAGATCACCGGGCCGGACGGGACCTTGTACGCGCACGCCACGACGACGTGCCTCGTCCTGGCGCCCCAGCTCGCACCGGGCCAGGACCAGCAAGAGAGAAGAAACGGCGATGGACGCTGACGCTAGCCCGGCGACGGTCAGGACCGCGACGGCCCCGAGTCTCGACGCGGGCTCGTTGCAGGAGGCGAGTACCTTCGTCCGGGCGGCCGGCCTCGTCCTGGACGAGGTCACCGCCGCCCGTGTTACCGGCCACCTAGAGCTCAGCGCGGAGCACCACACGCCGTGGGGGATCGTGCACGGCGGGGTATACACGACCGCGATCGAGAGCGCAGCGAGCATCGGCGCCAGCACCGCGGTGCGCGATCAGGGCCAGGTCGCGGTCGGCCTCACCAACACCACCCACTTCCTGCGGGCCATGACGGCCGGCCGGGTGGGCGTCGAAGCGGTGGCCCTTAACCAGGGCCGCACTCAGCAGCTGTGGCAGGTCGACGTCACCGACGAATCCGGCCGCCTCATCGCCCATGGCGAGATACGCCTGCAGAACGTCTCGGCCCGGTAAGGCGATCTCACGACGGCGCAGGTCATCGCGCACATTCCGGCCGAGCTTCCTGGTTTCCCTGGCGTTGAGGAGGGCGCCCGCGGCGGCACCGGTGAGCAGCGGGCCCAGCGAGAACGCGCTGCGGCCGGCCCGCGCGGCGAGACGCCGGCGAAGCAGCCGGGTCAGCGGCGACCCGGCTGCGAAGATCACTCCCCCGGGAATCGGCGAAACCCCCCGGCGATGGGCCCAGGCCGCGAGGTAGGCGCTCATCCGTGCCGGGAGTTTGCCCGGCGCCGGCGTTCCGTACGCTTCGTGAAGTTCCGCGACGAGCTTGATCTCGATACCCACCACGACCAGGGTCTCCGCGACCACCTCGGCCGGGAAGGCAGGCAGCACGGGCAGCACGGAAACCACGCCCGCGGCCCCGCCGGCCGCGGCCGACGCCCGGGCCGCGCCGTCGATGAGCGCGTCGGCGATTTCCTCCGCGGACTTGCCAGGGAACTGCGCCTGGAGCGCCGCCTGGTCGCGCACCCGCAGGCGCGGGGTCATCGCGATCACCTGGGCGACCAGGAAGCTGCTGCCCGTCCCCGCACCCTGCCGGGCCATCCGTGTTCCCGATCCCGCCCCGCTGCGGACCGCCCGCGTCCCACGGCCGGCCGCACGGGCACTTGAGCCCGCGGCCTTGGTAAACGCACGGACCAGCCGGTGCCGCTCCTGCGGACGATCTTCCTCGCTGATGTCGGCGGCCACCTGGGCGGCCCGGAGCGAAATGTCAGTTTCTGGTTCAGCCATGCCACTCCCCTACCCGTGATTGCCGCCTACCCACCTGCCCGGCGTCGTCAGCCTGTCTCAGTTGGGGTTGTACGGCGCATTCCGCAGGTCCGGTACGGGCCGGGAGGTCGTCGTGCGCAGCATGGACGTCTCGCGCGACAGCAGGGTCCGCTGGAGGTTCAGCCGCTGCCCGGTGTCGGACTCGGCCAGCATGGCCTGCCGGTCCGGCAGGTCGATGATCATCGCGGCGGCGACGATGAACGAGAGCAGTCTGGGCTCCTCCGGCAGTTCCTCGATCCTGACCGTGGCGCCGCCCCATTCGGTCAGGGCGTCCAGATAGGCACGGAACGCGGTCTGCACGGTGCGCACCAGCGGCTCCGCCACGGCGAGGCCGGTGTCCTCGTCGTCCAGCACCTCGACTTCGCCTTGCAGGTAAGGACGCGTCTCGTCCAGGCTGAGCAGCCTGAACCTGTGCGTGCCGACGGTGACGATGTCGTACCGGCCATCCTCGTGCTCGTCGACGCGGCGCACGGTAGCGGTGCAGCCGATCTCGTACAGCGAGTGCACCCCGTCGATGCCGGTCTCGCGGCCCTTGCGGATCGCGATGACACCGAACCTGCGGGGGTCAGACCCGTCAAGCAGGTCACGCACGAGCTGACGGTACCGTTCCTCGAAAATGTGCAGCGGCAGGAGCATGCCCGGGTAAAGCACCGCGCCGAGCGGAAACAACGGCATCATCTCGCTCATCGGCCATGCTCCTGCGGCTCGCTCATCATCTGACATTACGCGCCCGCTGGCGGCGGGCGTCAGACGCCCGGCCCGTTACAGGGTCAGGACCACCTTGCCCCGGACATGGCCCTGCGCGAGGTGGCGGTACGCGTCCTGGACTTCGCTGAGCGGGAATGCCCGGTCGATCGGCAGCTCCAGCTGGCCCGCCGTGATCAGCGCGGCGAGCTCGGCCAGCACGCTCGCGCTGGCGCCGGCCGCACTGCCCTCGGCCTTGACCCCGTACTCGGCGACCGCGTCGAACCGGACGATCGTGTCGATGCGGGCAGGCTCGACACCGAGCTTGAGGGCCAGCTCGATGTAGTCCGCCCCGACCGTGTCGATGAACGCGTCGACCTTGCCCGCCGCCTGCCTGATCCGGTCGTCCACCCCGTCGCCGTAGGCCACCGGAATCACCCCGTGGCCGGTCAGCCATTCGTGGTGCGCCGCGCTGGCCAGCCCGATGACGGTGGCGCCGGCCAGCCTGGCCAGCTGGACCGCGATCGAGCCGACTCCGCCGGCCGCTCCCGAGACCACCACGGTGTCGCCCTTGGTCAGCGCGACCGCCCGCACCGCGGCGTAGGCGGTGGCCCCGGCCACGAACAGCGATCCCGCGACTTCCCAGGGCAGGCCGGCCGGCTTGGCAGTCAGGTTCTGCTCTTCCACCAGGACGAACTCGGCCTGGCTGGCGCGGTTGTCGGTGTAGCCGATCACCTCGTCGCCGGCCGAGACGCTCGTCACTCCCGGACCCGTCTGCGCCACGATCCCGGCCAGGTCACTGCCCTGCCCGGACGGAAAGGTGGCCGGCCACATGGCGTGCAGCAGCCCGGCGCGGATCTTGGCTTCGCCTGGGTTGATCCCGGCCGCCTTGACCTGGACAAGCACCTGCCCAGGGCCTGGCTCCGGCGGCGGCACGTCCTCGACCTTCAGGACGTCTACCTCGCCGTACTCATCGAAACGTACTGCTTTCACCGCGTGTCTCCGTTTCTCCTCAGTTGCGATAGCAGTCAACTGCGCGGGACCGTCAGGTATGCCCGCGGGCGTCAGCCTCGGCCGGGAGGCCGGTGCCGATGACCGCGGTCCAAGCTCTGCGTCGATGGCGCTGATATGCGCCAGGATCGGCACGCACGCCGGGGAGTCTGGCCGGGCCAGGGCCAGGCTTGCCCGCAGTTCCCGCCTGGCCTGCTCAAGCTCGCCAGCCGTCAGCCCCCGCACATCGTGCGGGCGGATCAGGTCAGCCACGGGCCAGCCTCACGCGGTCTTCCTGCTCGGCTATCGCGTCCTCAAGCCTGGCTCGCAGGCAATCACGGGGCTGCGTTCCCTCTCCTGCCCTGAGCCGGTCTTGTTCGCGGATGCGCTCGGTGAGCTCGTCCGGGTTGCCGGCCTGGATAAACGGGATACATCCAGCGTTGAGCTGGGCGGATGTGAGCACGTCGGTGCGGGCGGCCCACCAGCGGCCGGTGTCACTGAGCCAGACAGCCCAGCGACCGCCGAAATCGGCCTCAATGGCTCGGGCGGTAGCGGTTGTAGCTTGGTACTCGTCGCTTCAATCGTGAGCCGGCGGGCGCAGCGAATGTTTTCGGATTTGGGACCCTAGGCAACTCTCCGGAGTGTGTAACCCATTCCCTGTCTGTCCCGCAGAGAACCCTGAAGAGAAAGAGCTTCATCATGCAACTTGATTGCCGTCGCCGTATCGCCGGAGATGCGCAACGCAATTCGACCGAGTTCGTTGAGTACATATGCGATCCCGCGATCATCGGCGGGATGTAGAAGTCGTTTCAGTGAAAGACTCTCGTTGAAGCACGCCAGTGCGTCCTGGAGTCTGCTGTCGTATACCGCGTCTTTGCCGAGTGCGATCCAGGCCGCAGAGGACACCTTGGCGTCGGGCGTCATTGTGAGATCCCGGAGTGACCGCCTGGCTTCGTCTGTCCACTCATGATAATGAAGCTGAAATACTAGGGTGCTCCAGTAGATCTCTAGCCATGGTCGGAGCTGATTCGTTTTGCGGATGCCGTGCAGAAGGAACCAGAGAGCTCTCTCATTTCCTTTGTGTGTAATCGCATCTGCGACCCCTTCACAGACCTCTTGCGCACTATCAATCGCTCCGGCTTGAACGAAATGAGTTGCCGCGCGAAGGCCGTGAAGTCCGTCTTCCCCTGAGGCAGAGCCAAAGGAAATAAATGATTGCGTATCATCACTCCAGGGCGTTACGAAACTTCGGTACCACAGAGCGGTCCGCAGATGCACTCCGACCGCTTCTCCCTCCTCTCGCAGAAGTTCCCGAGCATACCGCTGCACAAGAGGGTGGATTTCGACAGTCGAACCTTTCGAAACTTCAACCAGCCCTTGCCTCGTGAGGCTCAGGAGACTTCGTTCCAAGTCGTCGGAATCAAGGCCCGATGCGTGCTCGAGCTCCGCCAATGAGGTGGACCCGGTGAATGCCCCCAAGGCGCGAAAGACCATGCGTGGCTGTTCATTGCGCAGGTGGCGGTAATTAACGGAGAAGCATGCCCCTAGCCCGCCTGACTGACTGGAATCGAGCCACGACAGGTCCGGTGTCCGGCGAAGCCTCTTCAGATAATCCGCTGCTGACCAATCCATTTCCCGGATGATTCCTGCAGCGACTCTAAGCGCCAGGGGAAGGCAGCCCAACTCTTGCGCCAACTCAACCCAAGTCGAGGGCGAGTCCAAGACATCTCGAGAAGCAAGAATTCGAAGCAGGTGAGCGGCATCGACAAGTGGAAGAGGCGGAAGAGTGACTTCCACAGAATCATCGGTATCCTCCGCAATCGCGTACCGGGTGGTGACCAAGACCCTACTTGGCCCGGATCTGGGTACAAGGGGAGAAACCTGGATCATTGAGCCAGCATTGTCAAGAATCAGTAGGCAACGCCGCCTCGCTAGGGCACTGAGATATTGGACTGACAGATTCCCTGACGATGAGTTAGCCGGAGCCCTCATAGCATCAAGGAATGTAGACATGATTTCTTCTGTCGAGCTCGCGTCTACTCTGGCCCACAGCACTCCGTCCAAGAACTTCGCTCTTTCCCGGCTAGCCACAAACGCGGCCAGAGCAGACTTGCCGACTCCTGCAAGACCACCACGAATAACGACGACACGTGTTGAGGAAGCGAGTTCCGACGAAACTCTTTCCAAGAAGGCATCGCGACCAAGGAATGGCGATGGCGGGAGAGGTGCGAGATCTATGCACGGATAAACCAAAGTAGAACCGTCCACGTGGCAGTCCGCGTGCTCAAACAGGGCAGCTACCCGTTGCACAACCTCGAACCAGGCCTCATCGGCATTCTTCCATGTACTTACTGGCTTTCCGAAATCAGGCAATGCCTCAAGAACGGAATAGGGAGCAAGCCGCCATTCCGTCGGCCGCACAATGACCGGGATGACGACTGCGGAATTGGCTGAATGCCTCTCCATGGCCCTGGGGACCTCGACTGAGGCGATGTACTCTGGAAATCATTGCTCACAAGAAGAATAATCACGTCAGCCACGTCGAGTGCATCTTCTATAGCGGCTCCCCAATCGGCCCCTGGCGGGATTCGCCGGTCATGCCAGAAAGAGACCTTCCCTGCGCGTACTAGGCCGGAGAAGGCCGCTTCCAGCTGTCGCCTGTACGCCTCATCCTCATGTGCGTACGAAATAAAGACCCTGGTAGGAGTTCGCATGTATCGTCCTCCGCTCGGCGTAGCCCCAAGAGGATTCGAACCCCTGTCTCCCAGAAAAGGGTTGCCCCTTCCGGGTATCCTAACCTCTAGACGATGGGGCCACATGGCCTTAGGTGTCTAATCCAACGCCATGCGCACTGCCAGTGTAGCGCGAGCACGGGGAACGGCCATGGTACTTATGCTGTCAAAGACGCCTGAAAACTCATCCTGTTCGGTCGCACTCTCATGCCGCTGGTCGCGCTGTCTAGCGACCAAGGATCTCTAGAGCGAAACTGGTTCCCATGAGGCCGGACAGAGCGTCGGCGATCTGGACCGCGATCTGACCGGGGGTTCGGCATCTGGTATCGACGACAAGGTCGGCTGCCCGGATCATCCATTCCCGTGATGACCGGTATTCGGCCAGATGATCCAGGCGCCAGGCCTGTGCTTCTGCGGAGCCCTGGATGCGCTGCCGTAGTACTTCCTCGCCGGCGTCGAGCACGACATGGAATACCTCCAGCCCGGCGTCGCGCAGGCCGCCAAATATCTGCTCCAGGTAAGCACGGACCAAGATCGTCTGCGGAGCGATGAGCTGCTGGCCAGTGGACCGGGCCAGTTCGGTAGCGGTAGCTACCACGAGCGGTCGCCACAGCGGCCAGTGCTGGAAATCAGAGACCGGATGGTCGGCCAGATTCGGCTGAAGCGGAGGCGGGTCGATGGGGCCGATGCCGTGCAGGCAGACGGGGCGCCCGGCGTGTTCGGTGAAGGCGGGGGCAGTAAGGTGTGCATCCCCGATCGCGAGCCCGCCAGTCCCGCTACTGGTGCGGGCGTCGCCGCGGGGGTCTTTGGCCGAGGATATTGCTCACTTCATCACAACGTACGGTGGTGATACGTCCGGTTGCCCGGATTCCCGCCCGGGCCGGCGCGAGCGGAAGGGTGAGGCGTGGCAGCTCCGATCGGGCCACGCCGACGCGTAGCCTTGTGCTCGTGGCCTCAGCCTTCGACTTCAGCGATCACAAGGCTGCGGCGTACGCGCCGCAGATGACCCTTGACATGTACCTGGCATTCCCGGAAGACGCCAGCAAGCTGATTGAGGTCGTCGATGGCTGGATCGTCCGGTGTGAGTCCGCCGAGCCAAGCCATCAGGCGATCCAGTTGAACCTCCTTATCGCGATCCGGGAGGCTGCCCGGATCCGGGACCGGGCCAAGCAGAGCTGCCACCGAGTGCTCGGTGACATGGACGTGCTGATCGCCGATAGTCCGAAACTGCACTTCCGCCGTCCCGACGTGGTCGTCTACCGGTGCATCGACGACGACCGGGGGCGATGGGGACGCAAGCCGATCGCCGCCGATTGCCTGATCGCTGTGGAGATCGTGTCGGCCGACTCCATCACCACCGACATCCGGGACAAGCGCGCGGAGTACGTCGCCGCCGGCATCCCGCACTACTGGATCGTCCGGATGACCGACAACGACGGCCCCGCGATCTCCGTAGAACGGCTCCTGCTCACATCGGACGGCGAGTACACCAGGGAAGGGCTCGCGATCCGTGGCCGTGACTTCCACGCCATCGACACCATCAGCCCATTCCCGCTCAGACTCACCTGGGAAGCGCTGGACGAAGGCTTGTAAACCCGGGTCGAAGCACCACAGGCCGTTCGATCCAATAAGTGGTCCGCTGGGGAGCGATGCCTGTGCCGCGGCGGCGTCCGGTGCCGTCCCGGAGGTCGAGTGGCGTCGGGGAGTCTGGAGCAATCGAGATCGCCAGCAGCATGCCGCACTACTGTAAACGTTAATAATGGTCGCGGCAATGATAATGCCATCGCATCCTGTTACCACCAGGCTAAGACTCCCCGGCCTTGCATAGTTATGCACTGGCGCCGCGCGTGGAGAACTTCCGCTTCTGCCGCGTGGAGTGCTCAGCTGCGGATTAGTAGTTTGGCGTGGCCTGTCTCTTCGGCCGAGATCTCGCTAGGCCAGCTTGCGCGCAGCTGCCACGGGGTGGTGAAGCCGTCCGGGAACTCCAGCTGTCCTGACAGGGCCTGCTCGATGAGATGCCGGACCTCGCCTTCTTTGTCCGGTTCGGCCACGAACAGGATCCGCACGCGCAAGCCGCCGTCGGCGGCGGCGGCGCTGACATAGTGCGGTGCCAGCGGGCACGGCGGCTCGTGGTCCCAGTGCCCGCACAGGGCGATCGTGACCGCCGCGCCGGGAGCCTGCACGTCCGCGTGCGGCTCCATGAGCAAGACCGCCTCCTGGACGAAAGCCTGGCGCATGAGACCAGTATGCCGATCAGCCGCCTGGTGAATCACTCATCTGCCGCAGGGAGCGCTCTGAGTTCGCTGCGCTTCTATCGGCGATGGCAGCTGGAAGCCGCTGCGGTGGGGCCCGGCTGACTACGCTGCTGGCGCCACGTTCACGTCGAAGGCTAGGGTTTCGGCGTCGGTGTCGTAGTCCCGTGGATCGCCTTCCAAGGCGAAGGCGATGGCGGACAGGCAGTCGCGCTCCGCATCCTCGCGAGTGGGGGTACCGCCGCCGTTGATGTGCAAGGCTGGCACGCGGTAGTGCCAGTGGCCGGCTTCCTCGTCGAAGAACAGCTCGACCCGCAGCGCGCTCATCACCAGATCGTCCTATAGCTTCCGCAGTTCAGCAAGGGTATAGCCGTAATCGCAAAGATCGTCCGGGAGCGGCTGCCGTGCTATGGCAGCAACTCGAACGCCGTCGCGACCAGCGGGCCGGTATCGACGGTCAGCACCTAATCGCGCCCGAACCCCTCGGCCAGCATCTCATCAGCCTCGGCCGCGCCGCGCCCGGAGGTCGAAGCACCCACGGCGGAGAAGGTCAGCCGGCGACGCGTGCGGCGTGCATCTAACTATCATCTTTCCGCCAGCTGCTGCTGCGTGTCGGTGGACGTGACGCACACCAGTTTCCGACTGCGGGGGCACCGGTCCGGTACGTTGATGTGCTGGATACCGGGATCGGCTGATGCCCAGTCTGGTAACGATCCTATGTATTTGCTCCGGGATCGGGGTCGATTGGGGCCGATGCCGCACAAGACGCTGGGCCGTCCGGCCAACTCGGTAAGCGTGGTCACGGGGGCGGTCCGGTGGATCCGGGCAGCAATCGCGACGCTCGGGCCGCTGGCGGGCCCGCTACCGGCTCTGCTCCTGCCGCTGGCCGCCAAACTCCTACCCGATATACCGGGCGGTCGTGACCGAGCACTCGATCCTGTGACCACGCCATCCGGATGCTGTCACGCAGAGACCTGCGTTGCTTATTCGGTCAGCTCTTCGAATGGGACGGTGATCTTGAACGGATAGGTCAGCACCACACCGTGCTCCATGACCGATTCCATCCGGTACTGGCACGTGGCGGCGTCCAGGTGAAACTCCCGCGTGTCGATGATGTCGCCATCGGCGGACATCCGGACCACCACATAGGCAGGTATCCCGGCCGCTGCGTACTGCGCCATCTTGTCCACGAGATCTTCCCGCTCGGTCGACGGAGAGGACACCTCGACCATCAGCAGGACGTCCGATGCCTCCGGTTTCGCGTTGCGGTCTTCCTTGCAGCGGTATACCACCACGTCGGGACGCCGGAACGCGTACTTCGGAACATGCCACAGCACCACGTCGGTCTCCATCTGCACGCGACTACACGGCTCTTTCGGCCGGGCGGTCTCGAACGTGTTCGCCAGACGCCGGGCCACCTGCTGGTGCTGCGGCGTCGGCGATTCGCAGACGATCACGTAACCGTGAACCACCTCGATCCGCCGGGCTACACCGGCCGGGAGCGCCTCATACTCGGCCTCGCTCATGGTGTTCGGCAACCCCATGTCCGGTAGGACGCTCATCGGTTCTCTCCTCTTTGTGGCGCTCGTTCTCCGGCAGCCATCAGTTCTACAAGCGTAAGCAAATGTAGAACGGAGCGGGGACCGGTAGCCTGGCGGCATGCCGCGCGGTCACCATTCCGGCGATATCCCTGAGTCTCCAGCGGATCTGATCCGGCGGCTTACCGCCGAGATCTCCGGTGGCCCGCCGTACGCGGCCGACCCGGCTGACCTCGCCGCATCTGAGTCCCGGCAGCGCCCGCGACGGCCCGATCTGGTCAGGCACCGGGTCAGGGTCGATCTCTCCGGAGCCAAGCCGCCATTGTGGCGGCGGATTGAGCTGGCATCCGGCTTGTTTCTCGACGAGGTCCACGAGATCCTCCAGGTCGCGTTCGGCTGGACCGACAGTCACATGCACCAGTCCGGCTCCGGTTCGCGGTATCACGGTCCCGAGACTGAGTACTACCTGTGCCCGTGTCAGGTGGAGGAGGGCGAGCCCGGCGTGCCCGAGGAAGAGGTACGCTTCGACGAAGTGCTCGCGGATCCTGGCGACACGCTGTGCGACCTATATGACTTCCGCGACAGCTGGGAACACGTCATCAGGCTTGAGGCCGTGGTGCCATGGGGCGACACCGCGCCCGCGCTGCCGCGCGCACCTGGCCGGACGCAGACAAGCCCACACTGGGCACGCCACACTGGGCCCCGGCGGCCTACCAGGGACAGCCGGGGCCGAGGGCCAGCAGTGGCCGGACGGCGCGGTCGGCGCGGCGCACATCCTCCTCCGGCAGCCGGAAATGGTCCGCCACGCCGGCGAAAGTCGCCTTCCCTCCGGCCCGGTAGGCGACCAGGCGGATCACGCAGGCGGCCAGGACAGCCGGCGGATGCGCGGAGAGCATCCGGTCCCGGACATCGCCGAGACGATCCCACGCCGCCAGGGCGCGAGCGGCGACTGGCAGGCCGTTCCAGTCGCACCCGGCTACGGCCAGCTGGCGCTCGACCGGATCAAGTCCCCCGACCGCCGGGGCGGACGACCTGGCGGCCGAGCGCCGGCCCCACCAGTAGAAGTTCCAGAAGGCGCCGTCGGCGGTCACCGGAAACGGCAGCACCTCAGCCGCGTGCCCGTCCTGGCAGGGGATGAAGTAGCGGTATTCGGCGCCAGATGAGCCGAGCACCATGCCATGGACTATCTGCGCGTCAGCGCGGGCCTGGCCTTCTGCTGCGGCCCGCGCACCTTGGGCGGGACAGCCCGACGCTGGCTGGGTTTCGGCGCTGCCGCAGGGGGTGCAGCGGGCGGTTTCGTCACAGCAGGCTTGACGGG